>Ga0153989_1000479_pt1 | contig 10804 bp, 10 predicted proteins | sample TSNC073MetaG_FD_104701 | JGI IMG/M metagenome (GOLD analysis project Ga0153989, IMG submission 104701) | Attine ant fungus gardens microbial communities from North Carolina, USA - TSNC073 MetaG | ecosystem: Host-associated > Fungi > Mycelium > Unclassified | place: USA: North Carolina, Jones... | reverse complement strand
TCTGAAATTGTGTCTGACTTTGGTCCTGCTAATCAAAACACTTCTTCATCACCCTTTGAGAGACTTCGTCTCCGCTTTGTACGCAAATTATACTCAACCGTTGGAATTCTGCGCCTTCCTCATCTATACTTGAAAGCGCCGGGCCTTGGTTTCCAAAACCATTGCTTTCCAAGTTACAATCGCCACGTGAGCATCCTCTCTTGCGCTTCCTGTGTATCCTTGGTGGAGTAGGTGACGAAGCCGTGATGGCCGAGTGCTTCTGTTGGCGAGGAAAACATTTCGTGGATTTCAAGTTCACGGTTTTGAAAATGAGGAAGCAAAGAACGGTGGGAGAGATGGTTGAGATGAATCGTCCACACTATATTTAGAATTACTCACACGGTGGACAAGCGCGGAGCGCTATGGCTGCTACATTCACACTACCAGCTGTTAGGTCGACAAAATCCTTTTGTAGCAACATTCGAAGTCTCTGATGTGATCCCTGACAATTGAAGAGAACCAATTATCAGATATGTAAGCTCAGGCGTCGCGAAGTAAAGTGGACGACTAGGTATATATTTACCTATCAGATATGTAAGCTATATACATCTGTAAGTTACCATAGTCTAAGAGAACACAACATATATATCTCACCTCAGGCGTCGCGAAGTAAAGTGGACGACTGAGGGATGAAAGCCATACTCTCGGTTATTAAGTAGGGAGTCCAAAAGAATGACGCAGCAAAATGGATTGCGTGCAGGGGAAGATGAGAGGAAGCAAGAAAGACTTTGATAAAACTGTAACTACATTCCCATTTATATACGTAAATATCCGAAGCAGTACTCCGGCAAATGGAGTTTCCAAGACAACTCGATGTCACTCCATGACATGACATAATTCCGCGATAAAGAAGTAGGCCGTGTACCATACCAGTGAGTACTGACAACATCAATGATTGGAATGCGAGTACCACCCCAGATTGGTGGTGATGGGGTACTGCCCTGACATAGTGCGAGTGGGTTGCTAGACCATTTCAACACCAATTAGTCGATCACTTGAAGCTCGCACATACAGAAAACTGGGTAACGGTCAAATGAACAGTGACAAATAAGTTTTCTGGTTGCATGCAGACATCAACGGATTACGAGCTTGGTTGACTCGCTTCCACATGTTTTTTCCAGCCCATCTCCTGCACAGGCCAGGCTGTGGCTGTCTTCTGGGCCCATAACTCATGATCATAACTTGTTTGTCACGTGTGGCCATCCATCCCCAGATCGCAATATCCTGTCAATATCCTGTCGAGCAGAACTCCTTTTCCCACGCAGCATTTTCATGTGGCATCAGTGCAAAATTCTATGCAAAGCCCTGCCTCTACCCTCATATGCCACAATTGTTGAAGCCTTTTTGGCTCTACACTATCCGTTCATGTCCTATAGCAAATGGACTTGTCTTAGCGCAAGATCAAGTGGGAGAATCATTCGGAGGAGAAAGATGGAAGAATTCGCCGTAGTAGGATGGTCTGTGACTGGTGTTCACACGTTGACATAGATTTAATTTCTGTTGTCATCGTCTATGTCTATCTGTCTCACTACCACCATGTCCATATTTCCCGACGCCAGTGACTTCACAGTGAGGGATAGTAGCTTCATCGCGCAGTCGATTACCAATATCACGAACATCACGAACCAATATGGCCGATCTGGTAAGTAGCTTCGTCTCGGCTGATAAAATGTTGGTCAACGCAGTACTAGGAATCAATGTCCTCTATGGTGCCTCTGACCCAGGAGCTGCATTTGATTCTCAAGACCATTACGATTGCCGCTGCTTCCCAGGTACTCAGGAACAGTATATCGCTGACATCACAAATTGGGTGACTGAATCCGCCAACCCACCCTTGTCGATGTACTGGATGAGGGGACCAGCTGGTGTTGGCAAGTCGGCCATCACTCAGACATGTGCCGAGAAACTGGACACCTTGGTGCTGCATTCTTCTTCACTGTCGACAAACACTCTAATCCCTCTCGTTTATTCACTACTATGGCATACCAACTTGCCACTACACTCCCTGATTATCGCACAATTATTGATAAGATCGCAAAGGATAAGACTCTTGTTGAGAAGAAATTTCCATTTCAATTCAAACCATTGATTGTTGAGCCGCTTCAGGAGCTAGGGAAGCAGGGATAGGAAATACAACCAAGAGACATTTTGATGGCTTAGACGAGTGTACCGGTGAAGGCGCACAAGCCGAAATCATCGAGATAGTTGCATCCTCTGTCAGGGAAGGGTCCACTCCATTCAATTCAAGCAGGACACCCTGTCATTCATTCTGTGGAACTCCCTATCTCTCGCGAGGCAGATGACGAGATCGAGATGTGCCTTTGGGGTGGACTTCTACTGCACTCTCTTGGCCACATAGAACCGAGTTTGTGGACTCTTTTCTCAAGTTGGACACTTTTACCGACCTCTCATTCCGGTTATCCTTTGATGACCCAGACTTTTGTTGATTTCTTGAACATCTTTCGTTCACTATCTTGCAGCGACTGGCAGATATCAATCACCACAAGTCTCTGATGGCAGATCGGACGCGGTCGGAGTTTGGTTCAACAACTACCTTTGTTTTCGGTATTCTAGCAACTGCCCAAGCATCATCCCACACTAAATTTGAGTGTATTCGCATCGGAAATTTTGATCAACTGGTTCCTACTACGTTTCTTCTGGTGTGTTTCAGATATGATTATCCACAATAAATTTACCCACACACTGCCAGGCTACCAATAAAATGGAGAAAGCAAAGATCATCGGACCGCATGTTCCACTCTTTGGCTCGAGCCGTGTCTCAGCCTTTCTTCACATTCTCTTCCGCAAAAAGTCAGTAAGGAGGTGCAATGGGCTTTATAAAGTTGGGCATGGGGAAAAGTCGGTTATATGGTATTGGGAATTTAATATGGAGAAGCGGTATTTTCATCAGTTCAGAACTATTGACTATGCGGCTGCAGTAGATTCTACGAAGCGAACAAGTCCACGATGTGAGGAGAAAAGGAGGAAGAAAGTGACACAGAAGACAACCAGGAAGACGGTGAGAGAGGGGGGAGGTCCAGCGTGATTTTGATGACCATACTGCTGAGTATGAACACGAGGAGCAGCGTGAGGCCGAGACTGATGTTCAAGGCCAGGATGACAGCGGCGATTCCAAAGACAACGATGATCAGCAGGACAATGAGGAGGAGCGAAGAGGGAATCAAGACATTGTTCATTCTTAAACACTGAACTGGTTCCGAGCAGAAGGCATTTATGTATCATACTTGTGTTTTTTTTTGATTCTTATATTTTATAGAGTCTTCAACATCTGCTTGCCAGACGATATGTGTTTAACAAGCCCTGTTATAGATTTCAGTCTCGTATGTCGTCGGTTAATAGGGTAAACATCTGTGATAAATTTATATCTTTTGTTCTACTCCTGCCCATCTAGCTTCAATTCACTGCTTTTTTATTGTGTATGTAGTAGTCGATTTATTGTTCATGTCCTCAACATAATTGGACAATTCTGTGTCTGTCGGAAAAAATATGACAGTGCTAAGAATTCAAGCTCTACGTGTGCGATACATCATATAGATTTGACATAATTTGAAATTCATGCACAGGCTGAACGTCTTTACTAATTCAAAACTTGTAAGCCGAATTGAATATCGTATATCAAGACAAGTGACTCTTTTATTTAGCTTGTTCTACCATTGCTCTAAAGTTCTCTGAATCCTTTCCTTCGTTTGGATGAGAAATCTAAATTCAATTCTGGTCCAACCATGCATTCACTCAAACTAAAGCCTCTGAACGACATTGCAAGTGTCGATGATCGGGACTTAAAGCATCTTACACCCGCACAAATGCCCACATTTCGTCCACACTTCCACTCGTTGCTTTCAACCATATCCTTATCTAGTCTGGACTTCCGAAACATGCCAAAAATATAGCATATTGGCTAGTGCTGGGTCAATCGCATCCAGTATTGTTCTCCATAGGAAAAGGGAGATAGCGATTGAGAAGAGAAGTTTGAAGACCACCTGTTGGACAAAATGTGCACATATGCACGTATGTCTGCAAATTTGCCGATACATCATGTCGAATGAGTCGTTTTCCTGCAGGAAAAGCCAGGAGTCGCACTGGGATGTTGAGGATACCTCATGGGATTCTTCATGCTTTTCTTCAAGAAATTTTGGTATCACATCACGGAACCCAAAGTCATGAGTGCAGCAAACACTTCCGATTTAAAAGAGATTCAAAATAGTCTATAACAAACAATTATCGATAACCAAGAACAGTCAAGCGTGGCCTGTTACACAATGTTATGATAATAAACTTGTCTGTCCACCACCAAATCTATGTTCTGATCAATCAATTTTAGGCGCGGTTGACTGCAGTCGACTATCAGCGATCATTCTGTCAGCAATCATTCTGACGGGTAGCATTTCCGCAGCGACGTATTAATACATATATCAACAGTCGATGAAATTGGTGTTTCACTGATCGTCGAACAAGATATCACAAACCAATCTCTGTCCCTCATGCTTTCTTCAAGAATTATCAGGCGACACATTGCCACAGACTGACAGTTGTACTCGGCATAGACAAAGTTAAACGTACATTCATCTGGTGTTGGCATGGAGCTCTTTTCAAGTTGAGCGGCTCGAGTGACAGAGAAGGGATGGCGAATTTTGTGCTTGGGTTGAATAGAGTTCTCATTGGATTCCTCCACTGCAGCAGGTTCTAAAGTGAAAATCATCGTCATTAATGTCTGATTTTCTGCATTCGGAGACTTGTCGAGGAAGTACCCCCCTCCATATATGTATCCTCGTGAAGGCATATCTGAAGATGTGACAACTGCAGCATTTCATCTAGTGCATTCCAAGTATGAGATTCCACCCACATATTAATACATGGTTGATTATCCTACCATACCATAGGAATTTTGGTTCGAATTGTGCCATTTCTCTGTTGCACATTCTCTCCCGTGCAAATACAGCCAGGAACAGTGGGCTTGATAGATTTGGAATAAAGAACGGCGATGATAGCATATAGAGGGTTTGAGATTTACGATGTGGGGAAGACCATCAATAGGATATATGACAGTGGGCAGCAGGACGAGGTTATTACCGATGTCGAGGCCTCTTATATGCAGTGTAAACTTAGTGTTTAAGCCTTGACCTATCAAAATTCTTATATTTTTCCGCTCCACGTTTTATTGAGGATATTTGAGTCTGCTGCTCGAGAGATCTCTATGCCATGATCGCCTACGAAGTGCCTATTCACCCTTTCAGTCTAGTTGACTCTTGCATTGACCTCACGCAGTCCTTTTATGACCGGGATTAATGGTTCTATCAGATATGACATTTAGTGCAGCAAACTTCCTGCCCATGCAGAAAATGAGAACAAGTAGTTGTGTCTCAAAAGGTCAATATCACGAACGATCGCCACGAGGCGATATCAAACCGTCTTTATACACTTTGTTCTGTCAATTGCGATCCATCAGTGAGGGGCATTGATTGTATCAAGCCTCAGTCGATCACTAATGTTGGTACCTTGATCAACCATCAATCGTTATTGGTACTTTGTTGATTGTCGGTGACCATTGTGCAACCAGTGGCTGTTGGGTTATTGACACGTACTTGCCCCCTATTTACAGTTACTGTCTTCTCATCCAGATACTTTATTGATGACCCTATTGTGGTAGGTTTTGATAGTGAGCTCACTTTTTGAATCAAATTTTGCATGCTGCGCGCATGATTTACATCGCCTTTACGTGACAACGAGATCAAGTGATCTCTTGAACACGGATCAAACAAAGGCAAAAGATCCAAAAGATCAAGATTTTCTGTCACATGAACTTGGTTTGTCCACCACTCAAATCTATTGGGCATTCTTGAGCTCGACACTGTAAGTTATTCTTTCTAAATGCTTTTGATACTTTGCAGATATTTTGTCATACTATTGTTCTTTTTTTGTTTCGTCAACGTTAATCCATCGTTGATGCTGTTTGATTGATCATCATTGTCGATACCTTGTTGGACATTGTTTGATCAATTATCATTGTTGGTACCTTGCGGATCATTCATACAACTACCCCCATCACAGCATTGATTAAGATTAAGAGCGGATCAATTTGGCACTAAAATATCAGAAAATGAAAGCCCTGTACAGTCATGATTGATTTTTGACCGGCATGTGATGCAAGTTCAATGAAAGTCATGAGCACAATATACAAAATTTATAATGAGATGGCTATCAAGATAGGGGTGTTTGTGTAATCAATGATCCACAATATACAATGATGATCAATCAAACAGTATCAACGTTGACGAGACAAAAAAAGAACAATAGTATGACAAAATATCTGCAAAATATCAAAAGTATTTAGAAAGAATAAATTACAATGCCAAGCTTGGCTGACAAGTTTTGAATTAGTAGAAAGGTTAAGCCTGCATATGAAGTCAAGACTTCAAATTATGTCAGATACATGCTCTATAAGGGGATAAGATGATCCCTAATCTACTTTTAGTAATAATAACAAGAGCAGACTCAAGTCGGAACAATGAATAGCCCAGGAGTTCCAATCAATGTTGGGGTAAGGTATAAGGGTAACTGGAGTGGAGTAGACTCCAGGAGAATCCTTAGTAATATTACACTCCTAAATACATTATAACTTACCTCCAGGAGAATCCTTAGAGATTAGGATAAGGCTTCTGGGGCATACTTTTACAATATATATACTTCTACTGCTAAGATGTCTCTGATTCTATAGTCCTGTTAGTCAGAGTCATGTTAGCATGAAGTTGTGAGGACTTAGAGCTCAACTGAGATGGTTATCCAGAAAGAACTCAATAGAGTTCTCCATTGGATTCTCCTAGCTACTTATACAAATGTCTATTGGTCTGTATACCTGTCTCCTGCAATCACATGACCCATACTAGTGACTATATATATCTTACATAATTCTTTCCCATACTATTTATATCTTTCCTGTATTATATTCTTTGATATTTCCTATCAAGTTGATGAATGCATGGAAAATAGTTTCTTCTTTAGGAACTGTCTCATAACAGGTCAGGAGTCTCCAAGTCAAGGGAATTAGATATTACTATGTAATATTTAATTAAGTGCAGGGTCACTCTGGACTGTAAGTTTGGTGTTTTAAAGGCAGTATTGGTAGAGTCTCCTTATATAAGGTATTAAACATACATCTACTAATATATATACTATACTAGGTAGTCTGTGTGTATTGTTGAGCAATCACATGACTCACACATTAATAACTATGTTATTTTATAAGGCTACCTAGTACTGATGGGAGATATGAACTAGAGGAAAGAGATATAGAGAAGGCAGTTGTACAGATCTCAGAGCAAGCTAAACTCTACTTACCTATACTAATACAGACTATGCCTTTCTAGAGCAACTCTCCATTAGTCCTCTTATATGCTTGCACTCACAATGATCAATTTCTTTCACAATTGCTTGTAGTAACTTAGTCTAAGATAACTTAATCACACTCTAAGTCTGAGTTGACAAGAAGAACTCAATAGAGTTCCCATTTGATTCTGTACACTACTTATACAACTACTATATGGTCTGTGCACTACTTTCCCACACTCATCATGTGATGTCATTCATGTGACATGACCTTGTGACTGTGATATACAACATTGTCATGTGACACTTTCCTATACTTCTTTCTTGTGTAGTAAGTCTAAATAAGAAAAGAAAAAGAAAAGAAAGTAAAATAAAATAATGACTTAGCTGTTTTGCCAAGTCATGACACCATCCCCCTCTCAAGATTCCTTGTCCCAAGGATTTTTATAACTTATAGTAGGGGTTACAGATATTCCTTATTTCATCATTTTCTTTATTCTACTCTTTAAGTCTAGATTCTTCTTGACCAATTTCTTTTTCTTCTTTCTTGATTGTTTCTATTATTCTTTGTCCTCTAATTGGTTCTTCCTTCTAGCATCTCCAATTTCTTTCAAACCTCACCCAGTACTCTTCATCATACCTCTTATCTGTCTATCTATATAACTTTCTTGCTATAAATTTTCCTGGTAATTCTCCTCTCCTGAATGTTCCTTTTTTATTTTCTTATCTCTGAACATCCTCTATGCCTTGTTGATGCTCTCTTTCAAACTCTTCAGCTACTTCTTTTGCATTTCCTAGATTCTCTATCTCTTTCCAAGTATCTAACTCTGCTGTGAATTCTTTCTACCATACTAAATACTTGTCTTTTCCTCTAATCTACCACTTATTTAGTATTCTCTTGACCTCCTATTTTTCTTCTCCTTCAATTATAACTGGAGCTAGTTGCTCCTTCTTTTGCCCTTCCACCTGCCCTATATATCTACATACTCTGCTAATGTTTACTACTGGATATATTCTTACTGTACTAGATAACTCCAATTCAACTGCATTTGTTGATATAATCTTCTTTATCTTATAGGGGCCTACAAACCTCTCTGTCAACTTTTCTGTCCTCCCAACCATTTGGTATTTCAAGTTCTTAGTATTGAGCATTACTAAGTTCTCTACTTTATATTCATTAACTTTTCCTCTTTTTCTATCTGCATACTTTTTCATTTTCTCCTATGCCTTTTCTAGTGCCACTTTTGCTTTTTCCTATACCTCTTTTATTTTAATCACAAACTTCTCTGCCCTCTCGTATTTTCCTTTCTTTCTTACTTCAAATCCTATCCTAGGATTTTGTCTATAGTTTGTCTTGAAGGGTGATGTCTTAGTACTCAAATATACCTTATTGTTGTAGGCAAACTCAGCTATTCCCAACCAATCTGGCCACTGTTCTTGTCTATAGTCTATGAATATTCTCAAATACTGCTCAAGTTCTTGGTTGATTTTTTCTGTTTGCCCATCTGTCTGAGGGTGGAATGCTGTTGATATCTTGCTCTCAATCCCCAATATTTTATTCAACTCCCTCATCAGTCCTGCCACAAATTGGGGTCCCCTATCTAAAATGATACTTTTGGATAACCTATGTAGTTTCCACACATTGTCTCTAAACAGCCTAGCTAGCCCTTCTGCTGATATTTTCTCTATAGTAGGAATGAAATGAACCATCTTTGTTAACCTATCCACTACTACTAAGATTGAGTTGTATCTCTGTGCCAATAGTAGCTTTATAATAAAGTCTGCTAATATATAACTCCAGGGCTTTTCTGGTATTGAATTGGGCATTAATTTGCCTGCTGGTTGTTCCATGTAGTTTTTATTCCTTTGGCAGGAATTGCACCCCTCTACATATCACTTCACTTCCTTTGTTATTCCTGGTCACCAAAAGTTTCTTGTGGCCAATTCTACTATTTTTCATTGTCTTCCATGTTCTTCTACTGGTGTATCATAATACAACCTAATAATCTCTGCTCTTAATTTCTCATCCTTAGGTACATACACCTTCCTCTCCTTATACATTATGCCATCAATTTCTTTCCATTCTTCATCTCTTAGCATCTTTACTCCTACTTGCTTCATTTTTTCTACTGCTTTAACTACTTTATTATCTTTTACTCTTGACTGCCTTACTTTCTCTAGTAAGTCTACTCTCTCTATGATTACCTCTACTCCTTCTGTTCTCCTCACTTCTAACTATTCTAGCTAAACCAACATTTTATCCTTGTTATCTCTTTTCACCACAACCTTCTAATCTAGCCTCTTGCTTAAGCTATCCATCTTTCCCATCTTACTCCCCAGAACATATTTGAGTGTAAAGTCAAATCTAGATAGGTATAGAGCCTATCTTTGTTATGAGAGTCCCAAAAGGAGAAAAGTTTCCCAAGCATTCAAACATTTAATCCAAAACCTCAAGACATACAATAGGGTTGAGATATAAATTGTGTGGGAACTAAGGTCATGTGACAAGGTTAGGTGATCACAGAACATTCTGGAAGGACATGTGATCATGGACTAAGAGTACAGCCACTGTAAAAGTAGTATAAGTAGAAGTCCAATCTAACAAAGAACTCCATTGAGTTCTTCTTGAACATCCATCTTGGGTGATCACTAAGGACATTCACTATCTATCAATAACACTGGCCATTGCTCCTGCCTATGATTAATAAATATTCTCAAGTACTGTTCTAGTTCCTGATTAACCTTCTCTGTTTGTCCATTTATCTGAGAGTAGAACACTATCGACAATTTACTCTTGATCCCCAATATCCTATTTAACTCCTGCATTATTCCTACCACAAACTGAGGTTTTCTGTCTGATATAATACTCTCAGGTAATCCATGCAACTTTTACATATTATCTCTAAACAACTTAGCTAGCTCTTCTGTTGATGTTCTCTCTGTAGTAGGGATAAAATAGACCATTTTTGTTAATCTATTCACTACTACTAAAATCAAGTCATATCCCTGTGCTAATGGCAGTTTGATAATAAAATCTGCCAATATATGCATCCAAGGTTTCTCAGATATTGAATTGGGCATTAATTTGCCTACTGGCTGTTCTATGCAGTTTTTGTTTCTCTGGCAAGAATTGCATCCCTCCATATATTATTTCATCTCTTTAGTTACTTCTGGCCACCAGAAGTTTCAAGTGACCAACTCCACTGTCTTCTACTGTCCTCTATGTTCTCCTACTAGTGTATCATAATACAGTCTAATTATTTCTGCTCTTAATATATCATCTTTAGGCACATATATATAAGAACTTAGACTGTGATGCCTTAAAACTACTCCTAGTCCAAGGTGACAAAAAGAACTCAATAAAGTCCTTATTCAATTGCTGTACACTACTTATACATATTCTGTTATTTACTTCTATTTA
>Ga0153989_1000471_pt1 | contig 10862 bp, 12 predicted proteins | sample TSNC073MetaG_FD_104701 | JGI IMG/M metagenome (GOLD analysis project Ga0153989, IMG submission 104701) | Attine ant fungus gardens microbial communities from North Carolina, USA - TSNC073 MetaG | ecosystem: Host-associated > Fungi > Mycelium > Unclassified | place: USA: North Carolina, Jones... | reverse complement strand
GATCGCGCGCGTGACGTTGAGGGGGCCGAAGAAGTTGACCTCCATCTGCTTGCGGGGATCGGCCTCGTGCCCTACTCGCCCCTCGGCCATGGCCTCCTCACCGGACAGATCCGCTCCGTCGACGACTTCCCCGCCGACGACTGGCGGAAGACGAACCCGCGGTTCACCGGCGAGAACTTCACCCGCAACCTGGCCATCGTCGACGAGGTCCGCGCCATCGGCGCCGAGAACGGGGCGACGCCCGCCCAGACTGCCCTCGCCGGGCTGCTCACCCGCGGCGACGACATCGCACCCATCCCCGGCACCCGCCGGGTGCAGCGTGTCGAGGAGAACACCGCCGCGGACGGCATCGAGCTGTCACCCTCGCAGCTGGAGCGACTGGACAGCCTCACTCCTGCTGCCGGCGCGCGCCACGACGAGGCGAACATGGCCTCCATCGACCGCTGATCCGGCGACCACGCCTCGGTGCGCATGACGGGAGGCACGGTGCCAGCTGGCACCGTGCCTCCCGTCCGTCACGAGCCGCGTCAGACGTCCGTGGTGACGCTCTTCGACGCCAGGTCCGCGACGTCGACATCCCTGTCGGGGAACGCCTCGGATCGCGTCGGCGCGGTCGCGAGGAGATCCTCGAGTAATCGGATCATCCGTCGGGTGGACTGCACGACGGCGACGGCGACGGCGACGGCGACGAGGACAGCGACATCGCCGTCGTCGAAGCCCAAGGCCTCGCCGCCCTCCCGCACCCTGCGATGTATTGGCCCGTGCCAAACTGAGACGGTGAGCACGGAGACCGAGACGCATCGTCGACGAATGCCGACGATGCGTGACATCGCGGTCCACGTCGGTGTGTCGCGACAACTCGTCTCGTTGGTCCTGCGTGGTGCACCCGGGCCGAGCGCGGAGTCACGCGACCGGATCCTGACCGCGGCCGAGGACCTGGGCTACCGGCCGAACGCATCGGCTCGCCTGCTGCGGCAGCGACGCACGCACCTGATCGGCGTGCTGTTCGCGATGCGGAACCCGTTCGAGGTGCGGTTCGTCGAACAGCTCGAGAGCCGGGCCGCGGCACTCGGGTACGGACTGGTGCTCGGCGCGCGGAGCGAGGACCGTTCCGACGACGCGGTCATCGAGCAGCTCATGGCGCAGCGCGTCGAAGCCCTGATCGCGTTCAACCCGGACCCGGGTGCGGCCGGCTTGGTGGACGCGGTGGAACAGATCCCGGTGGTCTGGATGGGCGAGCGGGCGAGCATCGCCGGGGTCGACAACGTCCGTGTCGACGAGGATCGCGGCCTGCGCCTGGCCATCGACCACCTCGTCGAGGCGGGGCACCGGGACATCGCCTACGCCGGTGGTCGCGGTGGTGTCGTCGGTCGCGACCGTGCGGAGGCGTACCGGACGGCGATGCAGCACGCGGGCCTCGGGAGTCACGTGAACGTGCTCGTGTCGGACTTCGACGAAGAGAGCGGCGCCGCGGTCGCTCGGCAACTCGCGCATCTGCCCGCGACGACGCGCCCCACTGCCGTGATCTGCTGCGGAGACCTCCACGCGACTGCGGTCCTCGCGTCGTTCGCGCAGCTCGGCGTTCGGGTGCCGGAGGAGATCTCGGTCGTGGGGTTCGACGACAGCTACGTCGCTGCGCTCTCCTACAACCGTCTGACGTCGATCCGACAGGACGTCGACGTCACTGCTGCGGCCGCGATGGGTCGTGTGGTCGATCGTCTCGACGACGGTGCGACGGAACCGGTGGAAGTGCTCACCGCGACGGCGCTCACCGTTCGTGCGTCGAGCGGCGCGTCTCCGCGCTGAGTGTTCGCAGTCTCGACGGTGCGGGTCGGATGTGCATCCGCCCCGCACCGTCGCGGCGGTGCGTCCTAGCGGACCTTCTTGATCGGCAGGACGACCACCGCCCCGATGAGAGCGATGATGCCGGCACCCCAGAGCAGCACGGGGTAGTTCTGGGTGCCGCCGCCGATCCCGAGGAGGAAGAGGCCGATGGCCGCACCGACCGACTGCGGCAGGGAGTTGGCGATGTTGATCACGCCGAGGTCCTTGCCGGGCTTCTCGGGATCGGGCAGGACGTCGACGACGAGTGCGTTGTCGACGGCGACGTAGATGCCGTACGCGAATCCCATGACCGCTTCGGCGACGTAGAAGTGGCTGAGGTCGGTGGCGAACGCGAGGACGACCAGTCCGACACCGAAGAGCACCGTCGAACCCGCGACGAACACCTTCCGTCGGTGGAGCACGTCGGAGAGCCAGCCGGAGATCGCGATCGCGACGAAGAGCGTGATGGTGTAGATCAGCACGCCGGTGGCGACAGCCGGGACTGCGTCGGCGGTGGAGAGACCGAGGTGGTCTTCCATGTAGAGCAGCCGGAAGGTGGTGAACAGGAACGAGGCCAGGGTGATCAGGAACCGCGACCACCAGGCGAGACCGAAGTCGGGGTTCTTGATCGGGTTGGTCCAGAAGGTGTTGACGAGGGTGAGGAAGCTGAAGGGCTTCGGCCGCTGCTCCGGCAGACGGTCCGGGGTGACCAGGACGTAGACGACGACGCAGAGCACGCCGAACAGTCCCGGCAGGATGAAGACCAGCGGCAGGCTCCACGCGAACCAGGCGGCGACGTAGGTGCCGGCGAGGATCGACACGTTCTGGGCGAGCCCGAGCACGCTCGAGGCCCTGCCGCGCTGGTGCTCGGGGACGTTGTCGGCGAAGTTCGCCACGAGCGCGGCGAACGCGGCGTTCGAACCCGTCTGGCAGACGAGCCACGCGATCGCGAGGGTGACGATGTCCGGAGCGACGGACACCCAGGCCAGTCCGAGTGCGAGCACGACGACGCCGCCGAGCAGCCACGGCTTCCGGCGACCCCATCGGGTGCGGGTGCGGTCGCTCAGCATGCCCCAGAGCGGGTTGCCGATGACCGCACCGATCGTCCCGACCGGCAGGACGACAGCGAGCACCTGGGCTGGGTTGTCCGGATTGAGGACCTGCGCCTTCAACTGCATGCTCACCATCACCGGCGTCAGGATCGCCAGGAAGATGCCGAACTGTGCCAGGCCGATCGCTGCGATGTACCAGTTGCTGACGCGTGCCGTGGCCACAGCGGTGGTGAACGGATGTACGGGGATCCTCGTCGACATCGACGCCTCCTTGAGTCGGGTTCGCGAAGTTAGCTCGTGCTAACCTCACTGATGCGAGAGGTTATCTCGTGCTAAACAGAATTGGTACCCCCCCCAGCGGCGAAGTCGCCCGACGCCCGATCGAGCATCGTCGCCGCACCCGACCCGACGACAGGACGACGCATGCCGCTCACCTCGCTCCCCGAGCCCGATCTGCTGCTCCCGAACTCCGGCGAACCCGCGCTGCGGTGGGGTCTGCTCGGTCCGGGGTGGATCGCCGGCGAGTTCGTCGCCGCCGCCCACGCGCACACCGCACAGCGCTTCACCGCCGTCGCGTCGCGGTCCGCCGACCGAGCGGCCGCCTTCGCAGCCCGGCACGGCATCGAGCACGCGCTCGACGACTACGAGGCACTGGTCTCCCATCCCGATGTCGACGTCGTCTACATTGCCACCCCGCAGAGCCAGCACCTCGAGCTCGGGCTCCTCGCCATCGCCGCGGGCAAGCACGTCCTCATCGAGAAGCCCATCGCCCTCACCGCGGGTGAAGCGCAGCAGCTCGTCGACGCAGCGTCCGCAGCCGGAGTCTTCGCGATGGAGGCGCTGTGGAGCCGGTACCTGCCGCAGACCTCCGTCGTCCGGAAGCTCCTCGCGGACGGCGCGCTCGGCGATGTCCACACGGTCCACGCCGACCACGGGCAGGCGATCCCCGCCGACCCGCAGCACCGCCTGTACCGCCCTGAGCTGGGTGGCGGTGCGCTGCTGGACCTCGGCATCTACCCGGTCCAGTTCGACTCCATGGTGCTCGGTGCGCCGACGTCGGTGCTCGCTGCCGGAGGGCTCACCGAGACCGGGGTGGACGCCTTCTCGACCCTGGTGCTCGGCCACGGCGTCGGGGAGCAGTCGACCGTGACGACGTCGATGCTGACGAACACCCCGACGCGGGCCTCGATCTCCGGGTCCGACGCGCGCATCGAGTTCGACTCGTTCTTCTACACGCCGTCCTCGTTCCGGGTGCTCGCCAACGACCCGAACGCGCCGGACCAGGGGGTGGATCTGCAGTACACCGACGAGACGGGCCTGCGCCTGTTCCAGGCGCTGTCGTGGGAGGCCACCGCGCTCGCCCGGTACGTCGGCGAGGGACGCACCGAATCCCCACTGCACACGCTCGCGGAGACCGTCTCCATCCTGGACACGATCGACCAGGCGAAGGCGCAGATCGAAGCGCACGCATCGGTGCTCGCGTGACCGCCGAGGAGACGTCCGTCCCGGAACGTCGGCTCCTGCCCGGGCAGCAGTGCCGGGTCCGTGTGTACGACGTCCGGTCCGGTGCGATCAGGACGGTCTTCGAGAGCGTGGAGACGCTCTTCGAGGCGCCGAACTGGACGCGCGACGAGCACCTCGTCGTCAACGGCGACGGTGTGCTCTGGAGCCTGCCGGCCGACGGCTCCGCTGCGCCAGCACCCGTGCACATCGGCGGCGTACCCGCACTGAACAACGACCACGTCCTGCATCCGAGCGAGGACCGGGTCTTCGTCTCGGCGAACGACTTCCACGTGTACGAGGCACCGCTCGCCGGCGGAACGGCCAGACGGATCACCCCTGACGACGGCGCCCTACACTTCCTGCACGGTGTCTCACCCGACGGATCGACCCTTGCCTACGTGCGCCTCACCCCCGCGGGAGGGAACTGGTGGGCCAGCGCGACCATCCACGAGATCGGCGTCGACGGGACGGGCGACCGCGCCGTCACCACCCACCCGGGCCCCGCTGACGGGCCGGAGTACAACTCCGATGGCACGTGGATCTACTGCAACACCGAGCAGTTCGAACCGGGACGTGCGCAGATCGCCCGGATCCGACCCGACGGCAGGGAGCTCGAGCAGCTCACCTTCGACGAGCGGGTGAACTGGTTCCCGCACGTCGACCCGACCGGGGAACGAGCGGTGTACCTCAGCTTCCCCGACGGCACCGCGGGACATCCGGCCGACGAGGCGGTCCATCTGGTCCTCGTCACCGGCGACGACTGGCAGCACGGTGTCGTCGTCGCCGCGTTCAACGGCGGGCAGGGAACCATCAACGTCAACAGCTGGGCGCCCGATGGTCACGCGTTCGCCTACATCGACTACCCGGTCGCGCTGCGATGAGCGAGACGGTCTTCCCCGACGTGCGCGGCCCGTCGCCCGACGGCACCCCGGGGCTCCGGTGGGGAGTCATCGGCACCGGGCAGATCGCTGCGGACTTCTCCGACGCGCTCCACACCCACACGGCCCAACGCGTGACAGCGGTCACGTCCCGTTCGGCTGATCGCGGAGCGGTGTTCGCCCGCGAGCACGGCATCGAGCGCGTGTTCGCCGACGCGCACGCCATGGCCGCCGACCCGCACGTGGACATCGTGTACGTCGCGACACCGCACCGACAGCACCACGCCGGAGCACTCGCCGCCATCGAGGCCGGGACACCGGTCCTGATCGAGAAGCCGCTCGGCCTCACCGCTGCCGAAGGACGCTCGGTCGCCGCCGCAGCACGACGGGCCGGTGTCTTCGCAGCCGAGGGGATGTGGACCCGCTACCAACCGGGCTTCCACGTGCTCGAGGAGCTGATCTGGAACGGGGCCCTGGGCGACGTCCGGCTCGCCGACGCCGCGGTCGGGTGGAAGGTCGACCCAGGAGACCCTGGCCGCATGTTCGACCCGGCCGAAGGCGGCGGGGCGCTCCTGGACATGGGCGTGTACGCGCTGTGGTTCGCACAGTTCGCCATCGGCCATCCCGCATCCCTCACCACCACCGGCAGCACGGCGAACGGGGTCGACGTCGAATCCGCCACGATCCTCACCGGTCGGAGCGGGGCGATCGCGACTGCGACGACGACGCTCCGTGCGACCACGGACGGTCTGGCGAGCATCACCGGCTCCTCCGGCTCCGTCCGGTTCCTCGACCACTTCGTCTTCCCCAGCCGCTTCAGCCTCACCGTCGACGGAGCGAGCACCGTCTGGGACGACGGGCGACCCCTGCCCGGCCGAGCCGGGCTCGCGTACGAGGCGGCCGCAGTCGCTTCCTACGTCATCGACGGCCGAACCGAGTCGCCGCTGCACTCGCTCGACGACTCCCTCGCGCTCGCGCGCACCATGGACACGATCCGCACCACACTCACCGAACAGGACCGACCCCGATGAACCCTGCAACGAACGACACCCTGACGCTCCTGACGCGCGAAGACACCGAACTCCGGTTCGCAGCGTTCGAACACGACGACGCGATCAGCGTCGGCCAGCGGGTCATCGACCTCGCCCGGCAGCGCGAACTGACCATCTCGGTCGCCGTCTGGCTCGGGGAACAGCTCGTCTTCCAGGCCGCACTGGCCGGCACGACCGCCGACAACGACGGCTGGATGAACCGGAAGGCCGCCGTGGTCCGGCGCTTCGACAAGGCGTCGCTCCTGGTCGCGGAGCAGATGGCTGCGTACGGCATCGACGACCCCGCGACGGCTCGTATGGTCGACCCGATGCTGTACGCGTTCAACGGCGGAGCCGTACCGATCCGCATCGGCGCGACCCAGGTCGGCGTCGCAGTCGCATCCGGTGTCACCGACGAGGTCGAGCACGCGCTCGTCGTCGAAGCCCTTCGCGCACAGCTCGCCGAGCGCTGAGACGCGGCGAGTGAGCCCGGTCGGGCTCCAGCGGCGGCTCCGCATCAGTCGCACTCCGGCCCGTTCCGCCACAGTCCGTCCGCCGTGCCCTCGGAGAGCCGCCGCTCGTAGAGGTCCACCTTGTGGTGGATGACCGCGAGCGCGTCCTGCAGGTCGGCCACCTGCCGCCGGACGTTCTCCTCGTGCTCCTGGAGGACCGCGAGCCGTTCGTCCTCGTTCCCGGGTCCGGCGACGACGAGCTCCACGTAGGCCCGGATCGACGGCAACGGCATGCCGGACGACCGCAGTTTCGTGCAGACCCGCAGCCACTCGACGTCCTCGACCGAGAACACACGGCGGCCGGCCGAGTCGCGGCGCACCGGCATGGGGAAGAGCCCCTCCTTCTCGTAGAAGCGGAGGGTGTGGGTGGTGAGCCCGGTCCGTTCGCCGACCTCGCCGATGGTGAAGGTGCGCTCCTGGGTCGTCGTCATGTCCCGAGCATAAGCACTTGACCTCGAGTCGACTCGAACTCCTACCGTGCTCATGTCGCCGAGAGACTCCCGGCGTGGAAGGACACCATGACCACCTGGTTCATCACCGGCACGTCGACCGGCTTCGGTCGGCTCCTCACCGAACAGCTCCTCGCCCGCGGCGACCGCGTCGCGGCCACGCTCCGCCAGCCTGGAGCGCTCGACGACCTCCGCGAGCGTTTCGGCGACCGCCTCTGGGTCGCGCGGTTGGACGTCACGGATCCCGACGAGGTCCGCGAGGTCGTCGACCGCGCGTTCGCCGAGCTCGGCACGATCGACGTCGTCGTGAACAACGCCGGCTACGGCGTCTTCGCTTCGGTGGAGGAGGCGTCGGACGAGCAGATCGAGCGCGTCGTCGACACGAACCTGCTCGGTTCGATCCGGGTCGTCCGCGCGGCGCTCCCCCATCTCCGCGCGCAGGGCTCTGGGCACGTCGTGCAGGTCTCGACCGCCGGTGGGCAGACCACGTACCCGAACTTCAGCTACTACCACGCGTCCAAGTGGGGCATCGAGGGCTTCGCGCAGACGCTCGCCGCCGAGGTGGCCCCGTTCGGCATCACCGTGACCATCGTCGAGCCCGGCGCGACGCCGACCGGCTTCGGGAGCGGGCTGGTCCGTGCGCCCGTCATGGAGGCGTACGACGCGACCCCTGCCGGTGACGTCCGGCGCGCGCTGGCGGACGGCGGGTTCCCGCTGCCGAACGACCCGGACAAGATCGCCGCCGCGATCGTCGCGCACGTGGACTCCGGCTCGACGGTGCTCCGGTTGCCGCTCGGCTCGGACACCTACGAGGACGTCCGAGGGGCGCTCCAGGCGCGCCTCACCGAGCACGAGGCGGGGCGGGACACCGCCTACTCGGTGGTCGCCGCGAGCTGACGGTCGCGAGTGCCCACCGGACTGGAGGCTCGGTGCGGGCCCGCACCGAGCCTCCAGTCCGGTGATGGTCCCGTCGCTTCGTCACCAGGCGAGTGGGCCGCCTTCTTCCTGGAGGGTGCCCGTCGGGCCGTCCGCACCGAGCGTCGCGAGGCGGACGACGACCCGTGCGCTCTCCTCGACCGGTCGGCCGATGCCGAACCCCGCGGTCATGTCCGTCGCGGTCGGGCCCGGCTCGACGGCGTTGAACCGGATCGCGGGGTGTGCCTTCGCGTACTGGACGGTCAGCATCGTGGCCGCCGCCTTCGACGCGGAGTACAGCGGCAAGGGCAGGGTCGACTCGACGCGCTCCGGGTTGGTCACCGCCCAGAACGAGCCGAGGCTGCTCGACACCGTGACGACGTTCGGGTCGTCGGAGCGCCGCAGGAGCGGGAGCGCGGCCTCGGTGACCCGGACGATCCCGACGGCGTTCGTGTCGAACGAGCGGAGGGCGGTCGGGCCGTCGATCGTGGTGTCGAGCACGCCCGCGTTGTGGACGAGCATGTCGAGGCGCCCCTCGGCGGCGTCGATCGTGGCGAGGGCGGCGCGGACCGAGTCGTCGTCGGTCACGTCGAGCTGCACCGACCGCGCACCGATCGACTCGGCCGCCCTGGCACCGCGTTCGGCATCGCGTGCGCCGATGTAGACGGTGTGCCCCAGGTCGGTGAGCTGGCGGGCGGTCGCGAAGCCGATGCCCTTGTTGGCGCCGGTGATCAGGGTGACGGTCATGCGTGGGTCCTCTCGAAATGCGGTGCCGGGGTCGGCCGTTGTCGACGGTATGCGCGCTGACGTCCTGCTCCCAGAGCCCTCTCGTCCCGGGGGTCCCGCGGGACCCCCGCTCGACCAGCGCCCTCCTGCCGGGCGGAGTAACCCCCTCGGGGAGTATCTCCGGGCCCGTCGAGAGCTCGTCACGCCGGAGGTCGCGGGGATCTCCGTGATCGGCGTCCGGCGGGTGCCTGGCCTCCGCCGCGAGGAGGTGGCGATGCTCGCCGGCATCAGTGCCGACTACTACCTGCGGCTCGAGAAGGGGCGCGACCGGAACCCGTCCGTGCAGGTGCTCGATTCCCTGGCCCGCGTCCTCCGGCTCGACGACGACCACCGTGCGCACCTGCTCGGCCTCGGTGGCGACGACCCGGCGTACCGTCGTCCGCGGCAGGGAGCGACCGAGGTGCCGGACAGCGTCCGGAAGCTCCTCGACTCGATCGACCAGCCGGCGTTCATCGAGGACCGACACTTCGACGTCATCGCGTCGAACGAGTGGGCTCGGGCGCTCTCGACCGGGTTCGACGTCGGTGGCAACCAGTTGCTCGCCCTGTTCGAGGACCCGTCCGAGCAGGCGATGTACCCGGACTGGGAGAGCGTGACCGAGTGCTTCGTCGGGAGCTTGCGGCAGGTCATCGGCAACGACGGGGATCGGCGCTTCGAGGAGCTGATCACGGCGCTCGCCGGGAACGCCCGGTTCCGTGAACTGTGGGCGCGGCACGAGGTGCAGGGGCAGAGCAGCGGAACGGTGCGGATCGTGCACCCGCTCGTCGGGCCGCTCACCCTGAACCGTGACCGTCTGGAGGTCAGCGGCACGGACGGTCTGGCGCTCGTGGTCCACCACGCGGACGCGGGGTCCGTCGACGCCGAGCGGCTGCGCGCGCTCCTGCCGTAGCGACTCGGCCGTCGCGGCGCCCTGGTCAGCTGCCGAGCGCGGACCTCGCGGTTCTGCGACGTCGATCGGTCCTGCAGATGACGAGGGCGACGAGGGCGGCGAGGAGTGCTCCGACGGCGTTCATGACCCAGTCGTTCGTGTCGCAGCGACGACCGAGCACCGGCGTGAGCGCCTGCACGACCTCGATCGAGGCGGAGAGCACGAGCGCACCGGCGAGGACGACGAGGGGGCGGTTCGTCGCCGTTCCGAGGAAGAGCACGAGCGGCAGCAGCATCGCGACGTTGGCGAGCGTGTCGATGCCCTGGAACGGCGCGGAGAACTGCACGGTGCAGGTGATGCCTCCCGACCGGGCGCCGTCGGGCAGCAGGGTCAGCACGAGCACCGCGACGAGCGACGCCCCGGACAGTCCCAGCAGCACACCGCGGAGCCGCAGGCGGTGGAGGAGCCATGCGAGCGCGGCCACGACGGCGACCGCCACCCAGAACGCCGGGCGGACGAGTGGTGCGTGTTCGACGAGGAAGGTGGAGATCATCGGGAGTCTGCCTCGGAATCGAGTCGGTCGAGCCACAGCCGCATGAGCGCGGATTCCTCCGGGAGCAGGGCGGTCGATCCGCCTGCTTCGAGCCGGGCGCGGAGCTGACGTCGGGAGGCCGCATCGACGTCGTGCTGGTCCCCGCTGGACGAGCCCAGGAGCACCGCATCGAGGACCGCGTTCCGGAGCGCGTCGGCGACGTCGTCGGAGTCGTCGCGACTCTTCGTGTCCATCCGGTCGAGCGCGAGTCCGACGTTCGCGGCGAGCAGCATCGTCGCCGCGAGTCCGACGTCGACACGGAGCATGCCGGCGGCCGCGCAGCGGGTCAGCGTCCGTTCGAGCAGCGCCGTCACGCCGTCACGCGCCGAGCTGCTCGCCCACGGCCGGGGAGCGAACATCAGTCGGTAGAGCGCAGCGTGCTCGCGTGCGAACGCGAGGTGGTCGTCCCAGCCGCGGCGCAGGTCCGCTGACGGGTCGTCGGACACCTCGAG
>Ga0153989_1000467_pt1 | contig 10940 bp, 9 predicted proteins | sample TSNC073MetaG_FD_104701 | JGI IMG/M metagenome (GOLD analysis project Ga0153989, IMG submission 104701) | Attine ant fungus gardens microbial communities from North Carolina, USA - TSNC073 MetaG | ecosystem: Host-associated > Fungi > Mycelium > Unclassified | place: USA: North Carolina, Jones Lake... | reverse complement strand
CACCTTCGAGGACAGATAACAATAAACTGAGAGCAGTTTCAATCAATTCATCATCTGGTTGTATATTCTCCGAGTCTGATGCATCATCATCACTGTCTCCCTCATCCGACATGTCCTCAACCTTGCTATTAAACTACAGTATAAAGTGAGGAATTTATAAACACAATAATAGTGATTATACAATAAATTTGTAACAGCTCTACTCAATGGCAATACATCATGAGTCAAACAGTAGGGACAGGGACATGTCTAGGAAGTACAGACAAGATATTATATAAGGAAGAACATATAGTGAGGGTAAATGAATATTCTAAGCAAGAAAAAAAGATCAGTAAATAAATAAAAATAAAAATAAAATATACAAAGGACATACTAGGGACTCCACTTGAGATAAGGGCAAAAATATATCCAGGGAAGATTGACAAGACATTATATATAGGAAAATACATAGTAAAAGTGAAACGAATGTTTTAAGAAAAAAAAAAAGGTCAGTAAATAAATAAAAATGAAAAGAAAATATACAAATAACATACTGGGGACTCCACTTGGTGTAGAGGCAAGAACATATCCAGGGAGGTTAATGAGGCATTGTACATAGAAGGATACATAGTGGGAACAAAACAAATACTTTACAAAGAAAAAGGTTAGTAAATAAATAAAAATAAAAAGAAAATAAGTCAACAATATACTAGAGACTCTATTTAGTATGAAGATAGAGATATGTCTAGAGAGCATAGACAAGACATTGTACAAGACAGAACATATAGTAGAGATGAGACAAATATTCTAAGAAAAAAATAGATCAGTAAATAAATAAAAATAAAATAAGAAATTGGGCATAATATAATAATTTGTCATATCATCTTATATATCAGAAAACAAAACCAATACACTATTGTACTAGTCTTTTAAGATCTTCTCGCTAAGAACTTATATTTGCTACTTTGCTAACTATTGTCTAGTATTTGGAGCTATTGTGACATAGGTGTAGTAAGGGCTCTTTCTTGGCTCTGGACAAGAGAATGTCTCTATCTCCCCTTTGTCCAGTGGTTTGGTCTTTGATAACTGTAAACTGGAGAGGTTTAGGGTTTTAGGTGCTACATTATTTACCCTGGTGGGATCTGGGGGCTTGTTTTCTATCTTTCTACTTGCTAGAGTACACAGTGGATTATTTCTTCTCATAAGAAAAGTTTATAGTATTTACTAACCTATATCTCTCCATAGAGTATTTATCTCTGCTCTACTACATGTCCTTTTTTCATACAATGGCTTGTTTGTGCCCCCTGGACATGCTCCTGTACCTAACTCATGTCTAGTCTTAGCTATATCATTTATATATTTTATTTCTATTTTATCTGATTTACTAACCTTTTTTTTCTTAGAATGTTTATTTTACCCCTACTATGCATCCTTTTGCATATGATGCCTCATCAACTCTCCCTGGACATGTCCCTGCTCCTGCCTCAAGTATAATTCCCAGTACATCATTATCTTATTTTATTTTGATTTTTATTTATTTACTAACCCATTTATGCTCATAGAATATTTGTCTTAGCCCTTTTATTTGTTCTTTCTTATATGATGGGTTGTCAACCCTCCATAGATATATCTCTACTTGTGACTATCCATATGTGTTTTTCTATTTTGTTTTCTCTTTCCTAACAATGTTGCTCACTGATTATATTCTCTTTATGTTCTCTCTGCTACAAGTATTAGGATACTTTCTAGCACTTTGCCTTTTGTAAGTTACCTTTGTTTTTTTTTTGGTTCATTGATACCTATATGTAAATTCACTAATACCTATATTTCAATAGATTTTTTGTTCTTATTTTCTATTTTTTCCCCTTTGATAGCTATCAAAAGAGATCTCTTTAATAGCTATCAAAGGGAACTTTATAATATAATAGTCTTTGTATTTATTTTGTTATGAACAACTTGTTTTATAAAAATTCTTGATCCAAAAAGATATTTCAACTTTCTCTTTCCAAAAATCAGTATATAATCTTATATTGATTGAAGAAAAAAGTAATACTGTAGGTTCAAACTTCATAATACCATTCATCTATACCTTAACTCCAAAATATTAGTTGTGCAGTTGGTGTACTGAAGGAGGCCAACTGTATATTTGCTCTTGTAGCTGAAATCTTTGTATAGAATGTCTTAACTATGTTCCTATCAATATTGAACTTGGTGATTTTACTTATTCTTATTGCTGGTTAACAAATCTAGCAACTCAACATCAACCATATCAAGTATGCTTGAAATCCTTTAATTTTCTCCTTTTAATAATATAAAATAGTCTTTTTCTTTTCTTCAGTAGTCTTTTATGGTCTCAAATATCAGTTCTACAAGAGCATGACTTTTTCTTATATTAATGGATAATCTTTGTATCTTAGTTTTCCAACTTTCTAGCTTTAATCCAATATTATACATATTTTGTCTTGTCTATAGTCATATAAAGCCTTATTTTCCTGAAGGATCTTCAGCAAATAGTATTAGCTTAATTGAAGTAAAACTAAATCTTGGTAGTGAGGTTTTTAAAACCCAAATGAAAGAACTTTCCCAACAACTTTTACAGTGTGTTTTTTTTAAATACTTCATAATAATTTATAAGTCTTTTTTAGATTCAACCAATTTATTACTTTTATATATACCCATACAACCTCAGAAGAAGAGTTTTGGATTCAACTAGAACTAAATATATGCTTACTCCAACCTCAGGATATAAGTACATAAAATTTATTCAAAATAATTTTTTAACTTAATTATCTCTAGTTTTTTCCCTATATTTTCTATTTTTTTTGTTATAGAGCACTTGAAGAGAAATAACCAATTATCTCTCTTTTTTGTTTATTATGGTGGTCTTTTTCAGAAAATCAACTTACTTCAACAAATATATTAATTTACCAACTCATAAGTTTTTTCAACATAGAGAAGTCAAAGCTAATTACTATTAATTAGTTATTTCTGATTAACAATGGCTTTTGTTAACAAAGAATTTTATCCAACAATATATCACTTATTTTTGATAAACTTTATCTGAAATATTTTTGTTCTTTAATAAAATTCTGCTGTTTTTCCAAGTCTTCTTTTAGCTGATCCTGATCTTAGGGCTGGAACAAAGTTTCTTATGGTTATTCAACACAGAAAAAAGAGTATTTGCTTTTTAAAATAGTCTAATTGTCTACATAAACCACTTGGTAATTTTCATACTTGTTCATGTAAATTTTGCTATGTTTTAGATAGATAGAAATTGGTGGAAGAGAAAAAAAAAAAAAGACTATCATCCAGGTATGTTATTGGATCTATATTTATTGTTATATTAACTGACTATTCTGAAGAATTGTTACTAATTACTCAAATTTGCAGTAATCCTACTTGTAGAGAGAAATTTTTTTTTTATTCTCTATCTTATTCATTTATCATCATAAAAGATTATCCAAGACAAGATAAAGGACTAGGAAAGAGAATAGAACTATGGATTAGATACTATATTGATGAAAATGGCTTGTCTTTAAATTATCAATCATTTCAACTTTGATTTTCTTGATATATATATATCAGATTAAATACAATATTTATTTAACTAGACTTTTTCTCTTTCTTAAGTTCTATCTAGTAAAAGGTGGTGGTGGAACTTGAATTTCAACTACCACTTTAGATAGTTTAGTATAATAAGATACTTGTTTACCTTTTGAAACAACTTCTATTATCTCATTATGTTTCTGCTTTTCAAGACTCTTTTCAAAGATTACCTTTTGAGATCTTTTCTTTATAGGTTTTGGCTTAGAAAGTAAAAGTTGAGTAGGTACAACAACCTTTATTTGTTCTTTCTAATTAAAAATAAGTACAAAATACAGATATTTTAAAATTGATATACTTATCTCTAACTTGACTTCTAGTTGAATTTTCTACTTCCATAGATCTTGTATATCTGTAAAAGGACTTCTTTGACCTTTTATAGGATAGTTGACTGGTATTGTAGGAGTTGGATGCTTGTTAAAAGTAAGAGGATATAAAGGAGAGTCAATAAATAGTGATAATGATAAAGAAGTTGTAAGATCTACAATATTTTCTTCTTTTTTCTTGGGAAAAGAAAAGGCTGGAGAGATATGGGTATAAGAAGAATAAACATATTTATCAGTCTTGGTGAATACTGAGTTGATTTAAACTCAGGAACATAGTGGACTGCTGGCATAGAAAGCTGAGAAGGTTGAGTAGGAATATTTTGAAATAAAGGTAATGGAAAGGACTATAAAGGAAAATAAGAGTATGTTTGAGTAGACAGTGTAGGTGGTAGTAGAACTGAAGTAGAATAGGCAAATCTAGGATTATATTGGACTAGCAAGGCAAACTGGAAGGGCTTTAAAGGTATATTTGAAGCTGAAGGCAATAAAAGAGACTGGGAAAATTGTTGTAAATTCAAAGGCTAGAAAGATTATGTTATAGATTGAAGTACTTGAATTAAAGCTTAAATATCAGCTAGTTCTATGAAAAAGTATTCAGGGAAAAATCAGCTAGGAAAAAGTATAACATATGAAGATGTAGTGACTTAGCCTGAGATAACTTAATTACACTCCAAGTTCAAGTTGACAAAGAGAACTTAATGGAGTTCCTATTAGATTCTGTATACTACTTATACAACTACTATATAGTCTGTGTACTACTCTCCCACACTCATCATATGACTCCATCATGAGATGTGATACTGTGACATCCTAACATGTGACTTGTTATGTGTGATATTTGTCATGTAACACTTTCCTACACTTCTTTCTTGTATAATAAGTCCAAATAAGAAAATAAAATAAAAGAAAAGAAATATAACTAATAACTTAGCTGTTTTGCCAAGTCATGACAGAAGAGATGATTTTGTTTTATTTTGTACTGGTACTGAAGAATTTTCTTGAGATAAACTCAAGAAGTCTTGTGTACAATGTTTGAGAAATTTCTAAAATGAGAAAACTCAGTAAACAGACCTTAGAATATTGGTTCTTATATATATAAAAACCATGATTTATAAGTAAAGTAGAGCTGAAAATACAATATTTGGATTGAAGCTCTAGAAATGATATAGACCTGCAAAATTTTATAAATTCAACATTGGTCTTTATATAGTTAGACCAGAACATAGTTAAAAATAAAACTTAAGAACTTTATTGAAGAGATAAATAGATTATAAGACCACTCAAGATCACTAAATAGCCAAGAAGCCAAAAATCTAGTAGAATAACCCAAGAGAAGTCAAGAAACCAAAAAGCATAGTAAAATTGCTGGTATAATAGTAACATATTTCTGGTGAGGTGGTCAACTCATTTCTACCACCTTTAAAAAATAAATTTCATTTGGATAGATTATAAATTTACTCAACATTATCAAATAGTCTAAGAACCAAAGATCTAGTAAAATAATCCAGTAGAAGTCAAAAAACTGCAAAGTACAATAAAGTTGCCAGTGTAACAGGGATATATTTTCAGTGAGATAACCAACTCACTTGTAGAAATAATTTTTATTTAGATAGATTCTAAGGTATTATGAGATGGTTCCTAGAAAAGAAACTATTTTCTATATATTTTAACTTAGTGAATAACATCTAGGACTACAATACTAGAGGGATATAAATAGCATGGGAAGACTTATATAAGATATATACAGTTATTAGTTAGGGTCATGTGATTGCAGGAGATAGACACACAGACCAACAAACCTTTGTATAAGTAGTAGCATAATCCAATAAAGGACTCTATTGAGTTCTTTTTGAACATCTACCTTGGGTGAACCTTGAGTCTTCACAACTCAGCATTAATATAAGAACTCAATAGCCATTGTCAACTCTATACCTTGTAGCCTTAATATCCTATTCTTATTTACTCTCTTATTACCCTTGCTAGTGAGTACAGTACTTACAAGCATCTTGGATAGCAGACTCTAGCTGTAAAGGGAACTTTACTGTTAGTTAGAGATAGTAGGTAGAAGGCCTGGACAAAACTCATATCCCTACCTGAGACCTAACCTTGACATTAAGTAAGCTCATATATAGTACTTTGCTATCTGCTCTATGCTACTAGTCCATTGTAATCAGTTTACACAGGGAAACAACAGTAATCTCTTAAAGGCCCATCTAGCTTAGAAATTCCTTTTTTAGAGATAATATTATTTCACTCTTCTAGTTGGTAACTAGCTATAAGTTCAAATGAAGAAGACTGTTTATCCTTATATAAGGAATCACCATTACTATCACTACCATCAAGTATGTCCCAACAACAACAATAGTAACAGCAATCTACAGAACAATCTACCACCCCTATATTGCAAGCTCTATCTATCAGAGAGAAGCAACTTCTTACCCTTATTGCTGGTCTACAGCAGCAGATGGCTACTCTATTACAACAAAATAGAGGAGCTAGAGTAGAGATAGCAAAACTTCTATTATTTAGTGGAAGAATGGAAGAAGTAAGTACATTCATTAATATGGCTTGCTTATATTTGAGCATAAAAATGATGGGAGAATCAGAAGCAACAAAGATAGCCTGGGTGCTATCCTATATATAGAAGAAGGATGTCACAAACTTCATTTGGACCATAACTCTGGGAATACTTGACCAATTTCAACAATCTAAATGGCCACCAAAAGCCCTTAAGTAGACCTTTCAAACAGTACTAAAAACGTCTCAAAGCAATCAGTATTAACCAAGTTATCAGCAGATCAGTCAGTGATCACCAAGTCACCAGACACTAAATCGCCAATATCTTGGAAACTGCTTAATATAATTTTTTGCTTCAATGACTATTGTGAAGCTCTCTTCAATGCGCTTCTTTTGGCTATAAATATATCCAAAGGCAGTAAGATCCCATAGAGATACAAGGTCCTCAATGTTTGTATATAACACTAATCTTTATCCATAGATTATCATCTGTCCTTGAATAGAACAAAGGACTGTCCTAAGATGGTTAGGTTATCTCTATTTCAAGAATAATAGGTAGTGATCATATAGTAGGCTGTCCTGGTACACAGACTACTACAATCATATATTTAAGAGCTGTATGTCTGAGAATAAACCTTAGACTTAACAATATCTTTTGCTACTATCTAAACTTTGCTTTTTTGAATCTTTTGATTATCAAATCATCAACTCACAAATCAGTAAGTGGCCACTTGTGATAGGGGGTAGCAGAGGCATAGAAGAACAACCTGTTGGATAAGTTATCAAAAGAGGAATCAGAGACAGAAACAGCAGAGGAACTATTTAGTAAAATGAGAAATAAGTTTGGAGAGATAGCAGAGGAGAAACAAAAGATAGAACAGCTAAGGATGGTTGAACAGAAAGGGAGAACCTGTAATAAATATATCTAGGAATTCAAAAAAGTGACACGAGAAAGTGGCTATAAGAAACACTCCCTTATTGACGAGTTCAAAAAGGGATTAAGTAGAGCACTTAGAAGTTAATAGAGGCAAAAAGCCCTTCTAGTATAATAGAAGAATGGTAGGAGAGGGCAGTAAGGTTAGATAGAAATCAGAGGCAAAGTAAAGCAGAGAAGAGGATATTGGAGAGGAATGTAACATGCCTATAGGGAAATGCACAGCCTAGAGAAGTGTTTGGAGGAGAGTTTTATGGAAGAAGAAAAGAACAGATCATATGGAGGCTAGAGAGCCAGTATAGAGGAGAATATTAGAATAGAGGGAAACAGCCAGGGCCAGCAAGGGACCTTAATGCAATAGAAGTAGATAAAGAAAGAGAAAGAGATAAAATGTATTTTGTATATAGAAAGTAGGGCTATATGACCAAAAATTACTGGTAAAGAAAGGAAAGAGAGAGAAGGGTAGTAGAAATACTGTAAGAGTTAACAAAAGGCAATAAAGAACAGTAAGCTGTAATGACTTAGCCTGAGGCGACTTAATCGCACTCCTAGTCTGAGTTGACAAGGAAAACTCGATGGAGTTCCCATTAAATTTTCTATACTACTTATACAACTACTACATGGTCTATGTACTATCTTCCTACAGTTCCCATGTGACTTAGTCATATGACATCACCTGACTGTGACTCATAACCCTGTGACTCTGTGATACTTAGTTATATGATACTTTCTCATATTCTATCCTTGTGTAGTAAGTTCAAAAAGAAAAAGAAAAGAAAAGAAAAGTAAATAATGACTTTAGCCATTTTACCAAGTTATGACATAAGCTCCCAGCTGGCCTCCTCAAATATATACAGTATATTGTACCCAGAAAATCTGGGTAATAAAATTCATTGTCAAGGCAATACTAAAAGAGTAAGAAATATATGGCGTATACTACAACCACTAAGAGAAGTATGGATAAAAGTAGGATTGAAGAAGATAAAAAGTTATAAAGGAGTGGCAGTAAAAGTACTACTAGACAGTAGTGCAACTGGGTTGTTCATAGATATTCAATTTGCAAAGGAAAAAAGGTTTAAGCTGGAAAGACTAAAGAACCCATTGCTAGTGAGAAATATAGATGGAATAATAAACATAGAGGGAGCAATTATACACCAGGTCAAGTACAATATGTTTTTCAAGGGACATATAGAAAGGGTAAGAATAGATATATGTAACCTAGAAAAAACAAAAGTGATATTGGGGATACCATAGTTAGCCACCCATAATCCAAAGATAGACTGGAAGAAGGGAGAAGTGAAAATGATGAGATGCCCACCTATATGTAGAAGAAAAAAACAGGAAAAAAGGGAAAAGAAGATTAGAAAGACAGAGAAAGAAAAGACAGTAGAAAAATTAGTACTGAAAAGATTTTGGAAGTGAAAAAGATGTTTAGAAAAGCAGAGTCAGAGAGGATACTAGTGCATAAGACCTAGGACCATGCAATAGAGCTAAAGGAGGGCTTGTTAGTATAAAGTCATCAAGACTTAGAGCCCAACTGAGATGGTTGTTTAAGAAAAACTTAATAGAGTCCCTTATTGGATTTCCCTAGGTATTTATACAAATATTTAGGTGGTCTGTGCACCTATCTCCCACAATCACATGATCCTTACTAAGAACTGTCTATGTCTTATATAATCCTTCCCACACTATTTATATCTTTTCTGCATTGTATTCTTGGATGTTTCTTATCAAATTGATAAATATGCAAGAAATAGTTTTCTTTTTGTTTGTCTTATAATATAGCCTCCCCTTCAAGTTTCCTCATCCTAAGGAATTTTTCTATTGTCTTCAGTTTTTCTTTTATCTTTTTTCTCTTTGTTTCTCATACTTCTTGTTAGACCATTCTTATAGTGTTTTTGCCATAAACCTCTCTGGTAGTTCTCTTGAGAATATCTTTTCATCCTTTTCTTCTTTCTGTTGTTATACCTCTTTAGTCTTTTTGCTATATTCTTTCTCAAATTCTTCTACCAACTCTTTTGCATTCTCCAGATTCTTCCTATTTTCCCATGTATCTTCTTTTGCCATATATCCCTTCTATTATACTAGAAACTTCTCCTTTTCTCATACTACCCTTTTGTTTAGTATTTTTTCTACTTTGAATTCTTTCTCCCCTTTGATAATAACTGGTTTTGGTAGTACCTTCTTTTGTCTCTTCACTTGTGGCTTATATAGGTGTACTTGACTTATATTAACTATGGGGTGTATTCTAATAGAACTAGGCAATTCTAATTTTACTATATTACTGGAGACAATTTCTTTTATTCTGTGAGGCTCCACAAAGTATTCTGTCAGTTTTTCTAACTATCTTTCTTTTATTTACTACTTGAGATCTTTGGTGCTTAGCAATACTAAGTCCTTTACTTTATACTCCTACTTTTTACTTTGTCTCCTGTCTGCAAACTTCTTTATTTTATCCTGAGCCTTTTTCAAGACTGCTTTTACTTCCTCCTGAATTTTCTGCATTCTTTCTGCAAACCTTCCTATTACTTCGTATTTTCCTTTTTTTCTTCTTTCAAATCCCATTCTTGGATCTTGACCATAATTAGCCTTGAATGGTAACACTTTTGTAGCCAAATATATCTTGTTATTATATGCAAATTCAGCTGTCTCCAACCAGTCTGGCCATTGTTCCTGTCTATGGTTAATAAAGACCCTTAGATACTGCTCTAATTCCTGATTCACCCTCTTTATCTGTCCATCTATCTAGGAGTGGTAAGCCATTGATAACTTAGTCCAGATTTCTAATAGCTTATTCAACTCCTTCATCATTCCTGCTGTGAACTATACTCCTTTGTCTGATATAATACTTTCTAAAAGCCCATGCAGTTTCCAGATATGGTTTCTAAATAGCCTAGCAAGTCCTTCTGCCATTGTTTTCTCTGTAGTCACTACAAAGTGTGCTATTTTGCTAAATCTGTCACATACCACTAAGATTGCATTATATCCTTGAGCTAAAGGCAGTTTTGTGATGAAGTCTGCTGAGATATGGCTTTACAGTTTCTCTAGGATTGCATTTGGCATTAACTTTCCTACTGGAGCCAAGCTCCTATTTTTATATTGCTGGTAGGCATTGCACCTATCTACATATCTCTCCACTTCCCTCATTACTCCCAGCCACCAGTAGTTTCTTGTAACCAGCTCCGCTGTTTACTATCTTTTTCTGTGTTCTCCCACTGGCATATCATGATATAGGTATACTACCTCTCCTCTCAGTTCTCTCTCTGGTATGTATATGCATCTTTCTCTCATAACTACTCCTTCTTTTATCAACCATTTTTTATCTCAAAGGCTTTTCATTCCCACTTTCTTTAACTCTTCTACTGTTTTTACTACTTTTTTGTTTCCTTCTTGTGTTTTCTTAATTCTCTCCCTCAGACTCCCATCTTCTACCAGCATTTTTACTTCTCTTACCTACTTTGTATCACAAATGGCCACTTACTGATTTGTGAGTTGATGATTTAATAATCAAAAGGCTCAAAAAAGCAAAGTTTAGACAGTAGCAAAAGATGTTGTTAAGTCTGAGGTTTATCCTCAGATAT
>Ga0153989_1000463_pt1:7500-10967 | contig 10967 bp, 7 predicted proteins | sample TSNC073MetaG_FD_104701 | JGI IMG/M metagenome (GOLD analysis project Ga0153989, IMG submission 104701) | Attine ant fungus gardens microbial communities from North Carolina, USA - TSNC073 MetaG | ecosystem: Host-associated > Fungi > Mycelium > Unclassified | place: USA: North Carolina... | reverse complement strand
TAGGTTAGAAAAAAACAATTTCTAATGTCATTTGATTTTCAATTCAAAACAAAAAACTCTTATTACCTAATTAAGAGTAAGATATTTATTATTGATAAATATAGAAATCGAAATTCTATAGATCGCTGTATTCTATTAATCGTTATTTTAATCGTTATGTTCTATAATATTCCATATTTATTTTGAATTTGATTCTCTATTCTTTTCTTTATGAATAGCTAAGAATGAATAGTTAATAGATAAGATTCTAGTAATTTACCGAATTTCTATGCATGCACCATCTCATTGCCGTTATTTAAGCCCGCTTAGCTCAGAGGTTAGAGCATCGCATTTGTAATGCGATGGTCATCGGTTCGATTCCGATAGCCGGCTTTTCTCTATTTGTTTGATTTTAAAAAATGATTGATAATGTCTTTTTGAAAGAAAAGAGCATTGAAAGGGCTTCGTCCCTCTTTTCCAAGGGGCATCGATTTATTATGTTGTAGGAGCTTCTAATTATGAATCATAATTGGAGGAGTTAGACCTCGGCAGAATAAATCAAGAAAAAGAACCGTCTTTTGATTTATATTTATATATATACAATACAAAATTTATATTTCTATATATACAATACAAAAAAGTGTGTGGATATTGATACATCTCATTATTCTTTGTAGTACAATACTTCAGTGGATTTCGCTTCATTTATCATTTAGCTCAGTTTTAGTTTTAATTTAGGTTTATGAAATTTCAATAAAATAAGGAGTTTTTATGTCACGTTACCGAGGGCCTCGTTTCAAAAAAATACGCCGCCTGGGGGCTTTACCGGGACTAACGAGTAAAAGGCCTGGAGCCGGAAGCGATCTTAGAAACCAATCGCGCTCCGGGAAAAAATCTCAATATCGTATTCGTTTAGAAGAAAAACAAAAATTGCGTTTTCATTATGGTCTTACAGAACGGCAATTACTTAAATATGTTCGTATCGCCGGAAAAGCCAAAGGATCAACGGGTCTGGTTTTACTACAATTACTTGAAATGCGTTTAGATAACATCCTTTTTCGATTGGGTATGGCTTCAACTATTCCTCAAGCCCGCCAATTAGTTAATCATAGACATATTTTAGTTAATGGTCGTATAGTAGATATACCAAGTTATCGTTGCAAACCCCGAGATATTATTACAGCAAGGGATGACCAAAAATCGAGAGCTCTGATTCAAAATTATCTTGATTCATCCCACCATGAAGAATTGCCAAAGCATTTGACTCTTCACGCATTCCAATATAAAGGATTAGTCAATCAAATAATAGATAGTAAATGGGTCGGTTTGAAAATAAATGAATTACTTGTCGTAGAATATTATTCTCGTCAGACTTAAACCTAACTAAAATAACAAACCAAGGGTTCGTACAATTTTTCCCTTTCACTTAAGTTAAGTAAAGGGACACAAGGTAAGAAATTGGATCCGGAGATTTGTATTTTTCTCCCATTCATGTATCATAGATCAGTAGGCAGATCTTTATTCCCTGCCCGTTCTTTCTTTCCTTCCGTATCACAGAAATTAGGAATTGAGAATCTATCTCAAAGAAAGGTCTGAAGTATTGGTGAATTGGGTGAAGATACGGAAAGAGAGGGATTCGAACCCTCGGTAAACAAAAGCCTACATAGCAGTTCCAATGCTACGCCTTGAACCACTCGGCCATCTCTCCTACATAATGATTATGACCGAGAATCCGAGCGAATTGCGAGTTGTTCATATTCGATTGTTAGATGGGTACAGACACTCGAATCCATTCTAGCTATAAAAATGGAAAACTTTTCATCAAAGCATCAAAGAAAGAATTTTTTCTTCGAGCCAGGGAGCTGGGAGAAAAAGATAATATAACTTTTTTTTTGAAAAACGGTTAAAAACAATAACAATAAAGATATATCTTGTTTGCCAAGACGGAGACGGCGCTCCTACCTTTTTCTGATATTTTTACCGGATTCAATCAATGAATTGGAACGAATCAACTGATCGGTCTATTTTGTTAGACTATGGTGAATGGATACCTTTAGATCATAATTATATTTTTATTCAAATTCAATTTCCATAAGAATTTGAAAATTTCTTTCCAATTTTAGGTCGCTTAACAACAACCCCTTAACCCGTAAATCTATTCCAAATTCATAAATCATCCTTTTCGATTTGATTGTATAGTGTATAAGCGTCTACCCGCTATGCACAAAACACAAAATGGAGGGTTATTCTATTTTCATTATAGAAGGATTATTGAAGAATTATTCGATTTTTTTCTTCTTTGGATCTAAATTTCAGAAAAACTTCTCGAATTCTCCTAATCCGCAAGATAAATTCTTTGATTCTTCTACTTTGATCAAATCGGAATAGTTCCTTTCATTCTTATACTACTACATTTCTACTACTACATTTGGATGAAATCGAATCGGATTCTAATATTTCTTATTTTTTATCGACCCCTTTCAAAAAGAAAAAATTGGATATGAGTCTGCTTTTATGTTATTTCGTACTGTAAAATCCCTTTACTTGTGGGATCGTTTTCTCACGAGAGTTAAATTATAGAATGGATTTCTACCTATGCCTAGATCGCGGATAAATGAAAATTTTATTGATAAGACCTTTTCAATTGTGGCCAATATCTTATTACGAATAATTCCTACAACTTCAGGAGAAAAAGAGGCATTTACCTATTATAGAGATGGTGTGATTTGATTATTTTTTTATTTACCGCTTTGGTCTTAGGAGAAAGACGGAAGATTCGGGATAGAAAAGAACGAAAAAGATTATTGAAAAAATCTACGCTTGTTGAAGGTGAAGTTTCTAGATAAAACAATTCCTTCTGTCGTGTATCCCCGATTAATGCAGCCTCAGATGCTTCAATTGTCGATTCGAGTATTGAGCGAAAGGTTACACCTATGGGTTCTATATTACAAGCCAACCCTACCATACTAGACTAGTACCAATAGGCCGCATAGGGGAAGAGGCGCTACGCCTAGGAATCAACAACACGAAAACTTTGTTTAAAATTACCGCTTTTCCTTATCGGGATCGGGACTAAAAAGAATGGTTGGGATAACAAACATCCATCTCGTTGGTACTTTGGATACCCTTAGAACCATAGAAGACTGTTGAAGTGATTAATTCCTGGAAATTAAAGGGCGTTGAGAACAAAGAAATTGTTGGAGTTTACATTTTTATCTAGTACCAGTATCAACACGCGTGATGTTAAGAAAATAGCTTTTGCAGAAAGGTTGGCTAGAGATTTCTTGTAAAAACGTTAGCCCCACTGAATTCATAATGAGAATATTTCAATCTGTTTTGATTCCATGTATTATTTTCATTATGCACATAGGGGAGGAGCCGTATGAGATGAAAATCTCATGTACGTTTCTGGAACGGAGAATTCTTTGAATCGAATGACGACCGTAACGGATGTCAGCTCAATCGGAAGGAAATTATGCGGAAGCTTT
>Ga0153989_1000460_pt1 | contig 10988 bp, 8 predicted proteins | sample TSNC073MetaG_FD_104701 | JGI IMG/M metagenome (GOLD analysis project Ga0153989, IMG submission 104701) | Attine ant fungus gardens microbial communities from North Carolina, USA - TSNC073 MetaG | ecosystem: Host-associated > Fungi > Mycelium > Unclassified | place: USA: North Carolina, Jones Lake... | reverse complement strand
GACGCTCCCCGAGTTGGACTCGAACCAACAACCTGCCGGTTAACAGCCGGCTGCTCTGCCAATTGAGCTATCGAGGATCAGTCGTCATTCCGGGAGACCCGGTCTGAACAACGGGTAACAGCATAGCAGGACAACGGACCCTCCCCGCGCATCCGCCACGCACCCCGGGCGCGCCGCGCGTCAGTACCCGGCGACCGGGTCCACGACGCCGACGAAGCCGGATCCCGACTCCGCGAGGAACGCCTCCACGTTCGCCCGCACCCGCTCGGCGAGCAACGGCGCCACCATCTCCGGCGTGTCCGCCTGGTGCGGCGTGATGATCGCGCCCGGCGTCTCCCACAGCGGGTGACCGTCGGGCAGGGGCTCCGGGTCGGTCACGTCGACACCGGCGCCGGCGATTTCCCCGGCACGGAGGGCGTCGACGAGCGCGTCCGTGTCGACGAGGCCGCCGCGGGCGATGTTCACGAGCCGCGCGGTCGGCTTCATGCGCGCGAACTGCGCCGCGCCGAAGAGCTTCGCGGTCCCGGAGGTCATCGCCGCGGCGATCATCACGACGTCGGCGGACGGCAGGACGTCGTCGAGGTCGTCGGTCGTCACCGTGCGGGACGCACCCGGCACCGGGGAGGTCGACCGGCGGACGACCGTCACGTCCACGTCGAACGGTGCGAGGAGCCGCATGTACTCCAACGCGATGCCGCCCGCGCCGATGACGAGCACGTTCCGGCCGTACAGGGACACGCCCTCTGGTTCGGTCGCCCACGACGTCGCCCGGGCCCGCGCGGGCAGGACGCGCAGCGTCGCGAGGGTCAGCGCGAGGGCGTGCTCGGCGACGGGCTCCGCGTAGGCCCCCTTGGCCGAGGTGAAGAGCACGCGGTCCCCGTGCGCGGAGATCAGGTGCGCGAACGCGTCGACCCCGGCGAACGGCAGCTGCACCCAGGTGACGCCGGGCGCGGAGCCCAGCGCGGACTCGAGGCCGGACGGGTCACGCGGGTCGAGCCACACGATCCCTCGCGTGTCGCCGTCGAGCGGGGCGACGGTGCCACCGGCGTCGGACACGGCCGACACGTGGAGCTCGGCCGGCGAGGGCAGGATCGCGATCGGACCGGACGTCGGCGGTGGCACCGGCAGCGGCGCTCCCGAGTCGGTCAGCACTGCGCGGTGGCCACGTGACGTCACGCGTTCTCCTGTCGGTCGGTACGGGGGCCGGTGCCGGCGGTCGCCGGACGGCGTGGAGCGGACGAGCGGCGCGGCGCACCAGCGGCACCGCCGGCACCCGCGGCGGGTCGGCGCTTCACCGGCCGGGCAGCGGTCGCGGCGAGGGTCTTCACGTAGGGATCCACCGGGCTGTCGAGGACCTCGTCGAACGTCCCGAGTCCGACCAGGCGTCCCTCGTTCATGACGGCGACGCGATCGGCCAGGGCACGGGCCTCACGGAGGTCGCTCGACACGACCACGGCGGAGAACTGCCGGCCCTGCTGCAGGTTCGCCAGGGCCTCGAGCACGGACTGGCGGACGAGGACGTCGACGCCGCGGGCGGGCTCGTCGGCGACGAGGAGCTGCGGTTCGAGGACGAGCGCCTGCGCGAGTGCGACCCGTTGGCGCTGCCCGCTGGAGAGCTCCCACGTGTTGAGCCGCATCACGCCGAGCGGCAGGTGCACGGCGTCGACGAGCCGCGCGACGATGAGCCCGGCTTCCTTGCGGTCGAAGCGACGGTCACGGGCGTAGATCGGTTCGGCGATGGCCTCGCCGACGGTGAGGTCGGGGCTCAGGCGATCGGCGGCGTCCTGCGAGAGGTACCCGATCCGACCGGTCAGCCGGGCAAGTCGGCGCGACGACGCCCGGAGCCCGCGGGTCTTCTGCCCGAGGACGGTGAGCTCGCCGCCGACGATGTGCCGACGCTGCGCACCCTCGCCCTCGCCTCGGGCGCCGAACTGGCCGGCGACCGCCGCCGCGAACGTCGACTTGCCCGAGCCCGACTCCCCCAGGAGCGCCAGGATCTCGCCGCTGCGGACCGTCAGGCTGACGCCGTCGACCGCCCGGATCGGTCGGGCGCCTGGCACCCGGTACTCGATGGACACGTCGTCCGCGACGACCGCCGGGCCGTTGACCCCGATCATGGAACCCCTTCCGCGCCGCCCCCTGGCGGCGCAGCGCGGACGGAACGCGTCCGCGCGTCGTACGTGGTGCAGTGGAGCCGACCGCCCTGGAGGCTCGACCAGCGTCGACGACGCAGGCCGGGCCTCCAGGGATGGCCGGTCCGTCGGATCAGGACCCGACGTGCTCCAGTTGCTCCAGCGTACGCCGTCGCTCGGCCTGCTCGGCCGGGTCCGGCACGGGCAGCGACGCCAGCAGGCGCTGCGTGTAGGGGTGCTGCGGTGCGCCGAGGACCTCTGCCGTCGTGCCGGTCTCGACCAGGTCGCCGCGGTACAGCACCGCGATCCGGTCGGACAGCGCGCCGACGACCGCGAGGTCGTGGCTGATGAACAGCGAGGCGAAGCCGAAGTCCTGCTGCAGCTCGAGGAAGAGCTCCAGCACACGGGCCTGCACCGACACGTCGAGTGCACTCGTGGGCTCGTCGGCGATGAGCAGCTTCGGCCGGAGCGCGAGCGACCGGGCGAGCGATGCACGCTGGCGCTGCCCGCCGGAGAGCTCGTGCGGGTAGCGGTCGCCGTACGCCGCGGGGAGCTGCACGGCCTCCATCAGCTCGTCGACCTGTTTGCGCGCCGCCCGCGGTGACGACGCGACGCCGTGCACGATGAGCGGTTCGGCGACGCACTCGGCGATCGTCAGCAGCGGGTTGAACGACGTCGCCGGGTCCTGGAACACGAACCCGATGTCCTTCCGGACCGGCTTGAAATCGCGCTCCTTGAACCCGAGCATCTCGTGTCCGAGCACCTCGAGCGACCCGCCCGTCACCCGCGTGAGACCGGCGATCGCCCGTCCGATGGTGGTCTTGCCGGAGCCGGACTCCCCCACCAGGCCGAGGACCTCGCCCGGACGGATCGCCAGGTCGACGCCCTTGACCGCCTTGAACGCGTGCGAGCCGAGTCGTCCGGGGTACTCGATCTCGAGCCCCTTCGCCTCGACGACCGGTGCGACGTCCTCGGTGATGATCGCCCGACGCGCAGCGCCGGTCGACGCCTCGAGCCGGGGCACCGCGGCGAGCAGCCGCTTCGTGTAGTCGGCCTGCGGGTTGCCGAACAGCTCCGCGACCGGCGCCTCCTCGACGATCTCGCCCTGGTACATCACGGCGACGCGGTCGGCCAGGTCGGCGACGACGCCCATGTTGTGGGTGATGATGACGATCGCCGCGCCGAACTCGTCGCGGCAGCGGCGGAGCAGGTCGAGGATCTCGGCCTGCACCGTGACGTCGAGCGCCGTCGTCGGCTCGTCGGCGATGATCACGCTCGGCTCGAGCGCCAGTGCACTCGCGATGACGACCCGCTGCTTCTGGCCGCCGGAGAACTGGTGCGGGTAGTGGTCGACGCGGACCTCCGGGTCCGGGATGCCGACCCGACGGAGGTAGTCGATCGCCTTCGCGCGGGCCTCCTTCTTCGAGACACCACCGTGGGCGCGGAGGCCCTCGGCGATCTGCCACCCGACGGTGAAGACCGGGTTCAGTGCGGTCGACGGTTCCTGGAAGACCATCGCACCGGCGGTCCCGCGGAGCTCACGGAGCTTCTGCGCGCCGACGGACACGACGTCGGTGCCGTCGAGCATCACCGCCCCGCCGAGCGTCGCCGTCTCCGGCATCAGCCGCAGCATGCTGCGGGCGGTCACCGACTTGCCGGAGCCGGACTCGCCGACCAGGGTGAGGACCTCGCCGGGTCGGACGTCGATGCTGACGCCCTTGACCGCGTCGACGGCGCCGCCGTCCGTTGCGAAGGTGACGGTGAGGTCGTCGACGACGACGACCGGTTCCTTCCGCGCGTCGGCCTTTCCGGCGTCGGACTGGAGGCTGTTGGTCGCGTCGGTCATGCTGCTGCCCCTTCCGCTGCTGTCGCCTTGTCACGCGTGGAGACCAGCTGCTTCAGCCGCCGGCGCGCACGCAGGCGGGGATCGGAGATGTCGTTGAGGCTCTCGCCGACGAACGTGACGCCGAGGACCAGCACCACGATCGCGACACCCGGGTAGACGCCGGTCCACCAGACGCCGGACGCCACGTCGGAGAGCGCGCGGCTGAGGTCGTAGCCCCACTCGGCGCCGGCGGTCGGACCGATGCCGAACCCGAGGAACCCGAGGCCGGCGAGCGTCAGGATCGCGTCGGACGCGTTGAGGGTCAGGATCAGCGGCAGCGACCGGGTCGAGTTGCGGAGCACGTGGCGCGTCATGATGCGCCACGGGTTCGTGCCCATCACCCGGGCGGACTCGACGAAGGCGTCGTTCTTCAGCCGGACGGCCTCTGCTCGGACCACGCGGAAGTACTGCGGGACGTAGACGACGGTGATCGAGATCGCCGCGGCCGTGATGCCGCCGTAGTAGCTCGAGTTGCCGCCGGAGACCACGATCGAGACGACGATCGCGAGCAGCAGGGACGGAAACGCGTAGATCGCGTCGGCGACGACGACCAGGATGCGGTCGAGCCATCCGCCGATGTAGCCGGAGACCATGCCGAGCAGGACGCCGACGATGATCGAGACGACCACCGCGACGATGACGACGAGCACCGCGGTGCGGGCACCGAACACGACGCGGCTGAACACGTCGAAGCCGCCGACCGTGGTGCCCCAGATGTGCTCGGCGCTCGGGGCGCCGGTGCGGGGGAAGTTCGCCCCGTCGGCACCCTGCAGCTGGCCGAAACCGTACGGGGCGATGAGCGGTGCGAACACCGCGACGAGGAGGTACAGGGCGCAGATGACGACGCCCGTGATGAGCATGGCGCGCTGCCACCCGGTGCTCCTGCGGAGCTGGACGACGACGGGGAGACGCTTCCAGAGCGGCTCGTGGCGGTCGACGAGGGACGCATCGGTCATCGTCAGAACCTCACTCTCGGGTCGATCAGGGCCGCGACGACGTCCACGATGAAGTTCGTCACCGCGACGATCACCGCGAGCATCGCGACGATGCCCTGGACCGCGACGAAGTCACGGGCCGACAGGTACTGGTTGAGCTCGAAGCCGAGGCCGCGCCAGCCGAACGTCGTCTCGGTGAGCACCGAGCCGCCGAGGAGCATCGCGATCTGCAGGCCCATCACCGTGATGATCGGCACCAGGGCCGGGCGGAACGCGTGCGTCCGGACGAGTCGGGACTCACGGACACCACGGGAGCGGGCCGCGTCGACGTACTCGGAGCCGAGCGAGCCGATCATGTTCGCGCGCACCAGGCGCAGGAAGATGCCGGCGGTGAGGAGGCCGAGCGTCAGCGCGGGCAGCACGGCGTGCAGCAGCACGTCACCGATGATCTGGCCGTTGCCGGTGCGGAGTGCGTCGATGATGTAGATGCCGGTCGCGCCGGGGACCTGGTCGAGCGCGAGCTCCACCCGGGTCGACGCTCGGTCCCCCAGGGGCAGCCAGCCGAGCCACACCGAGAAGACGAGCTTCATGAGGAGACCGCCGAAGAACACCGGGGTCGCGTAGGTGAGGATCGCGAGCGCGCGGAGCAGCACGTCCGGCCACTTGTCACGGAGGTACGCCGCGAGCATGCCGAGCGGGATGCCGAGGACGAGCGCGACGATGAGCGCGTAGAACACGAGCTCCGCGGTCGCACCGCCGTACGTGACGATGATCTCGGTGATCGGACGGTGGTCGGTCGCGGTCGTGCCGAAGTCGCCACGGGCGATGTTGCCGAGGTACTCGAGGTACTGGACGATCACCGGGCGGTCGTACCCGGCGGCGTGCAGGCGTTCCTGCAGCTGCGCCTGGGTCAGCCGGCCACCGACGGACGCGACGATCGGGTTCCCGATGATGCGCATCAGGAAGAACACGAGCGTCACCAGGATGAAGACGGTCGGGAAGATCAGGAGGAATCTGACGAGGACGTACCGACCGATGCCACCGCCGGACTTGGCACTGCGTTGTGCCGCCGGCTTCGTGGGCTCGGTGTCGATCGCCTCTGGGGTCGTGAGGGTCACTGGGTGGGTGCCTTTCGGGTCCTGTGTGTGGACCGGTGGTCCTGCGCGGCCGAAGGGGGCGTTCCGGCCTGCGGAACGCCCCCTCCGGGGTGGTGCTTACTTGCTCAGCGTCGCGTAGCGGAACTTGAACGACGCGTCGAGCTTCAGGCCCTTGACGTCCTTCGACGCGACCGCGACGGACTTGCCCTGCAGGAGCGGCAGCGTCGAGATCTGCGTCGCCTCGCGCTCCTGCGCCTGCTCGATCAGGTCAGCGCGCTTGGCCGGGTCGGACTCGGCCTGCTCCTTCGCGATGAGGTCCTGGATCGTCGGGTCGTCGTAGTGGTTCTGCACGAAGTTGTCCTTCGTGAAGAACGGCGACAGGTAGTTGTCGGCGTCCGAGAAGTCCGGGAACCAGCCGAGCTGGTACTCCGGGTACGAGTCCTTCGTGCGCTCCTGGGCGTAGGTCGTGTAGACCGTCGACTGGATGTTCACGGTGAACAGGCCCGACTTCTCGAGCTGCGTCTTCAGCAGGGCGTACTCGTCGTCCGACGCCGAACCGTAGTGGTCGGGCGCGTACTGGATGTCGAGCTGGATCTTGCCGTCGACACCGGCATCGGCGAGGGTCTTCTTCGCCTTGTCCACGTCCGGCGCGCCGTTGCCGTCGCCGTACATCGACTTGAACGGCGTCGCAGCACCGGTGAGGCCGTCCGGCACCATCGAGTAGAGCGGCGTGTACGTGTTGTTGTAGACCTCCTTGGCGAGCGCGTCGCGGTCGACGACGTCCGCCACGGCCTGCCGCACGGCGAGGGCCTTCGCCTCGTCGGAGTCGGACTGGCCGGTCCCGAAGGGCTGCGACTTGAAGTTGAAGACCAGGTAGCGGATCTCGCCGCCGGGGCCGTCGGTGACCGTCAGCTTGTCGTCCTTGCGGAGCGACGCGATGTCGGTCGGCGTCAGCGAGCGGTACGCCACGTCGACGTCGCCCTTCTGCACGGCGAGCTTGAGGTCGGTCTCCTTCGTGTAGTAGTTGGCCGTCACCTCGTCCGTCTTCGCCTTGCCGAGCAGCCCGTCGTACTTGGCGTTGGCCTTGTACTGGATGAGCTGGTTCTCCTTGTACGAGGTGATCTCGTACTGCCCGGCGAACGCCTTGCCCTTGACGATGTCCGCAGCGGGGGTGAGCTTGTCCGCCGAGAAGACGTCCTCGTCGACGATCGGACCGGCGGGACTCGACAGCACCTGCGGCCAGGTCTGGTCGGCGTGGTCCAGGTGGAACACCACGGTCGTGGCGTTCGGCGTGTCGATGCTCTTGAGGTTCGCGAGCAGCGACTGCGGGCCGTTCTCGTTGTTGATCTTCAGTTCACGGTTGAACGAGAACTTCACGTCGCTCGACGTGAGCTTGTTGCCGTTCGCGAACTCGAGCCCCTTCTTGAGCGTGACCGTGTAGGTCGTCGGGTCCGTGAACTCGCCCTTGGTCGCGATGTCCGGCTTGACGTCCGGGCTGCCGACCGGGGTGTTCATCAGGAACGGGAACACCTGGTTCTGCACGGCGAACGAGCCGTTGTCGTAGGAGCCCGCCGGGTCGAGCGACGTGATCGAGTCGGTCGTGCCGATGATCAGGCCGTTCAGGTCGGTGGACGAGCCGCTGCCGCCGCCCGCGCAGCCGGTCAGCACCAGCGCCGTCGCTGCTGCTCCCGCGCCGAGCGCGATCGTGCGCTTGCCCCACGTGGCTGTGCGCTTCTTGAACACGGATGCCATGTCCGATGCCTCTCTGCTGTTGGTTGCAGGAGCCCCTGGGTCGGTGGTGGAACCGCTGTGTACCGGCCCGGGACACTCATTGAGAGACACCCTGCCATGGAACTTCTTCCGGCGGGGCCGCTTTTTTTACACCGCTGTAACGCAGGAGTGCTGCGCATGCCGCATCATCCGGCCGTCGCACGCGGCGCGCCGCGCACGAAAGTTGCCCACGACAACACGACCGTGCGCGGCCGAGTGACGTGTACGGAACGACCGGTCAGGACACCCCGCACGCACCTCGCCGACCGGTCAGGACACCCCGCACGTACCTCGCCGACCGGTCACAGATCGTCGCTGCACGTGCGCACGACCGACGAATCGAGACCGGTCGGCGAACATGAGCGGGGTGTCGTGACCGCTCGTCGGGCGTGTGACCAGAAGCACGAGGCACAGGACGACGAGGACCAGGAGCACGAGGCACAGGACACGGCAGCAGGGCGTGGAGCCCGTGACGGCGGGTCAGGCGGGGTCGGCGTCGGCGCGGAGCCGCATGCGCTGCGCGTCGATGTCGACGAGCTGGCGCTGGATCTCGCCGCGACGATCGGCGTTCTCGTTCGGGTCGGCGCGCTGGAGCTGCCCGAGCAGTGACGCCTTGCGCGCGAGCAGGTCCCGCTCGACCAGGGCCACGACGATCCCCCGGCAGTAGATCGCCAGGTCCTCGTCGTTGCGGGCGGGGATCGGCGCGAGCGCGAGCTCCGACACGAGTCCCCTGACCGGGGCGGGCACGTCGGCGGTCAGGCGGTCCAGCCAGTCCGACCGTCCGAGCGAGTCGACGTTGGCGACGACGGCGTCACGGACGACGGCGAGCATCGGCGCGGAGAACGTCGCGGCGGCCGCCAGGCCGAGCAGGGGTGCGCCGACCGACGTCGGCTGCTGCACCATCGCCATCACGGCGTCGCGCTCCATGCGGGTGATCGGGTCGTTCGGGAGCGACCGGATCCCGGCGACGGGTTCGTCGAGCGGGGCGACCATCTGTCCACCGGGCCCGGCCTGGCCGACGGGCACGGACGACGAGCGGGAACGAGCACCCTCGACCGCCCGGCGGACGTCGCCCATGTCCATCCCGAGCCACCCGGCGAGCTCGCGGACGTAGCCCTGCGTCAACGAACGGTCCCGGATGCCGGCGAGGACCGGTGCCGCGGAACGGAGCGCAGCGACCCGCCCCTCCACCGTCTCGAGGTCGTGCCCGTCGAGCGTGCGCCGGATCATGAACTCGAACATCGGCCGCTTGTTCGTGACGAGCCGCCGGATCGCGTCGTCGCCCCTGGCCAGTCGGAGGTCGCACGGGTCGAGCCCACCTGGTGCCACCGCGACGTAGGTCTGCGCAGCGAACCGCTGTTCCTCGGCGAAGGCGCGGGACGCCGCCCGCTGCCCGGCTTCGTCCGGGTCGAACGTGAAGACGACCTCCCCGTTGGCGTTCGGGTCGGCGCCGCTGACGTCGCCGAGCATCGGGCGCAGGACCTTGATGTGGTCGACGCCGAACGAGGTGCCGCACGTGGCGACGGCGGTCGTCACCCCGGCGAGGTGGCAGGCCATGACGTCGGTGTAGCCCTCGACGATGACGACCTGCTTCTGTTTCGAGATGTCGCGCCGGGCGAGGTCGAGCCCGTAGAGCACCTGGCTCTTGTGGTAGATCGGCGTCTCGGGGGTGTTGAGGTACTTCGGGCCCTTGTCGTCGTCGAGGAGCCGACGGGCGCCGAACCCGATCGTGGCACCCGTGACGTCGCGGATCGGCCACATCAGGCGCCCGCGGAACCGGTCGTACGGTGAACGGTCCCCCTGGCCGACGAGCCCGGCGGAGATGAGCTCTTCCATCGTGAAGCCGCGGCCCTTGAGGTGGTCCTTGAGCGCGTCGTAGGACTTCGGCGCGAACCCGACGCCGAAGTGCTGTGCGGCGGACGGGTCGAAGCCGCGCTCCCCCAGGAACCGGCGTGCTGGATCCGCCTGCGGGGACGTGAGCTGGGCGACGTAGAACTGCTGCGCTGCTTCGTTCGCCGCGATCAACCGTGCGCGCGTGTTGTAGTCGGTCCGCGGCCCGTCGCCCTCTTCGTAGTGGAGGGTGAAGCCGATCTTGGCCGCCATCCGCTCGACCGCTTCGGAGAACGTGGTGTGGTCCTGCTTCATGATGAAGCTGAAGACGTCGCCGTCCTCCCCACACCCGAAGCAGTGGTACCGACCGACCTGCGGGCGGACGTGGAACGAGGGAGAGCGCTCGTCGTGGAACGGGCAGAGCCCCTTCAACGACCCGACTCCGGCGGACTTGAGAGTGACGTAGTCACCGACGACGTCGGCGATGTTCACGCGTGCGCGGACCTCGTCGATGTCGTTCCGCGCGATGAGTCCAGCCACCCCTCGATCCTAGTTCGCCGGACCGACCGCGCCGACCGCTCTGCGCGAGCTGTGCACAGCCGCGCAGCACGAGCCGTGCACCGCGGCGCGGACGGCTCAGACGGGGATGTGGACGGCTCAGACGGGGATGTGGACGGCTTCCCGGTCGCCGACGACGAGCCGCCGGTGCCATGCCAGGGCGCCCTGGTCGGTCAGGCTCGCGACCTGGTCGACGACCGCGCGGAGCCGTGCAGCGTCGTCACGTGCATCGCGCCAGTCGGCGGCGAACCCCGGCTCGAGCGCGGACACGCCGCGGTCGGCGATCGCGTCGAGGAGCTCGGTGAGGATCCGCCGCTGGTCCTCGTACACGGGCTGCCGGTCACCGTGGGTCATCACGAACGCTGCGACGATCCCCTTGAGCACCGCGATCTCGCCGATGATCTCGGGCGGGGTCACCACCGACGCGGCGAACCGGACGAGCGACCCCGACGCGTACGCCTGCCGGGTCGCCGTGGTCGCCGTCCTGGCGAACCGACCGATGAGCTGCGACGTCAGGTTCTTCAGGCGGGCAGCGTCCTGCCGGGAGCCGTCGTAGGACGTCATCCACAGCGGCAGCGATCGCAGCCGGTCGAACGCCTCGAGGAGTTCGTCGCGGCTGAGGTCGTCTCCGACCCAGGCGTGCATGGCGGACACGATATCGTTCTCGCCGACGCGGTCCCCCAGCGCGGCGACGTCGATGAACCCGGCGACGACGGCGTCCTCGAAGTCGTGCACGGAGTACGCGATGTCGTCGGAGAGGTCCATCACCTGGGCCTCGATG
>Ga0153989_1000458_pt1 | contig 10991 bp, 11 predicted proteins | sample TSNC073MetaG_FD_104701 | JGI IMG/M metagenome (GOLD analysis project Ga0153989, IMG submission 104701) | Attine ant fungus gardens microbial communities from North Carolina, USA - TSNC073 MetaG | ecosystem: Host-associated > Fungi > Mycelium > Unclassified | place: USA: North Carolina, Jones... | reverse complement strand
GCGCGCGCGAGAGGCGGGTCTTGCTGCGGGTGCGTGACTTGGTAGACACAGGGTCCTTTTCTCTGTACTGAACTGAACTGATCGTCGGCCACCGCACGCGCACGCGCGGTCGAACCCGACGAAGGGATCCAGAGGGATGAGCCTGTGGGATCGGACGGCTACAGTCCGAACCTCTGTCCCCGTACCACTGCTGTGGCACTCTGTCCTCGACGCAGCCGCACGCGAGGACCAGGACGTAGGCCCGTCAACGATAGCAGGGTCGGGGCCCGAGGTGAACCACCGTGGCTACTCGCCGCGGGTGATCTTCCGGAGCCGCTCGAGTCGGGGGCCGACCTCGCGCTCGAAGCCGTTCGCCGTCGGGGTGTAGTATTCCGTGCCCTCGAGCGCGTCGGGGAGGTACTGCTGCTCGGCGACCCTGTGCTCGGCGTCGTGCGAGTACACGTACCCCTTCCCGTGCCCGAGCCGCTTCGCCCCGGGGTAGTGGGCGTCGCGCAGGTGCATCGGCACGACGCCGAGCCGTCCGGCCTTGACGTCCGCGATGGCCGCGTTCACCCCGTTGTAGGCGGCGTTCGACTTCGGCGCGGTCGCCAGGTAGACCACGGCCTCGGCGAGCGGGATCCGTCCCTCCGGCATGCCGATGAGCTGGACGGCCTGCGCGGCGGCGACGGCGATCGGGAGCGCCTGCGGGTCGGCCATGCCGATGTCCTCGGACGCGGAGATGATGATCCGCCGCGCGATGAACCGCGGGTCCTCCCCCGCCTCGATCATCCGCGCCAGGTAGTGCAGGGCGGCGTCGACGTCGCTCCCCCGGACGGACTTGATGAACGCGCTGATCACGTCGTAGTGCTCGTCGCCCTGTCGGTCGTACCGCAGGAGCGCCCGGTCCACCGCCGCCGCGACCGTGTCGGCGTCGATCACCGGGACCGTGTCGACGCCGTCGAGAGCGTCGTCGCCGTCGTCGTCCTGCGCCGCCACCGCCGAGGACGCCGCGGCCTCGAGCGCGGTGAGGGCACGACGGGCGTCGCCGGACGAGAGCCGGACGATGGCGCTGCGGGCCTCGTCCCCGAGGACGACCGAGCCGCCCAGCCCACGCGGGTCCTCCACCGCGCGGTCGACGAGCATGCCGAGGTCCTCGTCGGTCAGGGGCTTGAGCGTCAGGAGCAGGGAGCGGGACAGCAGCGGCGAGATCACCGAGAACGAGGGGTTCTCGGTCGTCGCCGCGATCAGGATCACCCAACCGTTCTCGACCCCGGGCAGGAGGGCGTCCTGCTGCGCCTTGCTGAAGCGGTGGATCTCGTCGAGGAACAGGACCGTGGTCGAGCCGTACAGGTCGCGGTGGGTGAGCGCCTTCTCCATGACCTCGCGCACGTCCTTCACGCCGGCGGTCACCGCAGAGAGCTCGACGAACTCGCGTCCGGACTGCCGGGCGATCGCCTGGGCGAGCGTGGTCTTCCCGGTGCCCGGCGGGCCCCAGAGGATCACCGAGACGCCGCCGGGGTTCTCGCGCGTGCCCGTGGCGAGCTGCACGAGGGGGCTGCCGCGGCCGAGCAGGTGCTGCTGGCCGGCGACCTCGTCGAGGCTGGTCGGACGCATCCGGACCGCGAGCGGGACAGAACCCTGCGCGAGCCCGGCGCGACCGCCGGTGGTGGGCGCACGCATGCCCGAACGGTCCGCTGCCATGGCACCAATCGTAGGCCGACCCACCGACAGGGGCGTGCCTCCAGGCCGTCGACGGTGGCCCTTCTAGTACGCTCGTCGCACACTCGACGAGAGGTACGACCAGCACCGTGGCACCGAAGAACCAGGCGCGTGACGACCGGGAGGCGCGCGAGCGCCTCCGTCTCTACCAGGCCCGTCAGGGGCTGCACGACCGGCAGCGGCGCCGGCGGATGCGCGACAACCTCGTCGGGGTCGGCGTGCTCGTGCTCGTCGCCGCCCTCGCGACCGGCTCGCAGCTGGCGTTCGCCGGGTCGCACGGCAGCGGGAAGCAGGCCGACGCGAGCGCCAGCGCCACCGCCACCGCCACACCGACGCCCTCGGCCAGTGCCACCGCGGCGAACACGGGCGACGTCCCGAGCAAGTCGATCGCGAAGGACTCGACGTGGACCGGGACCCTCACGCTCAACAAGGACGTGAAGCTCGGCATCGAGCTCGACGGCAAGAAGGCGCCGCAGGCCGCCAGCGTCGAGATCAAGCTCATCCAGGACCAGTTCTACAACGGCACCTCCTGCCACCGGCTCGCCGACAGCAGCGACTTCCGGTTCCTGCAGTGCGGGTCCGCGAACGGCGACGGCACGGGCGACGCCGGCTTCCAGTACGGGCCGCTGGAGAACGTCCCGAGCGACGGCGAGTACGCCAAGGGCACGATCGCGATCGCCCGGAGCTCGTCCGCCTTCTCGCAGAGCACGCAGTTCTTCATCGTCTACGGCGACACCACACTGGACGGCTCGACGGGCGGCTACACCGTCGTCGGGAAGGTCACCAGCGGGCTGGACGACCTCGTGTCGAAGATCACCTCGAAGGGCATCTCGTCGGCCGGCAGCGACGGCACCGGCGAGCCGAAGGTCGCGACCACGATCACCGGCGCGACCATCGAGCGGGAGCAGTAGTCCACAGGCGCGCCGACGGACGGGTCGCGGAGGCCGTCCGTGCAATAGGCTGACGACCTGACCGTGCCGACGGTGACGTCGGTGATGCACGACCACGATCGAGGCGAGACCTGTGGGATCTGACGAAGCAACGACCTGGGGGCGGGTCGACGAGAACGGGACGGTGTACGTCCGGTACGAGGACACCGAGAAAGCCGTCGGTGAGTACCCGGACGCGACGCCCGACGAGGCCCTCGCCTACTTCGCCCGGAAGTACGCCGACCTCGAGGGGCAGGTGAAGATCGCCGAGCAGCGCGTCCAGCGTGGTGCATCCGCGAACGACGTCGCCCGGACGGTCGAGCACCTCCAGGCGCTCGTGGCCGAGGCCCGCGTCGTCGGCGACCTGAAGGCCCTCGAGACCCGTGTCGGCGCCCTCACCGAGCAGGTCGGCTCCCTCACGAAGGAGCAGGCCGAACAGGCGCAGCAGGCCCTCGCCGACGCGCTCGCGCACCGGACCGCCCTGGTGGAGGAAGCCGAGGCCCTCGCCGCGGTCGACCCGGCCCGTGCGCAGTGGAAGCAGATCACCGCCCAGCTCGACGACGTCTTCGCCCGGTGGCAGCAGCACCAGCACGACGGCCCCCGGATCCCGAAGAACGAGGCGAACGAGCTCTGGAAGCGGTTCCGTGCCGCGCGCTCCACGGTCGACCAGCACCGTCGTGCCTTCTACTCCGAACTCGACGCCCAGCACCGCGAGGCCCGCAACCGCAAGCAGGAGCTCGTGCAGCAGGCCGAGGCCCTCGCACCGCGCGGGTCCGACGCGATCCCGGCGTACCGGGAGCTGCTCGACGACTGGAAGCAGGCGGGCCGCGCCGGGAAGCGGCACGACGACGCGCTGTGGGCCCGGTTCAAGGCCGCGGGTGACGTGCTGTTCGAGCAGCGTCACGCCGAGAGCGCCGCCGAGAACGAGGAGTTCACGGCGAACCTCGAGGCCAAGCAGGCCCTCCTGACCGAGGCCGAACCGCTCCTGCAGGCGACCGACCGCGTCGCCGCCCGCCGCACCCTGACCGGCATCCAGCGCCGATGGGACGAGATCGGCAAGGTCCCGCGCGGCGACGTGCGTCGGATCGAGGACCGGCTCCGGGCCGTCGAGGACCACGTGCGTTCCCTCGAGGACCAGCACTGGAAGGCGTCCGACCCCGAGCGCAAGGCCCGGCAGACCGGCCTCGCGAGCCAGCTCGAGGACGCCATCGGCAAGCTCGAGGCCGAGCTCGCCGAGGCGCAGGCCTCCGGGAACGCCCGCAAGATCAAGGACGCGCAGGAAGCGCTCGACGCCCGCAAGATCTGGCTCGACGCGCTCGGCAGCTGACCGGGCACGACGCCACGACGAGGCCCCCGCGACCGATGGGTCGCGGGGGCCTCGTCGCGTGCTGGCAGGGCAGGCGGGCGGGCGGGCGGTGCGAGGGTGCGACGGTGCGCCGCGGGCCGGTCCGCCGCGCGTCAGACGACCGCGGGCAGGCCCAGCAGCAGGCGGATGTCCCGGTCGTCCTGGCGCATCTGCTCGGCGAGGGCGTCCATCGAGTCGAACTTCACCATGCCGCGGACGTACGAGACGAACAGGACCGAGATCGTGTCGTCGTACAGGTCGATGTCCACGTCGAGCAGGTGCGCCTCGATCTGCTTCGCCGGCACCCCTTCGAACGTCGGGTTGTTGCCGACCGACACCGCGGCCGGGTACACCGTGCCCTCGTGCAGGACCCGCGCGGCGTAGACCCCGTCGGCCGGCACGAAGCCCTCGCACGCGGGGTCGAGGTTCGCCGTCGGGTACCCCATCGCCCGGCCGCGCTCGTTGCCGTGCACGACGACGCTGCGGACCGCGTGCTCACGGCCGAGGAGCCGGGCGGCCTCGGCCACCCGACCGTCGCCGAGGAGCTCGCGGATCCACGTCGAGGAGACCCGTCGTTCGCCGTCGGGCCGGACGTCGTCCACCAGGTCGACGTCGTCGATCAGCTCGACCGTGAAACCGTGCTGCTCCCCCAGCGCGCGCAGCAGCGTGACGTCGCCGGCCCCCTTCGCGCCGAAGCGGAAGTCGCTGCCGACGAAGACGAGCCGGGCGTGCAGGGTGTCGACGAGGATCTCGGACACGAAGGCCTCGGGCGACTTCGACTGGAGCTCGTGGTCGAACCGGAGCAGCAGGGTCGCGTCGACGCCGACCGCGTCGAGGAGTTCGCGACGCTGCGCGGTGCTCGTGAGCGCCGGCGGGACCTTGTCCGGGTCGATGACGCTGAGCGGGTGCCGGTCGAAGGTCACCACGGTCGAGACCAGGCCGTGCTCCCGTGCCGCGCGCTCGAGGTGCGCGATGACCGCCCGGTGCCCGACGTGGACGCCGTCGAACTTGCCGATCGTGACCGCGCTCGGCCCGAAGCCCTGCGCCACGTCGGCGGTGTCGTCGTAGAACTGCACGTCCCGCTCCTACTCGCCGGCCGACGCGGTGGACGGCGCGGGGTCGGCGGACACGGCGGTGCGGTGGTGCTTCCGGAGCCACCACAGGCCGGCCGCGGGCAGCACGAGGGGCGCGAAGGCGTAGCCGAGGCCGTAGTAGGACCAGATGGTGTCGTCGGGGAACAGCGCGCGGTCGAAGAGCGACAGCGTGCCGATGACGAGCACGCCCGTCATCTCGAAGACGATCGTGACGCACGCGACGCGGTACCAGAAGCGTCCGGGGACGATCAGCGCGATCATCGCCACGATGTACACGACGGCGGCGACGGCGCTCAGCGTGTAGGCGAACGGCGCGAACGAGAACTTCTCGATGATCTGGACGACGCTGCGTCCGGTCGCCGCCAGCGCGAGGATGCCGTAGACGGCGATGAGGACGCGGCCGATGCCCGTCGCGAGTGAGGATCTGGTCGCCATTGCACCGATTCTACCGACGCGACGGACCCCGCATGACGCCGCCCGACGAGACCGGGCGGGTCAGTTCAGCGCGAACCAGATCTGGTACATCCGGTAGACCATCACCGCGACCGTGAAGGCCCCGGCGCCGAGGACCACCGTGCTCCACTTCGTGCGGTCGATGAGCGCCCAGACGATGGTCGCCGGCGGCACGAGGAGCACCGAGACCGCGTAGACGCCGAACTCGAACCCGTTGCCCTTCGGCGGACTGCCCACGGCCGGGAGCACCAGCGCGATCACCCCCTGGGCCAGGAGGAGCAGCTCCACCAGGACGAGCGACCCGACGGTGTAGTCGTTCGGCTTCCACCCGACGAACCCGACGACGACCGCGAAGAGCCCGACCACGACGGCGATCACGAGCTGGACCCACATGAACCACTCGATCACGCGCGCACCCCCGACGGTGCCGGGAAGTTCGTGATGACCCGGAGCAGCCCGCGGCGGACCGAGACGAGCCCGACGAGACGGTCGTCCTCCGCCGCGATCGCCGCGACCGGTCCGTCCGAGTCGGGGTGGTCGGCCGCGACGCGCTTGCCGTCGGTCAGGTCCTTCGCCGCGGCCGCGTCCAGGGCGACCGACGGGAACAGGCGTCGCGCGACGTCGGCGGGTCGGGCGAGCGCCGCGCGGACGTCGACGGCCTCGTCCTCGAGGTCCACCGCGTCGTCCACGTCGAACGGGCCGACCTCCGTCCGCCGGAGCGCGGTCAGGTGCGCCCCGGTGCCGAGCGCGGCGCCGACGTCCCGGGCGAGCGCACGGACGTAGGTGCCGGAGGAGCAGGTGACGACCGCGTCGAGGTCGACCACGGGGACCGCGGCGCCGTCGACCGAGACCACCCGGTCGTTGCGGCCGGTCACGTCGAACCGCGAGACGGTCACGGTGCGCGACCGGAGCACGACCTCCTCGCCCTTGCGCGCCAGGTCGTACGCCCGACGCCCGTCCACCTTGATCGCGCTGACGGTCGAGGGCACCTGCGAGATCTCGCCGCGCTGCGCCGCGACGGCCGCTTCGACCGCGGCCTCGGACACGTCGGCGTCCGCGGTGCCGACGGCCGCGGTGGGTGCTCCGTCGGCGTCGTCCGAGTCGGTGGCGACACCGAGGCGGATCGTGGCGGTGTAGGTCTTGCCGAGGCCGACCAGGTGCGTCAGCAGCCGGGTCGAGTGCCCCACGCCGAGGAGCAGGAGTCCGGTCGCCATCGGGTCGAGCGTGCCGGCGTGGCCGACCTTCTTCAGGCCCAGGCGACGCCGGGCGATCGAGACGACCCGGTGGCTGGAGATCCCCTGCGGCTTGTCGACGAGGAGGATGCCGTCGGGCGCGGATTCGAGCACCAGAGGAGATTACCAGCGCTCGGGACGGTCAGCAGGCGTCGTTCCACTCCCGACGCGGGTGCTCCGGGTCGGTGACGTCGAGGACCGCGGACGCGGCGATCTTGACGTCCGCGCGACGCTCGAGCCGACCGGACTCCTGCTCGACCCAGAGCGACCAGCGCCAGAGGGTCCGCGCACCGTGCGCCAGGACGCCGTGGCCGTGCACCACGAGGACACCGGGACCCTCGCCGGTGGACCGGAACGGTGCGACGAGGTCCGACCGCAGGACGTCGACGTCGCCCGACGGCGCCGCGGCGGCCATCGCGGAGACGCCGTGCTGCTGGAACCCGTCGACGAGCCCGGACGCGACGCGCTCGAGGTCGGTGCCGTCCTGTCCGTCGATGCCGACGACGGTGCGGTTCGTGCCGACCTGCGCGATCACCTCGGCCGCGATCGCGGCCATCGTGTCGGTCTCCTGGGGTGCCCAACGTGCCATGCACCCACCGTAGGCTGTCGTGGTGAACGCGAGTCGCGCCTCCCGGCAGAATGTGGACAACCCGACCCGTCCACCGGACGCGACCCCGGCACCGGACGTCGCGACCCCGCTCATCGCCTGGTTCCGCACCGAGGCGCGGGACCTGCCGTGGCGCCGACCCGGCTTCCCCGCCTGGGGCACGCTGGTCAGCGAGATCATGCTGCAGCAGACGCAGGTGGCGCGCGTCATCCCCCGCCTGGAGGCATGGCTCACCCGGTGGCCGACGCCGGCGGACCTCGCGGCCTCACCCCCGGCGGACGCGGTGCGTGCCTGGGACCGGCTCGGCTACCCGAGACGGGCGCTCGCGCTGCACGCGGCCGCGACGGCGATCGCCGAGCAGCACGGCAACGTCGTGCCGCGGGACGTCGACGCCCTGCTCGCGCTGCCGGGGATCGGCGACTACACGGCCCGCGCGGTGGCGGTGTTCGCGTACGGGGACCGGCACCCGGTGGTGGACGTGAACGTCCGGCGCGTCCTGGCGCGTGCGCTGCTCGGCCGGGGCGAACCCGGCCCGGCGAAGGCCAAGCAGGACCTCCCGCTGATGGAGTCCGTCCTGCCGGCCGACCGCGACGACGCCGCCGTCACGAACGCCGCGGTGATGGAGCTCGGCGCGCTCGTCTGCGTGGCCCGCTCCCCCGCGTGCGACGCGTGCCCGATCGCGGACCGCTGCGCCTGGCGGGCCGCCGGCTACCCGGAGCACGACGGGCCGCGCGCACCGAAGCAGGCGAGGTTCGCCGGCAGCGACCGACAGGTGCGCGGCCTGATCATGGCCGAGCTGCGGGCCAGCGACGTGCCCGTCACGCGGGACGAGATCGAGCCGCTGTGGCCGGACGCTGCCCAGCGGGACCGGGCGCTCGCGTCGCTCCTGCGCGACGGACTGGCCGTCGGGGACGACGCGAGCGGCTACCGGCTGCCCGAGGGCTGACCGGGACGAGCGCTACGCGCGCGCGTCCTCGTCGTCGTCCTCGTCGTCGTCGTCGTGCTTGTACGGGTCGGCGTCGCCGGCGTAGGTCGCGCCGGCAGCGGCGGCCCGGACCTGCTCGTCGCGCACCTGGGCCTGCAGGAGCAGGTCCTCCATGTGCGCGGACGTCTCGGGCAGGGCGTCGGCGATGAACTCGAGCGACGGGGTGAGCCGTGCGGTGATGTTCTTGCCGACCTCGGACCGGAGCATGCCCGTCGCGGCCTTCAGCGCCGCCGCGGAGTCGGCGCGCTCCTCGTCGGTGCCGTACACCGTGTAGAAGACCGAGGCGTGCTGCAGGTCGCCGGTCACGCGGACGTCGGTGATCGTCACGAACCCGAGCCGCGGGTCACGCAGACCCTTGTCGAGCCGTCGTGCGACGACTTCCTTGATGCGGTCCGCCATCTTGCGTGCGCGCTGCGGATCGGCCATGGGTGCCTCCTGGGGGCAGAGAGAAAGCGGTGGAACGGGGACGGGCCCCGGCCTCCCGCGCGGGGAGACCGGGGCCCAGGGTACTCACGCGACTAGTCGCGCGGCTTCTCGACGAGCTCGGTGGTCTCGATCTCGTCGCCGATCTGGATGTCGTTGAACTTGCCCAGACCGATACCGGCTTCGAAGTCCGTGCGGACCTCGGTGACGTCGTCCTTGAAGCGACGCAGCGACTCGATGGCGAGCCCATCGGCGACCACGACGCCCTCTCGGATGACGCGCGCCTTGGCGTTGCGCGTGATCGTGCCGGAGCGGACGATGACACCCGCGATGTTGCCGAACTTGGAGGAACGGAACACCTCGCGGATCTCCGCGACGCCCGACTGGACCTCTTCGTACTCGGGCTTGAGCATGCCCTTGAGGGACTGCTCGATGTCCTCGAGTGCGTTGTAGATGACCGAGTAGAAGCGCACGTCGATGCCTTCGCGCGCTGCACGCTCGCGGGCCTTGACGTCCGGGCGGACGTTGAAGCCGACGACGATCGCGTTGTCGATCGTGGCCAGGTCGATGTCCGACTCCGTGATCGCACCCACACCGCGGTGCAGGATGCGGAGCTGGACGCTGTCGTCGACCTCGATGTCCAGGAGCGACTGCTCGAGTGCCTCGACGGCACCGGAGACGTCACCCTTGATGATGAGGTTGAGCGAGTCGACCTTGCCCTCTTCGAGTGCACGGGTGAAGTCCTCGAGCGAGATGCGCTTGCGGGCCTTGGCCAGCTGGGCGTTGCGCTCGGCGGCTTCACGCTTCTCGGCGATCTGACGTGCCGTGCGGTCCTCTTCGGTGACGAGGAACGTGTCACCGGCGCGGGGCACCGAGGACAAACCCTGCACCTGGACCGGGCGGCTCGGCGTCGCGGCCTTGACCGCCACACCGTTCTCGTCGGTCATCGCACGGACGCGGCCGTAGGCCGTGCCCGCCACGATGGCGTCGCCGACGTGCAGCGTCCCGGACTGGATGAGCACGGTCGCCACCGAACCACGGCCCTTGTCGAGGCGTGCTTCGATCGCCACACCGCGGGCGTCCTTGTCGGGGTTCGCACGCAGGTCGAGACCGGCGTCGGCGGTGAGCAGCACGGCGTCCAGGAGGTCCTGGATGCCGATGTTCTGCCGAGCCGACACGTCGACGAACATGACGTCGCCGCCGTACTCCTCGGCCACCAGGTTGTACTCGGTGAGCTGCTGCCGGACCTTCGCCGGGTTCGCGCCCTCCTTGTCGATCTTGTTCACCGCGACCACGATCGGCACACCGGCCGACTGCGCGTGGTTCAGTGCCTCGATCGTCTGGGGCATGATGCCGTCGTCCGCCGCGACCACGAGGATCGCGATGTCCGTCACCTGGGCACCACGGGCACGCATGGCCGTGAAGGCCTCGTGACCCGGGGTGTCGATGAAGGTGATCGGGCGCTCGATGCCCTCGTGCTCGGTGACGATCTGGTACGCACCGATGTGCTGGGTGATGCCGCCGGCCTCGCCCTCGACCACCTTCGAGTTGCGGATGGCGTCGAGGAGGCGGGTCTTGCCGTGGTCGACGTGACCCATGACGGTGACCACCGGGGGCCGCTGCTGCAGCACCGAGTCGTCCTCGTCCTCGAGCTCGGCTTCGAGGTCGATGTCGAAGCCCTCGAGGAGCTCCTTGTCCTCGTCCTCCGGCGAGACGATCTGGATCTTGTAGCCCAGCTCCTCGCCGAGGACCTCGAACGTGGCCTCGTCCAGCGACTCGGTCGCGGTCGCCATCTCACCGAGGTGGAACAGCACCGTCACCAGGTTGCCGGGGCTCGCGTCGATCTTGTCCGCGAAGTCCGAGATGCTCGCACCGCGACGGAGCCGCACCACCGTGTTGCCGTCACCGCGAGGGACCTGCACACCGCCGAGCGACGGCGCCTGCCGCATCTCGTACTCGGCGCGCTTCGTCCGCTTCGACTTGCGGGCACGGCTCTTGCCGCCACCGCGACCGAACGCACCGGCGGTACCGCCACCGGGGCCACGACCACGGCCACCGCCACCGGCGGGACGCGGGCCGCTGAAGGCCGGACGCGGGAAGCCGCCACCGGCGCCACCGACACCACCCGGACGACCACCGGGGCCGCCACGACCGCCGCCACCCTGGCCCGGGCGCTGCCCGAAGCCGTTCGGACGGTTGCCCTGACCGGGACCACCGGGACGCGG
>Ga0153989_1000456_pt1 | contig 10997 bp, 13 predicted proteins | sample TSNC073MetaG_FD_104701 | JGI IMG/M metagenome (GOLD analysis project Ga0153989, IMG submission 104701) | Attine ant fungus gardens microbial communities from North Carolina, USA - TSNC073 MetaG | ecosystem: Host-associated > Fungi > Mycelium > Unclassified | place: USA: North Carolina, Jones... | reverse complement strand
GGGAAGGGAGATGAGCACGAAGTATCAAATTCCGAGGATTCTGGCATCCGATGGAAGCCATCTAGTTGCTCGTCTTCCCAAAGAGGGACCGAGACTTGGTGTGATGACCCCACGTCAATGGATGTCTCAGGGGGTCGCTCTGCAAGGTCCGCAAGACGAGCAAGTAGAGCCTTGTCATCAGTTGCTATATGAGCAGCATGAAGTCCAGCGATATGGGGGGACTCGGGTCTCTGAGCTAACTTGACATTGCTCGGCGAGACATCGGAGGGACCACGACTAGAGGTGGAGCCAACAAGACCATCAGGTTGTTCAGTAGACACAGCTATCGAATTGAGAGAATCAGGGTGGTAAGCAGGAGGAGAAGACGAAACATTAGAGACTGGTTCAGCTGTAAGAGATGGTGAAGGGTCCGAGCTATCAGAGGTTTCTTCGGATACATGTGAGGAAGAGCGTGAATAATCGGTCAGGGAGGCGGAAGGTTGGCGAGAAACAGACCGGGAGGGAGTCGGTATTAAAGACTGTGGGCTCAGAACGTCGTCATCAGGCATCTCGATAGGTACTGTAGGGTTAAGTATAGTGGACGAATTGTACCGTCTTAGGTGGGAGTTAGGTAATCGGTTAGCTCTGCGCAGTCGAGCTGTATATCGAACACGTTCCCTCCATCTTGCGGAGGCCCTCGCCCAAATTTTCTGCTTGCTTCTGGCATCTTTCAGCTCTTCTGTTGATGATCGAACAGAGGAGGACATTGCAGATGTTGATGTCCGCTTCCTGCGCGCCTTCATCTCCACGTCGCCTACTTTGCGTCTTCTTTTTACGGTTTTCCTCCAAAGCAAACAACCGATCATGAAAAAGCAGATGAAAAATGCAAGGATGAGGGACAGAACGAGAATAAGGGTTGTTCGGTTGTCGTCATGTGTAATTTCAGTAGTCCATCCAACGGGCATACTGTCGTGCAAATCAATGCTGTCGGTTGTAATGGGGCTCGTCGAAACTTCATCTGCAGTGGCGACGCTTGTCGGTTGTTCGCACGAATTCTGGCAAGGCTGTGATGAGTAGAGGGAAAGTCGGAAGAAGAAACAGCTTACAAGACATATTGTAGAACCATAGAGAGAATAAGAGTCGACATATCTCCATATACCGTCGTCGTCCGGCTCGAATTTGTAGGGGAGGAGATGGGTGCGCGTAGGGGGAGCTAGAGAGCGGCGGTTACGGGAGCGGAGAGGCGAAGGGACAGAGGAACGTCGAAGAGCAGAAGAGGGACCGGGACTTGCAGAGGGGCAGAGAAAGGAGGGTGGGGCAGGGTTAGGGGAGATGGGGGAAGCGGCGATGATGCCTGCGAGGGCAGAAAGGAGGGCGGGGGATGGGGCGGGGGATGAGCGGGGCGTCGGGGCGTCGGGTGGAGAGTAAGAGGAGCGACGAAATGGCTTGGCCATGATGCAAAGCAAAGGGACAGAACTTGCCAAGCAACAACAATCTCGCAGCTTGTAATCAATTCCTTCTCACGCATTATAATTAGATTATATGTTATTATTATCTACTTGTATTGTACCCACTGGCTTCTTTGCCGCTCCTCCTCCCGTGCACGTGCGCGGTCTTGCAGCACATCTTCCTCCCTGTCTGCACCCCGCCAGATCGTTTCCTGGCCCCCAGCTTCGTATATGAGCTTGTATGTCTGCAAATCAACCCGGATCTTCATCCAGCTCTCCTGATTCGGAGCAGTGTTTCCTTCAGCTAGGCGCATGCATCTATAAATAAGATTTCTGTCACCAACCACCTGCCAGGGACTCTAATAATGCTCGCCTTCGCAGAAATACTGGGCTCGTCCCTGTTCTCCCAGATGGCGCCCATTCCGTGGGTACCTTCATTACATACGTATTCACATAGTCTCGCCACCGGTCAGTCACCAGCTGTGTGATCTCTGTGCTGGGATCTTCCGGTCCCAACAGAGAAATCCGCATGCTCTTGGACTCACGCACCTATTATACGTCAGCCTTTTATCTCCTGCAAAGATTGGACTCACCCATTGTAATTTGTACAGGTTATCATCCTGCCCTACGTGTCGTTCCGCTTCCCGCCTGTATCGCACGATGTCTTGTCTCGTCACATATTCAGAACCTTGTGCTGCTTGCAATAACGACCATAATTCCTGGCACCTGGTGTCCAACAGCACGGTTTGAACCTATTCCCAGACTGCGCCGTCAGACCTTGATCTGCATCTTCCGGAGCTATTTCTGACCTGTTTCACGAGTGCAATGATCAATTTATCCACTGTGAACAGCAGATAAGCCTGAAAATAACATGGAGCCAAGCTATATTCAGCACACAGAATGGGGATAACAGTCTTCCCACCTTATTGCTGAAGAACCACCGCATGTGTTCCTCAAATGTCGCCTGGTCAAGTTCATTGTCGAAAAGTTTGTCGCAGGCGTGTATGAGATACAAGTAGACCACATTCGCCTTTTCTGCAGTACCATGCTCCCCAAGAACATCCGTCGTTTGTGCAAGTACTGCCGCTGGGCCGTTGGGATCATCCAATCCCAATTCAACAGCTACGCAGTTTGCAAGTAAGGTACTATGCTTCTCGGCAGCTAGCTCCGCGCCGATTTCTTTACACATCAGCAGTCGACTGTAAAGTATCTGACGTTTAGTTGCAACGATATTAGGTCCGAAGTGAATAATAACAGTAACCCCTCGCACCTGTAATAGCCGCATCAATGTATAAAAAGTTGTATTGGCAAAAAATGGCCTTTCCAGCGCGTGTACGCGATCAGTCCCTTCGATGGTGGTTTTCGATTCCTTGATCCAGATATCATATGTTCCTCTGTCATGACCAGCTCGGGAATGTACCGGTGAATGATCCAGCATGGGTGATACTGCACGCGATCCAATAGAGGAACCTTCAGACACTTTCCGATGCACTTTTTCTTTCTCGTGTTCCCTCCCTCTTTCCTTCTCCCTCGCCATCCGCAGTAACTTCCGCCGAAGGTCATTTGCCGGAACCCCATTAGTGTTCATGGGATGTGAATGTGAATAAGCACTTCCATTGGATCGCGGACCGCTCCGCACTTCCGAGATACCAGCGTCGTGTAGCCCTTCCTCTTCCAATGGTCCAAATGTGGTGTTGAGCTCGGCAGAGGGGCACATGCCAACCAGATAGACAAAAGTTCTGAGGAATCTCTCAATATTACGGCGTTCCTGGGGGCTATACTGGGTTTGAGAGCGGTCCAAAAATGAATCCACGATCTTGAGTGAATCTATCAACACGCTAGTGTCATGAAAGATATACTCTAGCTGATGCCCAACTGAGCCATGCACAAAAGCTTTTTTGCCGCTCTGGTCCCACATCTTCCGTTGTTCTGCCTTGACGTTTTCAATATCCCCCACGAAATGTCGTGTAGTAATCTGTTTCTTGTCATTCGCCTTGAACGTGATTCCTTGGTGGTCTAGTGACTTGTAAAAATTCTTTGAATCAACTTCCCTCCACGTGCGCGCGAACTCCCGTTGGAGTTTACGCCACTCCTCATCTTTGGTTTTGAGCCGGTGTAAAACCACAGGAACAGCGACCGTAGGGCATTCTTGAAGATTTTGCCACAACTCGTGAAAATTCTCCCTCCCGTAAATCTTCTTGATCGTTCTTTGATAAATGGCTTTGCAAGTACCTCCAAGATCAGGTCTAAGTCTGAAATTGGCGCGTTCCTCACCGCTCATATCCTCTATACGATTACAGATAGGCTCTAGAACGGCAATGGTCCGCTCAAGCCCAGCCAGGAGGACGTGATACTCGTGTCGCTCTTCCTCGCTTTTGTGAAGCGCTTCCTCGAAAGAGTTCTTCTTGTGCGCGACAAAGCCTGCTTCTTCCGATGCCCACGTCGGATGAGAAACCCACTCGTCGTTGAGTACAGACCGACAGAGTTCGTCTCTGCCGGAACATGCCAACCGAATTTCCTACAGTAGAAGAAGCGTCAAGTTTACACTGCTCCGGTTGCTTGGTAGAACGCACACTATCAGGCAACTGTCTATAACTCGGTCCTTCACCATCATCGGCCGGTAGCGCGAGCAGAGCTTCAGGTGGGCCTGTCCGAATGCTCCCAGGCGGCCCATTCTCTACATTTTCAGCTTTATCGTCCCATCCAACTAGGCTTTTGAATTCTAACATGAGTTCACCATCTCCTAAAAATATTCTTGCTCGCTCTACCAGCGTTTTCACGTCTATGATCTCTTTTGAGAATAAACTCAAAAGCTTCAAGAACTCCTCGTAAACTTCGCGATTCTCTAATGACTTCTTTGCACGGTCGAAAAACAAGAGCTTGTCGGCCGACATTGTCCCGCTAGGGCTTCGACCTTGGCCAGGCGGTAGAAGCATATGGTGAAAAGGCATACTTGAGCCGCCCGAGTGGTAAACAGGGGGTAATTGAGGTGACTGCTGCGGACCTAAAAAGGGTGAGTATGAGGGGGATCCTGCGTCTGCGGGAAGATGATGTGTTTTGGCTCTTTTGGCCTGTGAGGCCGGACGTCAATCAAACTAGACTTAGAATCAAAGTTGAGGGACTTTTACCTACCCTCGAGGGAGGTACTTGTTTCGTTTGGGGAACGGGTGTCAGTTCCTTTTCCATAGTACGTTTTTTCCGCTTAGACAACTGGGGCTTCCTGGCGGATGTTATAGCGGGGCTCGATATGGCTTCCCCTGGTGGCAACCAAGGAGAGAGATCTCCGTTCGATTGAGGTAAAATGACGACTCCGTTTTGAGGACCAGCTACTTCTCCCAGGAAAACTTTGAACTCGGATAATAGATCAGGAGCGTCCTTGAATAGATGTTGAACTTGAAGATAAACTTGAGTTTGCAAAGCGGGTGTACTGATTCACCGTCAGCTGAACATGGTAGTAGTATAATTCGAGTAAGACGTACGCAGCCTCCCTTTGATATGTCTGCAGGATATCCAAAAACTGCTTGTATGTATCTTGATCGTCGTTATATCGTGCTTTGATTTTGTTGAGGTACTGGATAGCGTGATTGAACTGACCATGGTTTTCTGTATCTACCTGCACGATATTCGAGCTCGCGGAGGGTTCCGGTTGACGCCCGCCAGGCAAACTTCCAAGAAATGAAGCAGCAGCAGCTGTGGCACCCTGGGCATTTTGCGAAGTTTGACTAGTTGGGGGCTGATCTATTGGATATGCCGGAGGTGGGGCATTGGAATCAAAGAGGACCTGGTTCGGGGGCGTTATTTGGTATATCCCTACAGGAGTTTGTGCACGAGATAGTGTGCTTGTCAGGGGAGGTGCTGGCGTAGAATATAAAAGCAAATTGCTATGACCCGAAGGTAGTGCGCCTTGGGTCTCTCTTGCAGATCGCGTCTGAATCGTCATATCGTTCGTGTTCTGGGTCATTGTGCCCTGGGGCGTTGTTACTGTGATGGTACTCGGGTTGGAAGGATCAACAGAGACGTCGATACGGTAGCCCATGGGAAGGAATGTGTTGAAGCCTTGAATAAGCTCTTGGCTTCCGTTGAATAAACTTGAGACACGGTTGATGACGCCTGGGGTATCGATGCTGCACAGGAAGAGCAAACATTAGATACTACCAAAGAACAACGGCGAGGACATACGTCTGGCTCTTGAAATCCTTCATGATATCGAGAAACTGATTGTACACTTCTGGTCTCTCTGAGAATTGGATTTTAACTTCGTCAAGGTAGCTGAGCGCGTCCGTAACGTTGAGTGGTCTGGCCATTTCCGGGACAAGGGCCTGCTCTGTGGTCTGAGGGAGTGGTGAGCCAGCCCTCGGCACCTGAGACTTCATTTCTGTGAGAAGTTGATCTTGTAAAAGGAGGGGAAGGGGGAATGGGAGAGGTGTAGGGGCTGGTTGCAAGAGAGGAAGCGAAGCGCCGTCGTGTATTCCCGAGGCCAAATTAGATCTGTTCTCCGATGTCTTCTCGGCATCACCACGCTCCTTTTGCTCTCCAGACGCCGTCGATTCAAAGGACTCTGTTGAAACATTCTTGTCCATGTTCAACGTTCTCGTCGACGAAAGAGCTTGCAATGTCCACTTTTCAAACACACAAGCGCTTTATTAACCCGTGGGAATATCATACCCCTTTATTTTGGTCTGATAAGATAAGATGAAGATGCGTGTCAAGTGATGTACAAACCAATACAGTTCAGGTGTGGACACCTACATTTACTGCGTGAAATACATGTCGAACTTTATTAAATGAAGCTGCATTTCGAGGTTGTGGATCATTTACGATCTTGAGAGCCTGGATTTCCATGTGCTTGAGTGTGTAGCAAGACAAAGCTTGAGGGACCGACAAAATTGGACAAAAAAGCACCCCAAAAAATTCACTAACAAGCTTGAACAGCGGAATCATGAGCCGTTTATACGCAGTGAGAGCTATCAACGACTATGACGTGACTGGTTAAACGCTATTCACACTCGTTACGGGGGTGCAGCTTCTTCTTGCAGGGCCAATGTTTGCGAATTTTCCTTCGTAATCTCAGGTTACACAATTCCATTTGACACCTCACAGAGACAACATCCATAGCATTGGTGATTAGTACGCGACTGCACAACGAATATGTTTGCAACAGGCGGCATCCGATCCTGGATGGACTAAAGCGGACAAGCGATCTCACAGTCTCTTCAAGTCTTCAGGGTCTGCCTGATCGGACCCTGGACAATGTTAAAACACGTGTGCAACATATACCAAGGAACCTGCGATTCGACGTGTGCTGAACCGAACTTGATCACGTAGCCAGTAGTGTTAAATTAGTATCAGGAAATGTACCGCAGTAAGGCCCGCAGCGCCAGCAGGATAAGACGGAAGCCACTGCGCTTGGCTATGCAAAGTGTGGAAATAATTGCCAAATGTGGCAGCGACGGCTGAGTTCCCACCTTCCCTCTCTACACTCTCCTTGTGAAGATTATGTTCTGCCTCCGCCCTGCGACACCCGGCTTCGTTGTTACGCTCGTTGCAGCAATCCTGCTGGCAGTTGTATCCTTCTGTGTCCCGTACTCTAGGTCCGTCTATTTCCTGAAAGCGGATTTCAGCGTCAGCGATCACTCTGGTTCCATTATCTTTGGTACCCTCGGATATTGCCTGCAACTTTCAAACGGAACGACTTGCTCCAGTCCTTCAATTGGATATCAGTTAGGTATAGATTTGGCCAGCTCAACTATCAGCAACTATCGTACTTAATCAAGAAAAAAACAGATATTAACGGCCTTGTAGGCAACAACTCCAGGATACAGATACCCCAGGTTGCAGTCAAGTGGCTAACCTATGCGCTCTTCCTTCATGTCATCGGCCTCGCACTTGCGGCCATCTCTGCCGTCTTTGGTCTTCTTGCTCATATTCGCGAAATGTCCATGGCGTATTGTAGTACCTGCATTTCCGGTTTTGCTGCAGTTGTTACTCTCGCTGCCTTCATCTTTGACATCGTCCTTTTCTTTGTTGCAAAAGCCCGCATCAATACCATTGGTCATGCATCAATAGGAAATGCCATTTGGTTGACTCTGATCGCTTGGGTTTTGTTATTCTTCAGTGGTTGTTTCTTCACTATGGGTCGTTGTTGTATCTCCAAGAGAGGTCCGCGGTCAAAATGGGGTAGCAGAGGTGATGATGCCGGCGGGCCGGATGCAATGCATGCAGAACAAATGAGGATGGAAGCCATCAAAGCTGATAACGAGCGGAGGGCTACGCAGGCAAGGAGTTATAGTCAGAGAAGTGGAGGATTACCCGCATTCCCAGAATCTGTACCCTTGACAGCTCACGTTGAGAACAATTCTGCCTATACAGACAAGAATGAGACGTCTGGTCGGTCTGGTCCGGCTGGATACGCCCCTGCTCCTCAGGGTTCTCGTGCCGTTGATGAGTACTACGAGCCACCGAAACCCTCTATTACTACGAATACTGCCTATACTTCCCGTCCCGAACGACAGGCCAGTACTCAGTCGCATATGACTACAATCCATCCTGCTGGCCCTCAAAGGCAGCCGAGTGGATATACACCAAACTCACCCTTGTACTCGAGTGCACCACCACCACGGATTTCGCCACCGCCGCCTCTGCCGAACAATCGTGTACCCTTAACTGCCTATCAGAATCCTCATACTGCTTCTGGTTGTGAGTATGGACAGATAGTCACGTATTTCTTGCACTCACTTGCCTCTGTTATTTCTAGATCTCGCTGGAATAACTCCTGACCAACAACCCTCATCGTACCCATATAACAACTACCCATCACAGCTCCAATCTCAAACAGCACATTACACCGAACCATCATTCAATCCTGCCACATACAATAGCACGGGGATTTTAAACAGTGCCTCTCCGCCAAGGCTACCCTCCGCAAATGTGCCCAATCCTTATACAACGCCTTCCTCGAATTCATACATGTCTCCCACTGCGCCTGATCCTTATGTCCCTTTGACTTCTCAGTCTCCACGACCACATCCACATGGAGCTCAGCGTCAATATACCTTGGGAGGTGATGGTTATGGCAGGAATTATGATTCACTTGTGCCGGACGCAAATAATCCTTATCTGCCCAATTCGGGAACGGGCATGCCGTTAGGTGCATATCAGACACCTATTAACGCTAACACAGGCTATGCAGCGCCGCCAATGACAAATCCTACTCAGCAATACCAACAAACACCGGTCTCGTCGCAACCTCTGGAAGAAGCGCCTCCTGGTTATGATGCTGGAACTGCAGGGGTAATTGGACATTGGGGAAAGCACTCATGAACAAAGACTGAACCAAAATTTCTTCATTTGTACATGACTTAGATGATACCAAACAATTTCCATATTTATTCTGATATTGTCAGATCTTTTTTCTTTCGATGCGGGTCCCATGCTTCTTTGAACTTGAGCGGGCCTGAAATTTAGTTCTCGAACAAGGTAGTTGACTTGGGAGGCCTCTGGGTCAAAAACATGGACAGGAAGTCATGGATAAAGTCTGCAGCTGCAATTCCTGTAATGTCAGCTAGGAAATGTCAATGCTCTGATTGATTGGTAACCATGTTCATGAATTGACTTACCATGATCATATGCTGGAGAGACTTCTACAACATCAGCGCCACTGCAACCAATGTCTCCGTTACTGTCTAGATCTTTGATTCATCAACTAGAGGACGTACACAAAATTCAATCCTGCGAGTCCTCGGAGAATGCGTTTCACTTCGCGAGTTGTCCAGCCGCCTGCCTCAGGGGTACCAGCTATGAAAGAACCACGGTAGGTGATTGTTACTCTCATTCAGTTAAAGACCACAACGCTTACTCGCTGGCGCTAATCCTGGATCTGTCCAATGTGAATTCGATATCGCCGTATCCAATATAACAGGAACTCACCTACGACGTCAATGTCCAAGCTTAAGTATTGTTAAGGACACCAAGAGCTTCCGGTGAGCCATGAACAAGAACCCCAGCCATTAGCCACACACCTAAGATAAACTGGACTGTCTCCGATACGTTCCCTAATATGCTTTATAATCGCGGGAATCCCAATATCATCGATGTCATCAGTTGAGATGACTTTGAAACCAACTTGGTTATCATTCTCCAAATCAGCGGCACCCTGCACGTTCGGGACGTGTCATTCAGTTGTATACATTGCACCAAAGGATTGTAGCGGTAAACTCACTGCAAGCTTGCAACGTATTCCCGCATGAATACTATTGTTGGCGATGAGACCTTCTTCGCTGGCAAGATAAAAGAATGTGCCGTGAGTTACACGAGACTGGTCGGTCAATTGACCAGGGTATGAGGGCCATGTATCCTGTGGGAAAATGAGGTCCCAATAGCGCTCAGGATTTTCGATAGGAAATTTACCAGATGCGCATCGAAATGGATTACGGATATAGGACCATATACTCTGTGAAGAGATCGAAGAATAGGAAGGACCTAAAATATAAAATACTTGTCAACAGGGAATCAATACACCACTCAAAACAAAACTGACGATAGTATGATCTCCTCCAAGACTGAAATCCTTAATTTATGTTTGGAAAGTTTCGTAAACGGACGTACGTCACGATTTTAGGTCGAATTGACCCGTCTTTTGCAATGGTACGCCTAAGATGGGCGGGAACATCCTTTTTGATTGTTTCCGATGTTCTTGCTAAAAGCGAGCTATATGCAACTTCCATCTGGTCCACAGCAAGAGCATTATCAAAGGGATTAAGGGGAACCTTTCATACAAAATCAATGCCTTGTTAGTCCTTAGAAGTCAAGGATTCTCACATCACCACAATCGACAACCTTTAACCCTTGATCGTAGGGATTCATGCCCCATGCCATCGTATATGCTCTCTTTGCCTGCTGTCGTCTACTTCCGGAACGGATAGCATACGGACCAAATCGCGCGCTACAAGAATCAGTTCATTCCTTCGACATGAGCAGTTCACAAGTAAGGCAAACACACCCCGGACGATAGGTTACGGCTGTATCGAATGGCATACCCAGGATTGCGATATCAAAGAACACATCCTCTTTCTCCAGGCATCGATGGTATGGTAAGTGTGAGAAGGACAAGGGTCCTGAAAACGGTTGGTCAGTCTGAGGTCCGTATTTCTCCAGCCAAGTTGGATCTTTCGGCGCCTGTGCTTGAGCGGTATCTGGACCATAGATGAATGGATTTTGAGTCCCAAACGACAATTTGGCGTGCCCACTCTCACGATTGGAGAAGGCTACTTGACTACAGAGACCAAGAAAGATGAGAACCTGTCGAACTGTCATCTTAGTGTCTTGGATAGGTTCAACTTGCTTCAATGAGAACTGTGGTTAGAAGATATCTCCGATCAATGGCTGACCTAACTCTCAAGCATTGACGGGCGGCTATTGCATGGTGGACAAAGACGAAGATAGAATTGGATATACATTCAATAGTATCTATGAATCAACTTCTCTACTAATAATCACTCAAATCCATATTCTGAACTCAATTCAACTTGGCCTGGTTTTATAACGTACAAATTTTATGGAACATTAGCTATT
>Ga0153989_1000453_pt1:5000-11042 | contig 11042 bp, 5 predicted proteins | sample TSNC073MetaG_FD_104701 | JGI IMG/M metagenome (GOLD analysis project Ga0153989, IMG submission 104701) | Attine ant fungus gardens microbial communities from North Carolina, USA - TSNC073 MetaG | ecosystem: Host-associated > Fungi > Mycelium > Unclassified | place: USA: North Carolina... | reverse complement strand
GGATCAACAGAACCGGTCCATCCTTCCCCACATCCTCCATTCGCCGGCCCCTCCTTCCCTCTGCCTGGCGGAATAGGGGTCTAAAGAAACAGATATGATTGGACCACCAGCCAGAAGGAGTACCCGCTTCCCTCTCCCCTCTATCGGTTGATGGGTGGAGAGATGAATCATTTGGTTGCTTTGGAGGGTTCTCTAACCTCGGAACGAAAGAAGTGATTTGGACAGATGCTTCCCCATGCCCATGGGGTGTTATCCGGGAGACAGGAAGGGGGGCGGGGATTCAGACCGATGAGGGACGTAGGAATTTTCCTTAACTGTCCGGAAGGCTGAAATAGCTTTCTCGGGAGCCTCTGGGAGGTCGGGGTATTCCATCCCATGATACTAAAGGAGCAAGGCGTCGTATCCCAGGGGTTCGACTAATACATCGTAAAGCGGATCCAGGTTTTGGTTTTGGGTTATACCCCAAAAGGGAAACCACTATCTCCCTATTTGCTGCTAAAAACAGACTCTGGAAGCGGTTTTTGCTAGGATGAATGCAACTTCTATGTATTTCCCATCGCATTTTCATAAGGAATGTACTCCTTCATATTCAATCTTTTAACGATGCTTGCCAATTCTAATCCAGGGGGAGCACTTAGATCGATTTGAACGCATATTTTCGCAAAACGACCTCGCGTAGCCAGTTCAGTAACCGGTATCAATTTGAATAGGTTTCTAAAAAGTTTTCCATTTTGAGAAGAACTTCACTGTCGAAGTACTCAACTCAATAGGGAGCTCAGGTAAACGGATCCAAAGCGCAGTTTGAGTGACCGTTGCCAAGGAAGGCCTAAATTCAGGGTGCTTCGAAGAGTGAGATAATGGTTTGCTATCATCCAAGGTCCCCCAGTAAGAGCTCTTTTGTAATCCTCCCCATCAGTCAATTTAAGGATGGTCGTGGCCCAGGTCAATGAAGTCAACTCCCCATTGGGTCTCCACATTTTCAAAATTTTCTCATGGAGCAAAAAGATAAGATTTGCTTTCTGCTTTTTCGTTTGGAACATTGTTGATTTGACCCCAGGAGTACTTTGTCTCAAGATTAGCTGCTCTTGCCGTTTCCCCCCGGATTTGCACTCTTTCATAATATATGGCAGAAGCATGACTCTCTCTGTTGGAAGCTCTTCTTCCTGGCTAGATCAGATCAAGAATCGCCTTTGGCTAGGAAAGAAAGCACAGTCAGACTAGTGCCGCGCCCAAAGCACCAAGACTGTGCTTATTCCGCTAAAACAAACAGCAAAGAGACAGGACCTCTTCTCTTCTGCCGGATAAGTAAGAAAAGTCATAAAGTAAAGTGCTAACGCGCAGCTCCCATTCCGAATCCAAGATAAAGCCTAAGAGAGAGAAGACCATGCTACCATTAAGCATGCTACCAGTCCTAGCTGGCACCGAAGCCAAGGGAAAGCATTGAAACAAGAGGAATGAAAGAAGATTCGTATTCAATGCTAGCCGACCCAGCCTCCCAGATCCGCATCCGCTGCAACCGATGCACTTATCCGCTGATATAACAGCTGAAGGGAAATAAGAGAAGAGAAAGCAGGCAAGAAAGCCTACGACTCAGCATTGGATTCATCCGCTTCCTCAGGGCCGTAACACTCCCTGAGTTCTTTATTTAGAGTCTCTTTACAGTCGTATTGCTAAATCGAAAGCAAGATTGACTGCGAACTCACTCAAGGGTTATAGGTTTTCGAATTGTTTCCTGTCCTTCGGTAGTAGAAGCAGGGTCTTTTCTCTCTTTCTTTATCCAGCTATCAGCAGTTCAGACGCAGCTGACGCGAGCTTCTATCAACTTCACAGTTTTCTCTTTAGTGCTATACTAGCTTTCCTTCTATTAATTAGTAAATGGGCGAGGACGGACGCCAAAGCACCATACCGTATTGAGATGCAAGACCGGAAGCACGCTTTTAAACAAAAACAAAGGCCGACTCAGGAGAAGGCCCTTCCAGACTTGAGATCCCCCTTATTCTTTCAATCGATGCCCTCCACTCCCTTTAAATAAGATTGGGTGAGTTTCTTCGTTTATTGCAGGTTCTGCATCCCAAATGTTCAATTCATTCGATCTAATCTCAAATTTCTTTGCTTCTTGGCCCCACGACGTGAGGGCGTCTTGGTTTATTTTCGCTATTGCGAATCTGAAAGCCTCCTATGAATGCATCCCAGGAGGGTTGCTATTAGCCTGTCTGGATCTATATTCTCCAAGTTGGAGAAAAATTGGATATGGAGAAACCTCTCGTAAAAGACTCCTCTCTTCTTTAAGCCGTTCGGCACATTATTTGATATTAGGCACATTTTCTTTTGAATACCTTATTGTATTTTGAGTCTAGTCGACACTCCTGTCCGTCGAGTATCTTAAGAAGTGTATTGTGATAAGCGTTCCCAGCTTCTGTGAGGGTGTAGGTATAGTTACTCTGTTCTGGTTCGTGGAATTCGTCGAAGACCCATAAATCATAATAATCATGGGCTCCCGAGAAGTCGTTTACTCTTGCGCTGGCAAAGTCTATTTTGTTTGGATTGCCCTTGCTAACATCTGGCAGATGAGGGTCTTTTGCGAACTTGGTTCTCCAGTCAAACACATTTGTTTGGCTTTTATCGATCTTGTAAAGGTTAGCTGCATCGCAATCCAGTCCAGTAGCAAATACTTTTCTTTTCGATCCTCAAATGCATACTCTTTTGGAAAGCCTTTTTCTGCTACATAGTCGAGTATTTTGTCTATGGGATTTCTCGTCATTTCCTCCTTAATCTTGATGTCCTCATATATCTTTTTTAGATTTGTGTGTCGATTTCGATTTCTCTTCTGCTGACAATGAACCCGAGTAGCTTACCTAACGAAGCACCAAACCTCCTCACGGCTTTCTATGCTTTTGCGGATGAAGACGAAGACTGTATTTCCGCAATCTGTCAAACACTTTCTTCAAATTCACGGTCTTCTTCAGCCCAAGACTTGGCGATCATGTCATCGACATAGACCTCTATTTCCTTAACAAGTAAGCAAGTAAACTACCTTCAGCTATGCAATTATAGATGCTTTCACAACCGGTACACTAGGAGAGCCGAGTATTACTGTGGATGGACATAGAACCAGTATTTTATTATCATTTATGCTCGGATCTGCTTCCTACTTGTGGTTAGCTGTGATTTGATGCTTCCTCCGTCCAGTCTTCGCGGCAAGGCACGTCTATCATAAATAACTCCGCCTGCATCTTTGAGAGCTTCAAAGATAGAAGAGAGAACAAGAACCAACGAACTTGGAATCTTCATCTGTATCTCGTGCATTCTTTAATAGTATCATTATCATTCTTACCCGCCCAAAGAAGGCTCATGCTTGTGTAAGCAGCAGATCAGCCGTCAAATGGGGCGGTCTCCCTAGCCCAAGGAGGCCTTCTCTCTTTCATCCAGATCTTGACTTTGCGGCATCCCCCAATTGCAAGCTTTGATTACTGACTCTTAGTTGTCTTTAGCCTTATAAAGATTTTATTTTTCTTCCTCCTTACAGAGCTACTAACATTCCTCATATCGACCTTTGCTTTGCAATAGAGTTCTTTCTTTCTCTTCTTTCGGGGATAAAAGGGCCACCTGCCTAGATATACTAAAGGCCGCTGATGATAATTACATTAAAAAAAAAATGACAGGGGACTCTCCGTTCTCTAGCTTTACCTGGTGGGTGCTATTTACTTCCCGTTCACTCAACACGACCCATAAGGTTATTGAGTAAGAAAGGGATAAGGCCCCTCTTTCCTATCATGATGGGCTAAAGCAACTTTCCGCTGCTGACATACATACCTGAGTTACTAAGTAGCGATACGATCTTGACCGCACAATCAAAGGGAAGTCGGGGATTAAAGAGGATGTAAAGTATTCATAGTGGTCGGGACATACTTTCTTTTAGAAAGCACTTTGGGTGTCCAATAGCTCTCTAGTCTAGTAGTCGGTGAGTCAGCCAAAATGGAGCTTTTCATCCTGATTTAGGCGGACGCTCGCGGTGATATCAATGAAAGAACCTCGCTACAGTTATTGACCGGGAAGGGAAGAAAAGACGGATTTGGTAGATTTTATCTTCTTGCTCATTACGAGTCATACTTAAGATTGATGCCAGATAGTAGTATATAAACAACTCGCCCGAAGTAAGAGATGAAATCACGAAGTATTAAATTACTAGAATAAAAAGCTAGACCACTAGATTTGGCCCAACCAAGAGGCGAGGAAGAAAGACTATCTATGGGGCGATCGGGCCGGGTGAGCCAATGACTCAGCGAGACGCTTCTACACTGCTGCTTTTATTGAGGTTGCTCGGCCAAAGGATATGAGAGAAGAAGGTAGCGACTCTATTTGTCACCCAATTCAATGGTGTAATTAGTCGCACCTAAGCCGCCAGGATCCAATTCTTTCTTTTTATTATAGAGCTGTTGTAGAATACTAAGAAGGCTCAAGGCAAGCAATTGTAGAAAAGGGAGGAGAAAGACTCGTTTTGAAAGATTAATTCATCTTATGTATGCTCCTACGCGGGATGGTCAAACCTAAGCCACACGGACTGAACGGGGAAAAGATAGGGTCAGTGAATTAGTGACCAGCGGTGAGAGTCCAATTCTTTAGCATCCCTGGGTAGGCCAAGAAGTATTATATTTATATAATAATTATTGTAGCATTCTTCGCAAGAGTGAGTGCACAATGGGCTTGTCTGTCTTCATGGTCCAGAGGGATGTCAGATAACATAGTAGCTTCCGCCCAATATAGTCCTACTGGGCTGGTCTCCGGGGGTGAAGTCAACTTTCTACCGATGGAGCACGATGACAGACCACTTTCGAAGCATCCCTCTTTCTTTCAAGATCCTTGTGGACGAGACCCTGTTCGACGGTTCCGTAACCATTAGTGTTTACCGCGGATGTCTCAGGCACCTAGGTGCGAGACGGTGTAAGCCGGCAATGCGGGGTCGTTTAGATCATTTCTCGTAACATAAACAGGAACGCCTCCTCGAAACAACAGGGATGCTGGCTAGGACTGGTTCAATTGGTGCTCTGGCTGGGTCAACTACTGAGCTGAATCAACAACTTACATTAGCTTAGATGCAGCTGTATCCGCATTTCCACTGGGTCAATTGGATCTGATTCAAATGCTTCAGCCTCTGACGCTGATCCACTGGATGCTGCTGAAACTCCCTTTGCTACTTTTTTCTGGGTCGACTAAAATTGGTAAAGCTTCTCTTCTGCCTTCCTCGCTTCTGCTCTACCCGCCTCTGCCTAGGCCTTTGCTGTTGAAACGAATGCTGTAGAGATGGTGGTGCCTTTGCCTCTGCTTGCTCAGCCCCTCTTTCTTAAACGATTGGTGGGCTGCTGCTTCCATTGATTAACGGGGTCTTCAACCACTGCTTCTGCTGCCTCCATCTATACTCTAGCTGGCTCTAGATCAATAGAATAAACTGCAACTGGGGGACTGATACTGATGCTTTTGGTTCCGAGCCGACAAGGTAAACAACTGGCTCCGGATTGGTTCTTAAACCACCTATGCCTCTATTGCCTCTGCTTCTTTAGTAGGAACAAGTGCCCCTTAATTGATTTATCAATTCACATTGTTGATAAGGGCCGGAACACCACTGGTGGAACAATGGCAGATTTCGGAACTGAGAGTAACTTAATAGAATGAATGCCGATTTTAGGAACATGTGCAATTGTTGGAACGCCCAAACATGAAACTCCCCACTTCTTGTTCCCGCCCAACCCGGTTTATCTTTCTCCTGGCAAAGTGCATTTCATGATGCAATTTTGATTATTGTAGCCCTTCTCTCTTGAAAGAGGAGTTCATTTTGTGAATCAATCGGCCAGTTTCAAATGTCTTTGTGCGTACTTTGTTCATAGGCGATCTAATCTAGTTGGTGCTTAGTCTGTCGACTCTATCTCAACAAAGAAAGAATCGTTCGTTCAAGGCAAAGCAAAGTCCACTTCGCTTCTTTTTTCGTAAATAAACTCAGTCCGAGATCTTCCTGAGAAGCTGCGGATCCGACAAGCTCATTCGGTC
>Ga0153989_1000450_pt1 | contig 11085 bp, 11 predicted proteins | sample TSNC073MetaG_FD_104701 | JGI IMG/M metagenome (GOLD analysis project Ga0153989, IMG submission 104701) | Attine ant fungus gardens microbial communities from North Carolina, USA - TSNC073 MetaG | ecosystem: Host-associated > Fungi > Mycelium > Unclassified | place: USA: North Carolina, Jones... | reverse complement strand
GTCGAGGTCGGTGGAGTCGAGCGTCGTGACGCCGTCGGCGGCGTTCATGAAGTCGACGACCTTCGCGTCCGCCGCGTCGCGACGAGCGAGTGCGGCGGAGGTCTCGGCGGCCGACTGGGTGGTCACCTCAGCCGAGCGCCGGGCCATTCTAACGGACTCGTCGGCCGTCAGCAGGATCCGGACCTCGGCGTCGGGCGCGACCACGGTGGTGATGTCCCGACCCTCGGTGATGATGCCCCGGCCCTCGGCCTTGCGCATCACCTGCCGGAAGAGCTGCACCAGCCGCTGTCGGACCTCCGGCAGCTTCGCGATGTGCGCCACCGCAGCGGTGACCTCCGGCGTGCGGATGGCGTCGGTGACGTCCGTGCCGTTCACCCGGACGAAGTAGTCGTCGGGGTCGGTGCCGATCGCGTAGTCGAACGTGTCCCAGCTCGCCAGGATCGCCGCCGCGTCGTCGAGGTCCACCTGCTCCTGCAGCGCGTGCCACGCCAGGGCGCGGTAGGCGGCGCCGGTGTCCTGGTAGCCGAACCCGAGCGCGCGGGCCGCGGCCCGGGACACGCTCGACTTGCCGCTGCCCGCAGGGCCGTCCACCGCGATGACGAACTTCGCGACGAACGCGCCGTCCGGCAGCCCGGCGGGGATCGGCGCGCTCGTGGAGCCGGGCTCGCCGCCGCCCTGGCCGTCGAGTCCACCGGCGATGTCGCCGCCGCCCAGCGGGCCTGGCTGCCCCTCGGGCGTCGGCAGGCCGGTGTCGGGGCCGTCCGGGCCGCCGGTCACGCCGGATTCGTTGGCTTCGTTCACGCCCATGCTGCTGCGATCCTCCATCCGCGCCCCTCGAGTTCCTCGACGAGTCGCTGTTCCTGCTCGGGCACGACCGACACCTCGACGATGCCGATCTGCGCGCCCGGTGAGTGCTCGAGGCGCATGTCCTCGAGGTTGATGCCGATCTCCCCGATGAACGTGAGGAGGGCGGCGATCTGCCCGGGGGTGTCGTCGACGAGGACGACCACCTGGGCGAAGCGCTTGGTGGTGCCGTGCTTGCCCGGCAGCCGCTCGACGCCGCGGTTGCCGGCGGCGATGGTCTCGGCGATCGCGCGCGGCGATCCGGATCCGGCCGGGTCGTCCAGGGCGGCGAGGACACGGTCGAGGTCGTCACGGAGGTCCGCGAGCACCGGTCGGATGCGCGACGCGTTCGCCCCGATGATCTGCACCCACAGCCCCGGGTCGCTCGCGGCGATGCGCGTGACGTCGCGGACACCACCGCCGGCGAGGCCGAGCGAACCGGCGGGAGCGTCACGCAGCCGAGCGGCCATGAGGGTCGAGACGAGCTGCGGCGTGTGCGACACGTACGCGACCGCGAGGTCGTGCGACTCCGGGTCCATCGGGACGACCGTCGCGCCGACGTCGAGCGCCAGGTCCTCGACCACGGCGGCGCGCTGGTAGGTGATGTCGTCGTGCCCGGCGATCACCCACGGCTGCCCGAGGAACAGGTCGGCGCGCGCCGCGGTCGGACCGCTGCGTTCCCGCCCGGCCATCGGGTGCGACCCGATGTACCGGCTGACGTCCGCATCCGCGGCACGCAGCGCGTCCAGCGGACCGGACTTCACGCTCGCGACGTCGGTGACCACCGCATCCGGGAACGCCGCGAGCTCGCGCGCCACCACGGTCGCCACGACGTCCGGCGGGACCGCGACCACGACGAGTTCGGGCGCGTCACCGGTGGCGGGACGACGACCGGCGCCGTAGTCCACCGCGAGGGCCAGGGCCGCGGGCGAGACGTCGTCGAGGACGACGTCCACGCCCTTCTCGCGGAGCGCGAGACCGATCGACGCACCGAGCAGACCGGCGCCGACGACGCGCACGGGTCCCCGCAGCCGCCGGTCGATCTCCGGGGCGTCGAGCGGTGCGGGGGCGTCGGTCACCCGGCAAGCCTACCGATCGTCAGTCCGACGACTCCTCGCCGGCGGCCCCCTGTGCAGAACCCTTCGCCTCGCGGGCGATCCGGAGGAGTTTGCCGAGCTCGACGGTCGAGAGCTCCCGCGTCTTGCCGATCGGCAGCGACCCGAGGTGCAGCGGCCCGAACGAGCGCCGGACGAGTTCGAGCACCGGGTGGTCGACCGCGTCGAGCATCCGGCGGACGATGCGGTTGCGACCGGAGTGCAGCGTGATCTCGACGAGCGACTCCCCGCGCGAGGACTCCAGCAGCCGCACCTTGTCGGCCGCGATCGGACCGTCCTCGAGCTCCACGCCGTCGAGCAGCCGCTGGACGGTCGCCGGGTTCACGTTGCCGCGCACCTTCGCGATGTACGTCTTCGTGACGCCGAACGAGGGGTGCGCGAGGACGTGCGCGAGGTCGCCGTCGTTCGTCAGCACGAGCAGGCCGGACGTCTCCGTGTCGAGCCGGCCGACGTTGAAGAGGCGCTCCTCGTACCGGTCGACGTACTCCGACAGGTCGCGACGGCCGCGCTCGTCCTGCAGGCTCGACACCATGCCGGTCGGCTTGTTGAGCAGCACGTAGCGACGGGAGCTGTCGATCTGCACGGGGACGCCGTCCACCGCGATCTCGTCGGTCTGCGGGTCGACCCGGCGACCGAGCGCGTCGACGACCTCGCCGTTGACCGTCACGCGGCCCTCGACGATCAGGTTCTCCGCGACCCGGCGGGATGCCACGCCCGCAGCGGCGATCACCTTCTGCAGACGCTCGCCGTCGGCCTGGAGGCGCGGTGCGGCCCCGCCGGTCGTCGTCCCGTCCGCCACGTCCCAGTCCGGGATGATCGGGCGCTCGGGCGTGCCCTCGAGCGGCTGGCCCTGCTGGTCGCGGGCACCCTCGGGGCGCGGCGTGGTGCGGCGGTCGGTGCCGCGCGGGCCGGTGCTGCGGGGACGGTCGCCGTTGCGGGCCGTCGTGGTGCCACCGACGTAGCGGCGGCCGTTGTGCCACACCGTGCTCGGTCGGCCGTCGGGGGCCCGGCGGTCCTCGCGGGCCGGGTCACGGCGGCGGTCGTCGTCGCGGCGCGGGGCCTCACGGCGGTCGTCACGGCCACGGTACCCACCGCGGTCGTCCCGACCCCGGTCGTCGCGGCCGCGGTCGTCGCGGCCGCGGTCGTCACGGCCGCGGTACCCGCCGCGGTCGTCCTCGCGGCGCGGGGCGTCACGGCGGTCGTCGCGACCCCGGTACCCACCACCGCTCGACGGACGCTCGTCACGGCCGCGGTACCCGCCGCGGTCGTCCTCACGACGGTTGAACCCGCCGCGGTCGCCACCACGACGGTCGTCGTCACGGCCGACGAAACGGCCCCGGTCTCCGCCGCGGTCGTCACGACCCCGGTACCCACCGGAGGTCGGACGGTCGTCACGACCCCGGTACCCGCCCGGAGCGGACCGGTCGTCACGACCCCGGTAGCCACCTCGGTCGTCGTCCCGGCGCGGCGCGTCACGGCGGTCGTCGCGACCCCGGTACCCGCCACCGCTCGACGGACGGTCGTCACGGCCGCGGTACCCGCCACCGGATGCCGGGCGGTCGTCGCGACCCCGGTACCCACCACGGTCGTCGTCCCGGCGCCCGGAACCCGCACGCTCGTCACGGCCGCGGTACCCGCCGCCGTTCGACGGACGCTCGTCGCGACCCCGGTACCCACCGGCAGCGGGGCGGTCGTCACGACCGCGGTACCCACCGCGGTCGTCGCGCCCCGCGTCACCAGACCGGCCACCCGCACGACCGGAGCCGGCGTTGCGGTCGCGTGACGCGCCTCCAGTCCGACCGGAACCGCCCCGTGGGCCGCCTCGTCGTTCTTCCTCATACGCGGCCATCGGGGATCCCTTCGTTCTGCTCGAAGCCGCCGGCACCGTCGTCCAGGAGGGGCGAGATGAGCGGCAGCTCGTCGAGCGAGTTGATGCCGAGCTGCTGCAGGAGCAGGTCGGACGTGACGTAGTTGATGGCGCCGGTCTCGGCGTCGGTGAACGACTCCTCGATGAGCCCACGGGCGACGAGGGTCCGGACGACCCCGTCGACGTTCACGGCGCGGATCGAGGCGATCTGCGAGCGCGTGATCGGCTGCTTGTAGGCGACGACCGCAAGGGTCTCGAGGGCGGCTTGGGACAGCCGCGAGGGTCGTTCGGCCTCGACGAACTGCTCGACGACGTCGTCCAGCTCCTGCCGGACGTAGAAGCGCCAGCCGCCCCCGACCTCGCGGAGCTCGAAGCCGCGGCGGATCGTCCCGTCGACGCCGTCGAAGTCCGCGACCAGGCGCTCGATCGCCTGCCGCACGGCGGGCACGGGAGCACTCACGGCGGCGCCGAGCGACACGAGCGACTGCGGCTCGTCGGCGATCATCAGGATGGCCTCGAGCTGCCGGTCGACCGACAGCTCCGGGCGGGCGCCGTGCGCCTCGCGGGCCTCGTGGATCTCCTGCTCGATCGCGCGGGCGTCGGCGACCTCGTCGGCGCCGCCGGGTTCGGCGCTGGACGCGTCGTGCACGTCATCCGTCATAGTCGGCTCCCAGGTTGGCGAGGCTCTCGTCGGACCATTCGTCGGCGGTCCAGCGCAGCGTCAGCTCCCCGAGCGGTTCGAGCTGTTCGAACGAGATGGAGGCGTTCCGGTACAGCTCCAGGATCGCGAGGAAGCGAGCCACCACGATACCCGTCTCCGCGACACCGGCGACCAGCTCGCGGAACGAGACGTCCTCGTCGGCGCGGGTTCGGAGGATCGAGACGACGATGGCGGCCTGCTCCCGGATGCTCACGAGCGGGGCGTGCAGGTGGTCGAGTCCGACGGTGGGGATCTCCCGCGGCGCGAACGCCAGGGTCGCCAGCGCGGCGAAGTCCTGCACCGACAGGGTCCACACGAGCTCCGGGGTCCTGGCGCGGAACCGCTCCTCGAGCCGGACGCGTCGAACGTGCCGGCGGGACTCGGTCAGCCACTGCGCGCCGAACCAGTCGGCCGCCTGCTTGAACGCCCGGTACTGCAGGAGTCGGGCGAACAGCAGGTCCCTGGCCTCGAGCAGCGCGACGTCCTCGGCGTCGACGAGCTCGCCCTGCGGCAGGAGCCCGGCGATCTTCAGGTCGAGCAGGGTCGCCGCCACGACCAGGAACTCGCTGGCCTCGTCGAGCTCGTCCTCGGACTCGGCGAGCCGGACGTACTCGATGAACTCACCAGTCACCGCGCCGAGCGACACCTCGGTGATGTCGAGCTCGTGCTTCGTGATGAGCGACAGCAGCAGGTCGAACGGGCCGTCGAAGTTCCGGAGCCGGACCCGGAACCCGGGCGCGGTCCGGGTGCCGACGGGCGCGGTCGGCGTCTCCGCGGGGGCGTGGTCCGGATCAGGCGACGGCGCCACGCTCGACGAGCTCCCTGGCGAGCTGCCGGTACGCGTGCGCTGCGGCGTGGTCCGGAGCCGTCTGCGTGATCGGTCGGGCCGAGACGGTGGCGTCCGGGAACTTCACCGTGCGACCGATGACCGTGTCGAGCACGCGGTCGTCGAAGGTGTCGACGACGCGCTCCATGACCTCGCGCGAGTGCAGGGTCCGCGAGTCGTACATCGTCGCCAGGATGCCGTCGAGCGTCAGCGCCGGGTTGAGCCGGTCGCGCACCTTGTCGATCGTCTCGATGAGCAGGGCGACACCGCGCAGGGCGAAGAACTCGCACTCGAGCGGGATGAGCACGCCGTGCGCCGCCGTGAGGGCGTTCACGGTGAGCAGCCCGAGCGACGGCTGGCAGTCGACCAGGATGACGTCGTAGTCGTTCGCCACCTTCCGGAGCACGCTCGCGAGGATCTGCTCCCGCGCGACCTCGTTGACGAGGTGCACCTCGGCCGCGGACAGGTCGATGTTCGCCGGGATGACGTCGAGGTACGGCGTGTTCGTCGGCTGGATGACCTCGTTCGGGTCCTTGATCGACCCCATCAGCAGGTCGTAGACGGTGGGGATGTCGTGGGTCCGCACGCCGAGGCCTGCGGACAGCGCGCCCTGCGGGTCGAAGTCGACGGCGAGGACCTTGCGCCCGTACTCCGCGAGCGCCGCACCGAGGTTGATCGACGTCGTGGTCTTGCCGACGCCGCCCTTCTGGTTGCACAGCGCGATGATGCGCGCGGGGCCGTGCCCGTCGAGCTCCTCGGGCACCGCGAACTGCCGGACGGGCCGTCCGGTCGGACCGAAGGTGGTCTCGCCGGTTCCGGGGCTGGTCGTCGGGTTGGTGCTCACCCCGCCATGGTACCGGCGACCGACCGCCGGACCGGGCCGCACCGCCGTGGGCGTGGGCGTGCGATCCGCTGGCCGCGGGGCGGACGCGAGTCGTGCCTCCAGACAGTCGACCGATGCGCGTCACGTGGGGTGGGTCGCGGATCGCAACTGGAGGCGCGGATCACGCCGGGCGGAGCGCCACCCGCATGCTGTCGACGCGGTCCGCGATGACGGCGTCCGCCGTCCAGCGCTGCTGCAGTCGGCCGACGAGCTCCTGGACCTGCGCCTGGTCGAGCCCCGGGTGCAGCGCGAGCCCCACCGTCAGCTCCGCCCCGGCGAACCGTCCGAGCGGGTCCCCGGGTGCCAGCTCGACCCGCGCCACCGACCGCTCACCGACGACGGAGTCCGCGAAGGCCTGGCCGACCTCCGGGTCCTCGAAGCACGGCGTCCACGGCACGTCCTGCCCGAGCGCCCACACCGCCGGGCGCCGCAGCACGAACTCGGTCGACGACGTCGGGTCGAGCACGACGAGCTGGGTCTCCTCGCTCGCCGCCGCCATCGCGACGCGGCGCGACTCCGCCGGCACCGGCCGGGCGTCGGCGTCCCACGCACGCATCGCCTCCACCGAGGTGAACGCCGGCATCACGCTGCGCCCGTCGGGACCCGCGACGGTGACGATCGACAGCTCCTGGGTCTTGTCGACGAGCTTGCCGGTGTCGGTGTGCCCGACGTCCCCGGCCTCGGCGATGAGCGGGATGAGCAGCCGGGCGGTGCGCAGCGCGTCGACGACCGCGCGCTGCGAGCCGCCGTCCGGCAGGGCCGTGATCGCCGCGACGAGGGCCGGGTCGGCCAGGCCGTCGTCGTCGTCGAAGGTCGTGTCGTGCTGCTCGAACGTCCGACCGGCCCACGCGACGCCCGCGGAGTCGGCGGCGCCGCCCGGGGTGTGCGCGTCGTCGGGCTGGTCTGCGCCCGCTGCGTCCGGCCCGCCGGCGGGTGCGTCCGGTCCGGTGCCGCGGCCGTTCGAGATGCCGACCACGCGACTACTCCGAGGCGACGTCGAGGGCGGCCGGGAGCGTGAACGCGCCGGAGTAGAGCGCCTTGCCGATGATCGCGCCCTCGAGCCCGTGCGGCACGAGCTCACGCAGTGCCCGCAGGTCGTCGAGGGTGGAGATGCCGCCGGACGCGACCACGGGCTGGTCGGTGCGGTCGCAGACCTCACGCAGCAGGTCGACGTTCGGGCCCTGCAGCGTGCCGTCCTTCGTGACGTCGGTCACCACGTAGCGTGCGCAGCCGGCCGCCTCGAGCCGGTCGAGCACCTCCCACAGGTCCCCCGCGTCCTCGGTCCATCCGCGGCTCGCGAGGGTCGTGCCCCGGACGTCGAGCCCGACCGCGATCTGGTCGCCGTACGTCCCGATGACCCGGGCCGCCCACTCCGGGTCCTCCAGCGCGGCCGTGCCGAGGTTGACCCGGGCGGCACCGGTCGCGAGGGCCGCCTCGAGCGAGGCGTCGTCGCGGATGCCGCCGGAGAGTTCGACCGAGACGCCCTCGACCTCGCGGATGGCGTGCGCGATCACCGTTCGGTTGTCGCCGCGGCCGAACGCCGCGTCGAGGTCGACGAGGTGGATCCACTCCGCGCCCTGGTCGCGCCACGTCCGGGCGGCGGACACCGGGTCGCCGTACGACGTCTCACTGCCGGCCGCTCCCTGGGTGAGGCGCACCGCCTGGCCGTCGACGACGTCCACGGCGGGCAGCAGGACGAGGGGCGGGGTGGCGGTGAGGTCGGTCATGGTCCTGTTCTCGGTTGCGGTGGAGTCGCCGGTCATCGGATCGCGGCTACGGGGGCGACGTCGGTGCGACGGCCGGGTTCAGAGCGAGTCGACCCAGTTGCGGAGCAGGCGGATGCCCGGCTCCCCCGACTTCTCCGGGTGGAACTGGGTCGCGGTGAGCGGGCCGTTCTCGACGGCGGCGACGAACCGCTGGCCGTGCTCGGCCCAGGTCAGGCGGGGCGCGCGGAACGGCCCGTACGCCTCGAGCGGGAAGTCGGTCACGCCGTACGAGTGCACGAAGTAGAACCGCTCGTCGTGGAGGCCGTCGAACAGCACCGAGTCCTCCGGCGCCTCGACCGTGTTCCACCCCATGTGCGGCAGGACCTCGGCCTGGATCTCCTCGACCGTGCCGGGCCACTGCCCGAGGCCCTCGACGTCGACGCCGCGCTCGATGCCGCGCGCGAAGAGCACCTGCATGCCGACGCAGATGCCGAGCACCGGGCGCCCACCCGCGAGCCGGTGGTCGACGATCTCGCCGCCCTGCACGCCCTCGAGCTGGTCGATGACGGCGGCGAACGCCCCGACGCCGGGCACGAGCAGACCGTCGGCGTTCAACGCTGCCTGCTTGTCCGACGTCAGCGTGACGTCGGCGCCGGCGCGCTCCAGCGCCTTGGCCGCGGAGTGGACGTTGCCCGAGCCGTAGTCGAGGACGACGACGTTCGGCCGCGCTCCCCCGGTCACAGGGCGCCCTTCGTCGACGGGATGCCGTCGACCCGCGGGTCGAGCTCGACCGCCCTGCGCATCGCCCGGGCGAAGGCCTTGAACTCGGCCTCCGCGATGTGGTGCGGGTCACGCCCCTCGAGCAGGCGGACGTGGACGGTGATGCCGGCGTTGAAGGTGATCGCCTCGAACACGTGGCGGACCATCGACCCGGTGAAGTGGCCGCCGATGCGGTGGAACTCGAACCCGGCCGGCTCGCCCGTGTGCACGAGGAAGGGACGGCCGGAGACGTCGACCACGGCCTGGGCGAGTGCTTCGTCGAGGGGCACGAGCGCGTCCCCGTACCGGCCGATGCCGGCGCGGTCGCCGAGCGCCTGCTTGATCGCCTGGCCGAGCACGATGCCGGTGTCCTCGACCGTGTGGTGCACGTCGATGTGGGTGTCACCCGCCGACCGCACGCGGAGGTCGATGAGCGAGTGCTTGCTGAACGCCGTCAGCATGTGGTCGAAGAACGGCACGCTCGTCGAGATGTCGGACGCGCCGGTGCCGTCGAGGTCGAGCTCGAGTTCGATGCTCGATTCGCTGGTGCTCCGGCTGATCGTGGCGGTGCGCGCGGTCATGCTGCAACCCTAACCGGCGGCTGGTCGGCGGCGACGCGGCGCATGGCGTCGAGGAACGCGGTCGTCTCTTCCTCCGTGCCGGCGCTCACCCGCAGGTGCCCGGGGATGCCGAGGTCGCGCACGATGACGTCCTGCTCCAGGAGCGCCTCGAACGCGGCGTGCGGGTCGGCCACCCCGCCGAACAGGACGAAGTTCGACCAGGTCTCGTAGGTGCGGTACCCCATCCCGCGGAGCTCGGTCACCATGCGGTCGCGCTGGCGCTTGATGTCGTCCACCATCGCGAGCATCTCCGGGGCGTGCCGGAGGGCGGCGACCGCGGCGGCCTGCGTCAGGGCGGACAGGTGGTACGGCAGCCGGACGAGTCGGAGGGCGTCGATCACCGCCGGGTGCGCCGCCATGTACCCGACGCGGGCTCCGGCGAAGGCGAAGGCCTTGCTCATCGTCCGGGACACGACGAGGCGCTCACGGCCGGGCAGCAGGGTCAGGGCGCTCGGGGCGTCGGCCGGCATGAACTCGGCGTAGGCCTCGTCCACCATCACGATGCCCTCCGTCGCGGCGTAGGCGGCCTCGATGGTCTCGATCGGGAGCGGGGTGCCCGTGGGGTTGTTCGGCCCGCACAGGAACACGATGTCCGGACGGTGCTGGCGGATCGCCGCCACGACCGTCTCGGGCGAGATGCGGAACTCGTCGTCCCGCTCGGCCGGGATCCAGGTCGTCCCGGTCCCGGACGCCAGGATCGAGTGCATCGAGTAGGTGGGCGGAAACCCGAGCACTGTGCGACCCGGTCCGCCGAACGCCTGGAGCAACTGCTGCAGGACCTCGTTCGAGCCGTTCGCCGCCCAGATCTGATCCGGACCGAGCTGCTGCTCCGACCCGAGCCCGCGCTGGAGGTACTCCGCCAACGACTGCCGCAGCTCCGTGAACTCGCGGTCGGGGTAGCGGTTCACGGTCGTCAGCGCCTGTCGGATCGACGCGACGATGTCCTCGGCGACGTCCGCGGGCACCGGATGCGTGTTCTCGTTGACGTTGAGCTGCACGCGCACGTGCTTCTGCGGAGCGCCGTACGGGCTCTGCCCGCGCAGGTCGTCTCGGATCGGGAGGTCGTCGAGCGTGAATGCCACCGATCCATCGTAGGCCGCACGACCCGCAATGAGACCGGCCGTCCGGACGGTGCGCAGCGGGGTGCTACTTCGTGGAGGTGTACTGCGCGGGGATCGCGATCTGCTCGCCGGCCTGCAGCCCGGAACCGTCGAGGGCGTTGAGGCTGATGACGTCCTGCACGAAGTCGCGCGGGTCGGCGTTCGGCGCGGTCTCCTCCGCCAGCTGCCAGAGCGTCTCACCGGGCTGGACGGTCACGGTCTCGAAGTGGGCGTTCCCCTGGGTGTTGCCGGCAGAGGCCTGCCCGCCGTTCAGCACGGCGAGGGCGACGACCAGGAGCAGCGGGAGCGCGGCGAGCGTCGTGATGACGAACCGGCCGCGACGCGTGAGGCGCAGGCGCGTCCGCACGGCGGGGCCCGCGGAGCGCTGGAGGTCAGCGATGGCGATGGTGCTCATGTCGTTCTTGCCTTCCCGTTCGGGTGAACCGAAGTCGTGTACCGAACATAGTTTCGAATGCGAGGTCGCACAAGTCCTGTGCCGAGATTTCTGGGGGTTTTTCTTCCGACACGCTCGAACAGGTGTTTGTCCGGCGGGGGCCGGTCGGATACTGTTTCGATCGACTGGGACAAGTCAACCGGCGACCACCGACATTCCTGCGGACGACGTCCCGGCACCGACGAAGGGCGAGACGACGTGGCGGACGAACT
>Ga0153989_1000448_pt1 | contig 11124 bp, 18 predicted proteins | sample TSNC073MetaG_FD_104701 | JGI IMG/M metagenome (GOLD analysis project Ga0153989, IMG submission 104701) | Attine ant fungus gardens microbial communities from North Carolina, USA - TSNC073 MetaG | ecosystem: Host-associated > Fungi > Mycelium > Unclassified | place: USA: North Carolina, Jones... | reverse complement strand
TGTCACACACACATCTTGTTTTGTGCTGCAATGCAACATTGAGATGAATTCACCTCAAACCACTTTGTGTTGAGTTGAGAACAAGCAACACAATATGGGGGGGAACTTGTTGCAAATGTGCAACATACTTCATTAGGGCCTGTTCTGCAACTTGGATAGGATAAGTGTTATTAGATAGGATAAGCAAAATATATTTTTTATTATTTCATAGGATAAGCATAGGACAAGAAAATAATGAACTTATTGGTGCATACATATCAACTATCATGAAATCAATGGGACAAAACAAACCCCAAAAGCACAAGATTATCATAAACAGTTATGCTGTATTAGCATGTAGTTGTGAGAACTTAGAGCTCAACCAAGGTAGTTGTTCAGGAAGAACTCAATAGAGTTCCTTGTTGGATTCCCCTAGGTATTTATACAAATATTAGATGCTCTGTGCACCTACCTCCCACAATCACATGACCCTTACTAAGAACTACCTATATCTTACATAATCCTTCCCACACTATTTATATCTTTCCTGCATTGTATTCTTGAGTGTTTCCCATCAAGTTGATGAATGTGTAAGAAATAGTTTCCTTCTTGGAAGTCATCTCATAACATGTTGCACTTGCTATGGTTGCTGCTGCAAGTACTATTACTATTGCTGTGGCAGGAGAAAACCAGCTGAGAAGACTCTTTCTTTCTGGTACCTTCACAGGCAAGATGTGGTTAGATGACATGTTAAAAGATATATAACAGCTATCTCAAACTCACATATACTTCTAACTATATTGTATTAGGATACAGCGAAAGATTTTGTTGAATGTTTGGAATGGAAAAACATGTATTTCAAGCATTAGTCCAGGAACTTTGCAAGACATCTGGTTTGCAAAATAGCTGATATGTTTCAGCTCAAGAGAAACTAGCAATCTTTTTGAGAGCAGTTGTATCTGCAGGATCTAATAGAGAGCTTTAAGAAAGATTTCAGCATGGTAGAGATACAATTTCATGGTAAGTACTATAGTTTTCTTTTCCAATTCTCTCTAATGTACAGTCAGCTATTTTAATGAAATTTTAGACATGTTTTGTGGGGTTTTTTATTGAAAATATGTCAAGCTACCCCTTAATAATATTCCTGAGCAGATTTTGAAGGATCCAAAGTACTACCCTTTTTTTGAAGACTGCATTGAAGCAATTGATAAATGTCATTTCAGTATTCATGTGAGTGCTAATACAGTTAGTTGTTTCAGAAATTGGAAGGGGTTTATTTTACAGAATGTTCTGGCAGCATGTACTTTTGCACTCCAATTTTGTTATATTCTCAGTGGATAGGAGAGTAGTGCTGGTGATGGATGTATTTTTGAAGATACTTGAAAAAAGGATTTTTTAATACCAGAGGATAAATTTTACTTGACAGATGCAGGATTTCCATCTTGTGATATTTTGCTAGTTCCATATCGTGGTGTTAGATATCATTTGAAAGAGTGGGAACAGGTTTTACTCTGGTACTCTTATTTGTTACTTTATAATATATTTCTACTAAAGTATAGCCATTTTAGACCTCATGATACAAGAGAACTATTTAATTTACGCTATGCCAAACTTTGTAATGTTATTGAGCATATTTTTGGAGTTTCCAAATGTCACTTCAAGATACTCAATATAGCTCCAGAATATCCTTTTAAGACACAGTGCAAACTTCTACCAGTACTTTGTGCTCTTAATAACTTTATATGAATTCAGGATCCTTTAGATGATGCTTATGATTTGAACTATGTTTCTTATTCCCAGTTGTCTCAAAATAATATGGATAATCAGAGAGATAGACTAGATAAAAATTATAAGGAAAATGAGGAAGGGATATTGGGTAGAAGGATAACTGCAGCTGAGCAAGCTTGGGCAAATGCATGATATAATAGAATTGCAGAGAAGATATGGCAAGACTACCAAAACTATTTATAATTACAGTAATACTCTATTTAAAGTCTACTAAGTTATAGTTTTAAAATTTCCATACAAGTTTCTGTATTATCATTCATGTCAATAAGTAATTTAGCAAAAGATACTTCCTGAGATATATAAAGACAAAGCTTTGCCTTTTCATTCTTTGAGAATTTCTCTATCTCTTTGATAAATGCTAAAGCCTTACTCTTAACATTTCTGTCTGAGTTTCCATTTGACTGTAAAGTAATAGCACTAGCCATATTATTAATAGCTTGGGACATCTCCAAAATAGAAGCAGATGTTGAGGCTTTACCAGTCCAATCATGATGGCTTTGCTTCTTAAATACAGGTCCATCAAGTATAGAAGTTTTGTGCTTCAGTCTCTAAAAATATATTTGAGCTAAAGCAAATTACATTAAATTAGCATTTACCTTCAAAGCTGTAATTGAGGTTTCAACATTAATATCAGCTTCATCATCACTCTCAGATGATATTTCTAAGTCATTGTTATGGCTATAGCTAGCTTGAAAGGCATTAGCCCTAGTAGCAAGTGCTCTATTGAGCATTTCATCTATTTCAGCATAAATAGGAAAGGACTTTCCTTGATAAGGAGCAAAATATGGCTTAAACTATACACATATCAAAAACATTAGTTAATTTTCAAGAATTAAAAGAATTGCATACCCAAAGCAAAGTCTCCCATTGCTCATTACTTGCAAATACATACTGGTTTTCATCATTCCAACTCCATCCAGACTTCCTAGTCAAGTTTTTAAAGATATTATACTCAGCCTTGAGCTAGCAATATAATGATCAATAATGTAGAAGCAACTGTGAGTATAATACATACCTGATCCCAATGATCCTGGATGCTACCTATGCTCTTTGGTGCTCCACTACTTTTCAATTCACTTTCTTCCAAGGCTTTTACTGCTTCTGTAATAGCTTTTCCTTTCCATCCACCATTATCTGTGTTATTGCCCTTTGCTTTTTGGTCCAAAAATACACCTATCAAAATCTTGTTATCAGCATCACTATATCTTGTATGAGGGCAAGGTGTTTTGACCTGACCAGGAGTTATGGCTGTCTGTAATTCAAAGATAGTCTTTTTGGATTGCTTTACTTGAGTAGTATTTGGAGAAACTGGTGTTATAGAATTCTTTGTTTTGTTTTTACTATCCTTGGATCTACCATGTTTTTTTGGCTGGTCCTGAATAGCAGTGGGCTCTGAAGCTGGAATAGAGGGGTGTTGATTCTCTTTGTCATCTGAGAGTTTGGCCATAGGAGAGGGAGGAAAAAGAGAAAAAAACTGACAACTCAGTCTGATATGCATAGTTAGACTATATTTAATTCTCATGTCAAAAAATGGTTTCCAAACACTTTTGTATTGGATAACAATGTAAAAATGTCAAAAATTATTTTTATATCCTTGTCTTATTCTACATATTAAATTTGGCAGACAACTGCTTATCCTATCTGAGTTGCAGAACAGGCCCTTATTATCTAGACTATTTATTCTATACAGAACAATAAGAGACAAAACAATAAGAAACAATAAGAGACTAATTTTAGTATAGCATTCAATATTCTAACATTTTGAGAGTGAGCTATTGTTGCAAGCTATGCCATTATATATCATACAACCACTTAGGCATCTAACATGCAACAATAACACCCTAGACCTCATTGTCTCTACCTATTATGACAAGAATTGCTTCCAAATCCTTGGAATGGCACTATATGGCAACAACTCTGGAGAAGCCAAGAAGACTGAGTATTTATTACTACTATGGGTCTTAATGTAGCTACTTTCTGCTATATTCTTGAAGGTAATAATGGCTTTGGTATTTAATGGAAGAATAGTACTATTTCTCACAATAATGTGTGCATTTATGGAGAGTCCTGACTTAATAGAAGATCTTTGGATAGTGGTGCTCTTGACTTAATCTTTCATTATATAGGATTTTCTATGCTTGAAGTGAGTCTACAGTAAATTTTTGCACTAATACCAGCTACTCTTTCATGGTAAGTCATGTAAAAACTATAAATCATCTGCTCAATTGATCATAATTTTCCAGATATCTCAAATTTGCACAAGATATATTTTTAAATACCTTAAAGAAACTTCTGGAAGCTTGTGTCACTTTTTTAAAGTTACCTGAAAAGTATCAACATTTAAAATCATTAATTAGAAGCTGATATTCTCTTTTTAATGGAGCATTTGCATCAATTAATGGATTGTCACTTCTTACTCAGATATCTGAGACTGAGAATGTGATATACTATGGGTGAAAAACAGACTATTAAATTAATAATATCAATAAGTATATGAGAACAGGTGGGAATTTGATGGAGTTTTTGATAAATTGTATAACTACTGAGTTTGAAAATTATTCCCACCATTCCCACCAAACTATGACCTTGTTATGACATGGCCAAAATAGCTAAGTTATTATTTATTTTTATTTTCTTTAATTAGGTAATTGGTGAATACATGAAAGAAAACAACCCAGAAGAGATGTATAGGACTTTGTAAACAGAAGTAAATACAAAATATATATAAGTAGTGAATAATAATCAAATAGGAACTCTATTGAATTTGTTATGAGCCACCTTGGCTATAATAATTTTTATTTCTTTAATCCTTTATCTTTTACTTTTCTTTTCCTTTAATTAGATAATAGGGAGTCACATGATCAGGATCACATGACCTGTCACAATTGTCACAATCCATCACATCCTGTGATAAATTGGTCACAAGATCAGTCACATTACACAAGTCATATGTCAAGGAACATTCTAGTAGATTTTATTAGATTATTAGTAGGTTAGGGTTAGTAGCACAGATTATGTGTAAAAGGTATAAGTAGTAGCTCAAATTTAAGAGGAACTCTGTCAAGTTCTCTTTGTTTACCCCAAATAAAAAACAACTCAGTCCTAGGGTTAGCTCAATCCAATAGTCATACTACAAGAAGAGTATGAGACCTTCATTGTCTCTGGCTACATTGCTGTAGTCTGGTCTCCATGATAAGGCATCAGGCTTCTCCATAGATCATCCAGAGTGGTGGCATAGGGTGAAGTCAAAGCAGGCCAAGTAGAGGGACCAATAAGCTTGACAATGGTTGAGTTTCTTAGCCATTATGAAGTACTCTAGATTTTTGTGGTCTATTCAGATTTCTACCCAGTGAGTTGCTCCTTTGAGGAAATGTCTCTACTCTTCCAGGGCCCAGATGATAGCAAGCATCTCCTTGTTGTGGATCTCATAGTTTTGCTTGACTGGAGACAGAGACTTGCTGTAGAAGACTACCAGATGTTATTTTCTGTTTGCAGGCAACTGTTGCAACAAGACCACTCCTGTTGCAAAGTTAGAGCTGTTGGCCTTGATTCTGAAGGGGTCTGAGTTCTGTAGGGATACCAGTACCAGAGCAGATGTCACTGCCATTTTGAGAGTATCAAAGGCCTTCTGTTTCTTTTCATTCTATATCCAGGCCTGGTTAGAGCAAGTAAGGTCAAAGAGGGGGTGCACCATGGTTGAGAAATCCTATATAAACTACCTATATGTAAGAACTTAGACTGAGATGTCTTAGAATTACTCCTAGTCTAAGTTGACAAAGAGAACTCAATAGAGTTCTTATTCAATTACTATATACTACTTATACACATTCTGTATTTACTTCTATTTATAAAGTCCTATGCATCTTCTTTGAGTCATTCCCTCTCACATGTTCACTGATTATTTAATTAAATGAAAAAGAAAAGAAAAGAAATATAAATAATAACTTTGCCATTTTGGCTGTATTATGACACCACCTCCCTCTCAAGGTTTCTTGTCCCAAGGATTTTTACAACTTGTAGTAGGGATTACAAATGTTCTCCATTTCATTGTCATCTTCCTCTGTCCACTCTCTAAGTCCCAAATTTTCTTGTTCAATTTCTTCTTCCTCTTCTTTTATTGTTTCTATTGTTCTTTGTTCTCTTATTCTTTCTCCTTTCTATTGTCTCTAATTTCTTTCCAACCTTGCCCAGTATTCCTCATCATATTTTTTGTCTGACCAACCAAATAGCTTTCTTGCTATAAATTGCCCTGGTAGTTCCTCTCTCCTAAATATTCCTTTTTTTCTTTTCTGTCTTCTGACATCTTCCATATCTTGCCAATATTCTTTCTCAAATTCTTTGACTGCTTCCTTTGTATTCTCCAAATTTTCCTTTCCTTCCCAAGTATTGGATTCAGCTGTGAACCCTTTTCACTGTACCAAGTATTTATTCTTCTTCCTTATTTATTGCTTGTTCAGAATTCTCTCAACTTCCTATTTCTCTTCTCCCTCAATTATGACTGGAGCTGGTTGCTCCTTTCTCTGCCCCTCTACTTGCCCTATATATTTTTGTACTCTACTGACATTAACTACTGGATGTATTTTTACTATACTAGGTAGTTCTAATTCTACTGCATTTAATGATATGACTTTTTTTATCTTGTAAGGCCCTACAAATTTCTCTGTCAACTTCTCTGTCCTTTTACCAACTATTTGGTATTTCAAATCCTTGGTGCTGAGCATCACCAAGTCTTCTACTCTGTACTCATTGACCTCTATTCTCTTTCTATCTGCATACCTTTTCATCTCCTCTTGTATCTTTCCTAGTGCTGCTTTCACCTCCTCTTGAATCTTCTTTATTTTTGTTATGAATTTCTCTGCCCCTTTATACTTTCCTTTCCTTCTCATTTCAAACTCCATCCTAGGATCTTGCCCATAGTTTGCTTTAAAGGGCAATGTCTTTGTGCTCAAGTGTGCTTTGTTGTTGTATACAAATTCTACTGTTTCTAACCAGTCTAGCCACTGTTTTTGCCTATAGTCAATGAACATCCTTAAGTACTGTTCCAACTCCTGGTTAACCCTCTCTGTTTGTCCATTTGTCTGAGGGTGGAATGCCATTGACATCTTGCTTTCAATCTCTAACATCCTATTCAACTTCCTTATTAATTCTGCTGCAAACTATGGTCCTCTGTCCAAAATGATACTTTTGGGTAACCTATATAGTTTCCACATATTGTCTCTAAACAGCCTAGCTAGCCCTTCTACTGATGTTTTCTCCATAGTAGGAATAAAATGAACTATCTTCATTAACTTGTCCACTACCACTAAGATTGAATTGTATTCCTGTACCAATAGTAGCTTTGTAATGAAGTCTGCTGATATATGACTCCAGGGCTTTTCTGGTATCAAATTGGGCATTAATTTGCCTGCTGGTTGTTCTGTACAGTTTTTATTCCTTTGGTAGGAATCATACCCCTCTATATATTTCTTCACCTCTTTTGTTACTTCTGGCCACCAAAAGTTTTGAGTGACCAATTCCACTATTTTCTATTGCTCTCTATGTCCTTCTACTGGTGTATCATGATGCAACCTAATAATGTCTGCTCTTAATTTCTCATCCTTTGGTATATACACCTTCTTTACCTTGTATATTATGCTGTCAATTTCTCTCTATTCTTCATCCCTTAGTATCTTTACTCCTGCCTGCTTCATCTCTTCCACTGCTTTAACTACTTCATCATCTTTTACTCTTGACTGCCTTACTTTCTCTAGTAAGTCTACTCCCTCTATGATCACCTCCACTTCTTCTGTCCTTCTCACTTCTAACTATTCTGGCTTAACCAGCATTTCATCCTTGTTATCTTTTTTCACTCCAACCTCCCAGTCTGGCCTCCTGCTCAAGCTATCTGCCTTCTCCATCTTACTCCCTAGAACATGTTTGAGCATAAAGTCAAATCTAGATAGGTATAGAGCCTATCTTGCTTGCCTCCTATTTAACTTCTGCACCTTCATGAAATACTCAAGATTTTTATGGTCTGTCCAAATCTTGAATTTTGTAGTTGTTCCTTCCAGGAAGTACCTCCATGCTTCCAAGTATCTAACTACTACCAACATTTCCTTGTCATGTATCTCATAGTTTCTTTCCATATCACTTAGAGATTTTGAAATGAAGGTAGCTGGTCTCCACATCCCATCAGAGCACTTTACTGATAATACTCCTCCAGTAGCATAATTTGAAGCATCTGCTTCTACTCTGAACTCCTTGTCTAAGTCTGGAGCTGCTAGTACTGATCTGGTCATAAAGATCCTTTTAAGTTCATCAAATGCCTACTGTTGCTCTCTTCCCCATTGCCACTTTACATCCTTTCTAGTTAGCACATTTATTGGCCTTGCTACCCAAGCAAAATCTTTGACAAACCTTCTATAGTAGTTTGTGAGGCCCAAAAATTTTCTAACATCTTTTATATTCTTTGGCTCTGGCCAACTTAGCACTCCATCTATCTTTTCCTTCTCTATTTCTATTCCTTTGGGTCCTATAACAACCCCTAGGAATCTGATCTTTCTCACTTTTCACATACATTTCTCTGGTTTGACATATAAGTCATTCTCTTCTAGCCTTTTCAGCATCTCTTCTATTATTTCATTAGGTCCTTCCTCTGTCTCTGTTCCTACCAGTGCATCATCCACAAAGGCTACTACTTTCCCTTTATTGATCATATCTCTCAGGATTTTGTTTATCATTGCTTGGAATGTAGCTAGTGAATTTGTTATCCCAAAGAATATAACCATTGATTCAAAGGACCCCACATGCATTGTGAACACTCCCTTCTACTTATCTCTCTCTTTTATCCTCACATTGTTGAACCCCCACCACAAGTCCATTTTAGTAAATACTCTTTTACTCCCTATGTTATCTATTAAATCTATAATCAATGGCAGTGGGTAGTTGTTCTTTACTGTTTGATCATTTAGACTATGGTAGTCTATTACCATCCTCTTACTCCTATCCTTCTTGCTTACAAAGAATACTGGCAATGTCTGAGGGGATTTTGATGGTCTAATGTACCCCTTTCTTAGTTGGTCATTTATGAAGTTCTGAACTTCCTCTCTTTCATCTTTGGATAAAGGATAAATTCTTCTCTTTTGTAGTTTAAACATCTTCTTGAAATCTATAGTGTGATCTCAAATTTTTCTTGTTGGCATTCTTCCTGATTCTACCTTCCTAAACACTTTCCTCCACTTTAGGAATTTTCTTAGAACCATCTCTTCAATCTTCCTATGATCTGCTTTAATTTCTTTCTCTCTTCCCCAATCTTCCTTATCATCTATTGCCCATCTCATTATCTTCTCCTCTTCTAGTATCACTACTCTTTTTCCTTTCTTCACTTTCTGTTCTTCTTCCAATTTCATATTTCTTCCACATAATAGTAGGCATCTGGTCATCTTAACTTCCCCTGTTTTTCAATTAATTTCTAGATTGTGTGCTTGTAACCACAGCATCCCCAATATAATATCTGTTCTCTCCAAATTGCATATATCCATTCTCATTCTTTCTACATGGCTTTTGTAATACATGTTTATTTCCACTTGGTATGTAATAGCCCCTCCACTATTGTTTGTCCCATCCACATTTCTGACCATTACTGGTCTTTCTAGCTTCTGCAGCCTAAATCTATATTTTACTGCTATCTTCCTGTCCATGAACATCCCTGTCACACCACTATCCAAGAGTGCTTTCACTGTTATGCCTTCATGTGTATCTACCTTCTCTACTCCTATATTTAACCATACTTCTCTTAGCATTTTGAACATTCTCCTGATGTCCCTTTGCTTGTTCTCCCCTTTTACTGTACTTTTTGGAACTTCTATCTGTACACCACCCTGCTGTGCTTCTCCCTGTTTAGGACACACCACTACTCTCCAATCCTACTATGGCTGCTTCTTTCCTGTCCCACATTCTGGGCACAGAATTCTCTTCCTATCCTCTTTTGACACCCTTATTACTATATCTCTTCATCCACATCAAGTACACTCCACTTTAACTGCTCCTCTTTCTTTTGCTGAATTTTCTCTCTACCTCCATGCTTCAAGACATCAGCTACACCAAATATTCTTCAGCTGTTCTCCAGAGACAAAACCCTATTCCTGGTTCTCTTGTGTTTTGGTGCCTTTGTACTCACACCCCCCATACTCTACAAATGTTACCACCTTCCACCTTGTCTTCCATCCTTGCTCTTCTAGAGCTGCACCCCTTGGGGGTATACCCTTCTTGCCACAATACTCCTGTGCCTTTCTCTATAAAGAGCATACCAGCCTTTCCTCTTACTGCACATACCACTTTCTCACTTCTTCTCCTTTCCTTCTCAACTTTAATATTTGGACACTCCCACTTGTAGTGTCCCACTCTCCAATATCTAAAACATTGTACCCCTTTTTTTACTGTCTCTTGTTTCCTCACTTTCACTTCTTCTTTCACTCTACACTACATTACCCTATTTGCTATTACCTCAAATTTATTCTGGGAAATCAGTTTCCTCTTTGCCTCCTCCTTCTTATTTCTGCAGTTACAGGCCAGGTGCCTGAACTTTCTACATTCCCAACACATTCTTTCTTCTCTTTCTTCTATCTCTACCCTTAGTTTAGTGAGGGTGTACTGTTGATTGAGTATGCTGCTCATAAGGGAGTTGTATTGTTCCAGAGACATTATGATATATTTCTAGAAAAGTCAAATGAAAGTCTGATCTCACTAATTACACTATGTCTGCTAGGATGCAAGATCTTCACCCAACTAGAGTCCTACTGCTCTACTTGCTACTGCTCTAATACTATGGTTATACTATTACCCCAAGGAGAGGATCTCTAACCTAAACACCTTCCTAAAGATGTAGCATTACTCCTCTGCATATACAGCCCACAATGGGGCTTTAGTACAAGTAAACTACTGAGTACCACTCAATTGTAAGGTCAGGTCTCAGACACAATACCTGAGCTTGGTACTGTGCTTCCACCGATAGTCCCTAACTGACTATCAAGTTTCCTTAAGCCTAGGGCCCAACTATGTCATAGTGGTCCTGAGTTGTGTCATCCAGGTACTGAGGAAGATAAGAGAGTAAGTTGGCAAGGCTCTGTGATGAGTGGTGCTGGTAAAGGAATTGAGTTCTAGTATAAGAACTTAGACTAAGATGTCTTAGAATTACTCCTAGTCTAAGTTGACAAGGAGAACTCAATAGAGTTCTCATTCAATTTATCACAAATAGCCACTTACTGATTTGTGATTGGTTGATTTGATAATCAAAGTGCTCAAAAAAGCAAAGTTAGACAAGCAGCAAAAGATGTTGTTAAGTCTGAGGTTTATCCTCAGACATACAGTCCTTAAATA
>Ga0153989_1000441_pt1 | contig 11183 bp, 10 predicted proteins | sample TSNC073MetaG_FD_104701 | JGI IMG/M metagenome (GOLD analysis project Ga0153989, IMG submission 104701) | Attine ant fungus gardens microbial communities from North Carolina, USA - TSNC073 MetaG | ecosystem: Host-associated > Fungi > Mycelium > Unclassified | place: USA: North Carolina, Jones... | reverse complement strand
TACTGGGGGTTTATATGATAGTAAAGTACAAAATCAATAGAAGAATTATTTGTTCAGGCGATTGACTAGTATAGTAAGATTTACATCCTAATCAATCCTTGCTTGAACAACCAAATCTTGCACAGATATATCAACAATCAGCTAGTCTACCAAAGCATTGTCCTAGCGTTTTCATAGTTCAGTGTCATGTGCTGCTTAACAGTTGAATTGAACTTGAATTCATTTTATTTATAGTCATATCTGTTATGTAGATTCTCTTACTATTTATAGTTGTTTGTCATATAATTATAGCCATCATAATCAGTGCATGCGACAAGTCAGACCTCAAAACTAGAACTCACGTTCTCACAGAGTGTTCAAGATACTCCATGCTTAAGTGACTCGGTCAAAATTCATCTAACCTTACGGTACTTGCCTTCGCGCTACTCAGAGAACCCCCATAACTTTGCAATAATAGCCAAGGACGTAAGAACTGCCCCCAAACCTGCCTCTCGGAGTACAAACACCGATGCGCAAAGCCCTGTGCATACTGGGACCTGCCCTCTACTATTCCTTTTGTCTTACTTCTCCTGATTTTCTCCGTTTCTTTTCTTTCTTTCTTCTGTCCCCTTTTGAGTGTTTTGCGCAACCGGACTTGTTATATATTTAGTAGAGGTTCTGAGCCTCTGTAGACAGTAGACTACTGTAAACTGTGTATGTACACAGCACAATAAATTGTTAAAGTAAAAAAATGCTGCGGAGCCCCAAGTTACAATTTTGGGAAATAAAGAAAACATTGATGCCCATCGAAGTCGTGACGGAAAGGAAGCGTTTGCTCCTAGCCGTGGCAAGTCAAAGTGTCCTCCATAGCAGAGTAGCAACAAACGAAGCTAATGGGATACGCAGTAATAATAATTAGGTAGATGATTTCGGCACATTTACAGTAAAACGAACAGATATTACCTGAATAGGCTATGCGTCTAGAAAGTACTCTTTCTACTCGTCTGCGCCCTTCACATCACCGGCTCAAGTTAGCACCACAGCGTCATAAATTCGTTGTCAAGTTGCCAATCCCAAGATGACATTTGATAGTCAATTGTCAGTCCGGTCGCACTTTGATTCATCGTACCAGTGGGTGATGATAGGCAACAATAACGGCAAGGATGGGAAATAGATATTTTGAGACAGTAAGAACAATTTACAGAATGAGCTAAGGCGAATCAGACGTGGGACGCCGTTCAAGAACTCCGTCTACGATGCCGAATCTCACAGCCTCTTGAGCTAGACATTGTTAGCAGAATAAGATCAACAAAGACAACTGATACGATACCTGTCATATAATAATCTCTTTCCAGAGCTTTTTCTGCGGAACACTGGATCAGAGGGACAAAACACGCAACATTCATATTGAAACTAACCGAAACGTGCTAACCCCTCAGCTTCGCTTTCATCTGGCCGAGCGCAATGTCTTTGATAGATGCTTGTTAGGACTTGGCGGATGCGAAGAATCTCCTTCGCATGTATGGCGATATCGGAAGCCTGACCCGAGGCTCCGCCCGAGGGTTCTGTGCGAGAATATAAAGTATCATCCATAGGCTCGAAAAAGGAAACGGACGGTGAAGCATGATGCTCGCATTTGGCAGGCAATGACGTTTGCCCTTTTCACCAGCAGCCAAAAGAAGTGAGCCCATCGATGCTGCGAGACCGATGGTATAAGTATGAATTGGCGAAGAGACATACTGGTTTTAGAGAAGGCCATATTCATGAGAGGTCTTGTTTAATGTGGGATAGCATACCTGCATCTGAAATGACAAGATCAAGTTAAATAAATACAAGCTCGACTAAACGCACGGTATCATAGATTGCGAGTCCGGCGGTAACACTGCCTCCTGGAGAGTTTATGTACAGATGAATTGGTTTTGAGGAATCCTCAGCTTCTAAGAAGAGTATCTGGGCGACAGTGAGGGTAGCATCTGCGTCCCTTATCTAGGAAATTGAGTACGAAGTCTGGCAGACCGGCGGAAAAAGCCATACTGGACCGTGCAGCATGATCACTCTCTCTCGAAGCAAACGCGAAAATATATCATATGACCTTTCCCCTCTTCCCTAGAATGCGTATTGTTAGTTAACTACTCTCCTTTCATGCAGTCACTTACAGTCTGCTCGATGACAATAGGGACGAGGTTAGCTGAAGGAGAATCTGCCCATCTTTCTCGAGACTCCGCCGAAGAGAGGAATGCCAAAGGATGATATGATCGAATCGATTTTCTGAGGACAGAACGTGATATCGAGTGAAGGCGGGCGCAGAACATTACGAGAAAGCCGAGGCGGAGGGAAAGTGACTTGAATCTCGTGACGAACACGTCAACAATGGTCAACAGTGGAAAGTTCGTTAGGATTTTCTAGCTCCAATCACAATCCGGTGCTTCAGCGAGGAAAATGGATGGTGAACACCAAACAAATAGATCCACCGAGGCGCCCATGGATTTCGAGTGGACAAATCGACCAAGTGGCCTGCCTGCCTGGTCAAGAGACAATCCAAATACACCACGCAAACGTGAGTTCAAGCCATGGGCAACATTCTGCAGGCACTCAAGTGTACATAGGTCCAATTGACGAAATTAACTCGCCCCAACCCGTGCTTCACACGCCTCAGTCACCGATTTTTGGTTCAAACCAAAATACCCCATTCATCTTTCAGTTTAACCAATCCCCTTCAACACCCCAATCATATCCACGGACGTCGGATTCTATGGAAATATCACCACAAGAGGAGTCAAGAGATGTTGATATGGGGGAATCTATCTCTCTCATCTCTCTCAAGATAGATGCAGACTCCGATGAAAAAGAGAACGAGAGACAGATTGTGCCTGGTGCTCTGAAGCGCGTGCATGGTCAGCGACGTAGACGTCATATGTCCAAATCCTCGCAGTTATGCCAAAAGCTAGCAGATACAGACCAAGGTTCTGATTCCGGTAGCGACATGGATGACCATATCACGCCTGTAACACAGAACACAGCAAATCATTATACTCTCAACATGCCAGTCTCACCCGCAGTTACTTCGGAAACACCGTATATTCTACTTGGGTAAGATGACTTGAGTCAACTATGTTACGGAGACTGAAGCGCCAGTCATAGATATCTGCAGTTTTTCTTCAACCTTTCATTGGTTTTATTGTTTCTGTATCTCATCCTCCAATTCATCATCACGATACAGCGAGACGTTCGGCAGAGGATATTAGAGTATTCTCAGGGTGAGGAATCAAGCTAATCATGAATTTATAGTTAACCATAACCATGAGGTCAGATATTGTGGAAGGAATAGCCATGTGTTCTCTTCAATATCGGAATAATCTGTGTGAAGTTAATGCAATCCCTGCTATGATTCATCAATGTGCCAAGTGGGAGATGTGTATGAACCGTGATCCAGCTGCAGTCGGCAGGGCAAAAGTCAGTGCCGAGCTTATCGCGGAAGTTGTGAACGGGTTTGTTGAGCCGATCAGTTGGAAAACTTTGGTGAGCATGAAAGGGTCCAGTGCGTTACTCAAAATAACGACATTCCTCAGATTTTCACTCTCAGTTCTCTGGCATTCTTAACAATTTTCGTAAACGCTCTCCTGTCCCTGTATCGCGCACGGCATCAGCCCATCAATGAAACGCCACCACCCAGTCAACCGTACCCAATTGTTACTGGAGCCTCGTTCGCTCACCACTATCCTTCCTATCGTCCTCCGCCCAGAAGATGGTCTCGTGCTCAGCCCGATGGTAATGTCAAGGCACCGACACGCCGGCGCAAACTCGAAGGTGGAAACTCAGAGAAAATTACATGACGTTCGCAGTCAGGTTCATTTCCCACGTGCTTGCTTGTTGCTCAAGTTGAAGTGGTTTCTTGATTCGCATTCATGTATAACGTGGCCTCGTGTGGGTCTTGGCAGTGTTACAGATGCTTAATTGTTCCCGAAGACTACAGATTCACAATTCATTTGTCTAGTGGGTTTTTGCCGCGTTCCCCATTCGGCAGCAATTACAGAGGTATCTTCATTACCATCTCCTGTTAATTCCGACAACTATTGTGGTGTTTGCATATTCTTCATCGAGCTTTCCAAACTGGAAAGCCTGCCAATCTGCCGGGACAGATCCATTTCGTGATGCTGAGTGATCGGTACTATGATACCATGAGCTTCACTCCTTCAAGCATTCCATCCTTATAGAAACTACTTTATACAGCCCAACATGAAGCTCGAGATAACATGTTTCTCACAACAAAAGCCCTCGACACTCCTCTTCCACTACGGATGTGGACACAATCTTGAACGTAGAATTTTTCAATCAGGTTAGTCTAATGAAATCCCTACCTTGACCCCCGTACAAATCAGGCTTTACTTGGTCATGAGAGCCCAGGATCAGTGTGATGAAAGGTTTCGTGAACTAGTAGGATGACTGCTTCAAGACAGCTCTTGTGATACCGATTCCCTTTGACAGGATTCCAACACGGTAACACTTCTACTTCGTAGTCACGGGTTAGCAACCGGATGGTGGCTTCAGTGAGACGGCAGTTGCGGCAGGAGACCGACACTAGCTCTTGTGACGTCCGACTGTCACAGCTCATGTTAAGCCACTCAGATCCTGAATCCCGATGCTGTCACACGTGCCTCCGAGCATCGGAAGGCTAATGTACTGACGGCGATCCACCGGTGTGGCTGTGAGGTGCCGTCATATCACAATGTTATTCAGGCATATCTGAAAATGGAAGATATCAGCTTCTAGGCAGTTGTAGTGTATGTCCACCCACTAAAATGTGCTATGACATGCTTCTTGATATCAGGCGGTTCATTTGTTATAGGAATTAATGAGTCATAGAAGAACCTGCTTGGACCCTCTGATGTTTGTATGTTCTAAAAAAACATCATGTTATTTTGTAAGTGACCCATTTGTCCTCAATCTAGTTTAGTCCTTGTTAGGCTTGAATAAGGAATAGTTACCGACCTAAGAAGGGTCTAGGCTGACGGAGTATTGATAGGGCCCTCCCATCAACACACACGTCACGACTAATCATGGATAATTCTTTATGTGGGGTCAACGACATGATCCGAATATGGACGGTATCCTACTTCCATTTTAACTCCATATCTCAAAAATCTGCCGCCAAATATCTACATTTTGAGGAGCTCCGAGCTCGACATTGTTTATGTAAGCGCGGGTATCAGTTACCCGGTCCTTTCCCATTTTCAGGGGCCCTATTTTAGTGAATTTCAAATCTCTTCAAGGTTCGGATAAATTCTTGTGAGGTCAGCCCCAAAGATCATATCGAATTTCTGACACTTCGGCACAGATTATCCCCATCATATGGACAATCTGGTCTCACTTTCTTGAATTGCTATCAAGACCTTTCTTTATATTACATGCGAACAACGAAACCCCTGAGATGAAATGTCTTCATGGACAATAAGGTATATGGCCCTCGCAAAAAATAAAGCAAGCATCCGAAAAGAGAGCAGACTAGTATTTGACCAGTTAAGAGATGGGGATAACGTCATTTCTTGGTAGTACCAGTAGCCTTCGCTTCTTCAGCTTTCTAAAAAAATCAGAATGATAAACCAGGATTTTGATGATAGAATGATGGATGTTTACTTTCTGTTTTGCCCTCAAGATCTCGGCATCTCTATAAGACGTATCTTAGCTACGTGTCTAGGGAGATGAAGGACTGGATAACTACTCACGCCTCCTTTCGCTTTGCCAATGTCGTATTACTTTCTTTGGGCTTCTTTGCATGGGCTGCGACCTTCTTTTGTGAACGAATGCGATCAAGTTCACGTTGGTTGCCTCCTGTGATAACGTTGTGCAAGGAATTCGTGTTACGATTCGTCAAACGAGTAACTTGAAGGAGTGAAAGAACTCACGAGTCATCGTGAATATTGCCTATCCACTGACGTGTTGTCTCGTTTTGGAACTGAATTTGGGAAGGGCAGTTATCCACGTTGTTGAATCCGAGCGGCGATTGTATCGGAGTTTCAGAAAATGGTGTTCGTACAACAGCATTGATTCAGGTGGTGGTGGTGAGACAATTAATCTATTGAGGTACAAGTTAGCACTTTTATAGCTTAGCCAATGGTGTTTCATGAAGCCAGAGCAGTATCTGAAGTCACTGACGGCGTTATCGAAGTGGAAATCTGAAATCGTTTCATGGCGAGATGTAACGTCACAAAGAAATTAGGGCTTTTGAAATGCCGTTTAGTGCGAATAATGGTCATTGCAGTGTTAGGCAGATGACTAAAACCTACATTCTGAACACGCCACGCTGTTGAATCGCAAAATAGGAGAGACAGGTTTGGTTCGCTTACGTTCACTGTGAAGGCTTGAACTCACCAGAATGAAGCCGGAAACCTCCCTTTTGCCTTCTGATCCTCGAAGTCAAAGGGATTTGGAGGCTGTTACTCTCCTTGTCTTAAGCTTATCATGGTTCGTAATGCAGAAGAAAAGACCTCCAGCAGAGGTCATTTGATTTTCAATCGACTATAATAAAAATAAACTATTTCCTGGCCTAAGTCGGCTGCTATCCAGATCTCCTTAATACCGATGAATGACCAAGCAAGCTTGAATTCGGATGGCGATTTGATGGAAGGTCGACGTTTTCCATACCCGAACATGCGGTAATAATCTCTGGGCGTGTCTATTCGCGCAAAGAACTAGTTGATTCTCGGGGGTAATTAGTAGTTGCTGGGTGTCAACATCTAGAAATAGCATTCGAACCTTGATAAGAGTATCTGAATAGGTGAGCTCTGATTCTGAACTGAGTCAGTGAAGCGTGACATTCTGAGTTTTCTTCTCATGTGTAATTGATGAGCTAGTATAAATTTGAGACATAGTTATCCCCTTTAAGTCTTCTCAAGTGTAGCATCATCACAGATGATGTCGGAATAAGGTCCAGTCATTGCGAGTATAGCGCTGATTTGAACTCTCAGTGCGGATGGACGGGAAACTTGGGGATGAAACAATCGAGAGTAGGTGGGGTATACGAGCTGCTACCATTATACGTTGTAGTTGCTGGGACGGTGATGGTAAATTGGGCATAATGGTATCAACAACATGGCAATTTGGAAGACCTGCGGCGGTCTGAAAGCTGTCACCGTAGTTGATTGATCAGGGAAGCCACGTTGCACCCATCTAGTATTCAATAACATCGGTTTCTGGCGTCGATATCTGTCCTCCCTAACCTGCTGGAAATCTGGAAAAAGAAATGGCTAAATTTTCTCAGCCAGAAGGAATGTGTCAGATATCAAGGCAAGGTTGTTTAGTGAACCACCGACAGCGGTATCCAGCTTGTAGACACGGCCCACAACAAAACGCGAGCGCAAGGCACCGTCTGCTTTTTGCCTGGGCGGAAACCATAAAGATGAATATTGAGATCCTATTTCATGGGTATTTATGAGGGCGCCATTGGTATGCAAAGGGGCGCTGGATGTAATACATTGGTGAGGAAGGTCACATGTGAATCTGTCACACCGACGTATCAACAAACGAACAAGTCTGAGAGCTAAACAGAGGTGACTTGTGAGTAGTCATAACGAGACCGGGCTGAACGGAAGGGGAAGCAGGAGCTTTGCGAGAGTAATACAGTGACGGTGCCGTCCAATTACAGTTAAACTAGACGCACCCTCGATTTGATCGCGTTGAAGTTGGGAAGGACCATGACTTATATCATCCTGACTCGATCACGATGTGCCTGAGAGGATAAGATTGACCTAGAAATATGACGTAAGCCTGTGTGGCCGCCGATGGATCTGATTCTTCCCCAGAACCGGAGGAAGACCAAAGACATCCGAGATCTCGAATCGGGCAAGATGTTGTCATGCGTGTCAGAAGCCTCAATATAGCGCCTCGGCAATCTGCGATCACATGGGCCTGCACTGGAAGTCCCAGTGTCAACATTGTCAGGACACGCAAGATGAGAGGTTCTGGAGGCGATCCGAGGTAGCAGACCGGAGAGGTGGTGGATGCCGAATAGACTCTTGGAGGAGAAGAGAGAGAAGATCTGCCTGGCGATAGACAAGTGGGCGGATTGCAACAGGGCACGCGGAGAAGCAGAACAGCCTCCATCTTGATCTTTACCGTTTTTGGAATTCATGTCTCAAGAGAGATCCGATCTCGCAAGCCACCTTGATCGCCATTTCTTGGGCCCTGATTCCGCCATTATTATATATATCAAGACGCCGCTTTGCATAATAATTCTTTTCGCCCTCCTCTCTCCTTACCCCCCCGTGCTTGGCTGAATCCCATGGCCCATAGACACCCCCCCAGACAACCAGACCGTGATGTCCGTATGCATGACCCGCCTCCGTCTGCTGTCCATTCCCACCTGATTCCACACTCTCATCCTCATTCCCAGCCCCCCCATCTCAACGGTGTTACCCCTATGCCCCCAACACCCATGTTATCCAATGGTGCTGCTCACCCAATTCCCATCTCTCCGACAGTTGCTCTCAATGCTGCTCCTAATGGTGCATTACCTGCACCGCCAACCCTGGTGCACAAACTCGCGGTAGCAAATGAACAGACCTGGCTCTTGATCGGTATGTGGGGATGTTCTGCTCGGTCTTCTGTCCGGATATTTATCCTGATCTAGGAGGGGTTGCCGAGCAAATGGGTGACTTGGAACATGCTCTCTCTGCTTATGAAAATGCCCTGCGGCACAACCCGATGTCCCTTTCTGGCCTTACACAGGTCGCTGGCATTGCTCGGATCAAGGAGAACTATCCCAAGGTAAGTCGTAATTTCGATCTCCTCTTAAATCTGGTCGTCCCGGGTATTTTCGGGTCTCCGCGGACAACTGCCCTTTTTTCTTGACAAGATCTTATAATGATGTAATAACTATTTCAGGCTATCGATTACTTCCAGCGTGTCCTCTCTCTTCACGAAGACAACGGCGAGGTCTGGGGTGCGCTTGGTACGTCCATCTCCTCCCAACTAATCGCCACTTCATTTATCATTACAATCAAGGACATTGTTACCTCATGCAGGATGACCTTCAAAAGGCCTACTCCGCCTACCAACAAGCTCTTTATCTACTTCCCGACCCCAAGGTATTTTGCCTTTTCCATACTCCCCCCTTCGACTCACATGTCTCATAGAATGATCCGAAGCTCTGGTATGGTATAGGTATCCTCTACGACCGATACGGTTCTCTCGATCACGCCGAGGAGGCCTTTTCCTCCGTTCTTCGCATGGACAAAAGTAAGATTTGCCTTTTCATTTTCTGCCAGGTCATACTGACCACAATCAAGACTTTGACAAGGCCAATGAAATCCTTTTCCGCCTTGGTATCATCTATAAGCAGCAAGCTAAATACGAAGAGTCTCTGGCTTGCTTTGATCGTATCCTTCACAACCCTCCCAGCCCCCTCGTCCATGCTGATATCTGGTTCCAAATTGGGCACGTTTATGAACAGCAAAAGGATGTAAGTTGTTCTATCCTGACACTGTCATACGTTCTCATATGTCACAGCACTGTCGAGCCAAAGATGCCTATGAGCGCGTCGTAGCTGATAATCCTACTCATGCCAAGGTCTTGCAACAGCTTGGTTGGCTATACCACCAAGATGGATCCAACTTCCAAAATCAGGAATCCGCTATCACATACCTCACTAAGAGTCTGGAGGCTGGTCAGTTATCATCTTGTAATTCTCTTCCTTCCTTATTTACTTTATTTTTCAGATCCTTCGGATGCTCAGAGCTGGTACCTCCTGGGTCGTGCCTACATGGCGGGTCAAAAGTACAACAAGGCATATGAAGCTTATCAGCAGGCTGTGTATCGGGATGGTCGCAATCCTACTTTCTGGTGTTCGATCGGTGTCCTTTACTTCCAGATCAATCAATTTCGAGATGCGCTTGACGCCTACTCTCGTGCTATCCGCATCAATCCCTATATCCCTGAAGTCTGGTTTGATCTCGGCAGTCTCTATGAGAGCTGCAACAATCAAATTACTGACGCTATTGATGCTTATGCTCGTGCTGCAGAACTTGATCCTAACAATGTTGCCATCACACAGCGTCTTCAGCTTCTCCGAACTGCACAGCATACTGGTGGACAGCTTCCTGTAGCTCCTGGACCTCAGGATGTTCATCCAACTGCTTATGCTACTTCCATTGTGCCTCCGCTCTCCCTCGGTGGGGGCGCTCCCCCTGTTTTACAATCGAGTTCTCATCGGCCTGTCTTCAACGCGGATGCTCGTGGCCCGAATGAAATTGCATTACCTCCGCCCTCTCAGGTAGGAAACGGTCGTACATCTCCTCCTTTCCGTGGTGGACCTCCACCTCCGGTCGTCCTTGACGAAGCTCGCCATCCGCAATCACAGAATCCTTTGGCTCCAATGGACGTGGATCGTCCGCCCAATCCACGTGAGTATCCGCCTCACCCTCACCCTCGTCCTCAGCCAGGTGGTCAGGGTCCTCTACCTCAACAGATGGGACTTCCTGGTGACGATGTCCGTGGCGTGCATCTTGCAGATTCTTATGCTAATCGTGGTCAACGCCCACCTTCTCGTCCCACCTCTCCTGCCCATCCCTCTCGTCGTTCTCCTCCTAGCTTTCAGTATCCTTCCCGTCCTGTCGGTCCTGCCCAACCGAATTCTGGCCCTCTCCACAGGTCCCCAAGAACATACCCCCCATTATCACATGAATCCCATCGTTCTCTGGACCGTGAGATGTATGATAGGCGTGCTCCTGATCCTCGTGAGTGGGAACAGGAACGCATGAATGAGCGGCGTAGTCGGCCTTCTGAGTCACAGCATCCTGGTTCATTCTATCCTCCACGTTCACCTGCAACAAACATAGCGCATCCAAATAGCCCTCTTGAGTCTTCACCTCGCTTACAGCAAGCTCGATATTGGGATGCTAAACTTCCAACTACTGGACCAGCGCATGGCAGACCAATTTCTCCGCCCATGCTTCCCAATGAGATGACTTCCTCAAACCGTCGATACGACCCACGATACGATGTACGGGACATGCGAGAGTATGAACAAGATCAACGGAATGACCGCCCGTTCACAGGGTCTCCAGAGGGGACACGTGCTCAAGTGAGGAATTCCGTATCTCTGTTTCCTCCTGGTACTCGTGAATCTCAAAGTCCTCATCTTTCCTCCTTGGATGTCAAAGGAAGACAACAACGAAGGGCTCGCGGAGATTCTCTTGTCTCCCAGCCGC
>Ga0153989_1000437_pt1 | contig 11197 bp, 9 predicted proteins | sample TSNC073MetaG_FD_104701 | JGI IMG/M metagenome (GOLD analysis project Ga0153989, IMG submission 104701) | Attine ant fungus gardens microbial communities from North Carolina, USA - TSNC073 MetaG | ecosystem: Host-associated > Fungi > Mycelium > Unclassified | place: USA: North Carolina, Jones Lake... | reverse complement strand
CAAGCTCCAGCCGAAGGACGACGAGGAGCGCGAGAAGGCGATCGCCGCCGGACACGACCTCGACAAGGTCCTCGACCAGGACGACCTCGTCACGGGCGACAACACGTTCTTCGTCGCGACGGGTGTCACCGACGGTGTCCTCGTGGACGGCGTCCGCCGGTCGCGTGGTGTCATCCACACGGACTCGCTCGTGCTGCGGTCCCGCTCGAACACGATCCGTCGCATCCAGGCGGACCACCGCGCGGAGAAGTGGTTCTGATCGCGGCCCCTCGAACCTGACCTCGAACTGGCGGATCCGATCAACTGCGATCCGTCGGGGGTCGCGTCATCCGTGGTGTCTGGCGCGACCCCCACACCCCGTACTGTTCAAAGGAGAGCACGATGACCATGGACGTCACACCCGGGACCGCGACTCGCGGTCTGCTCGATCGACTGGGACTTCCGGCGCCACTCGCTCTGGGATTCGTCGGGGTCCTGCTGTTCATGATCGGTGACGGCGTCGAATCGAACTACCTCTCGCCGTTCCTTGTGGACAGCGAAGGGTTCAGCGAGTCGGCCGCCGCTGTCACCATCAGCGCGTACGGAATCTTCGTCACCATCGGTTCCTGGCTGTCCGGAACGCTGTCGTCGATCCTCGGTCCGCGCAAGGTGATGATCATTGGTGCGATCACCTGGGTCGTCTTCGAGGCACTCTTCCTCCTTGTCGGTGTCGAGGCAGGTGTGCACTGGGTGGCGATCGTCGCGTATGCCGTCCGTGGCGTCGGCTACCCGTTCTTCGCATACGCATTCCTGGTCTGGATCAATACCGCGACCCGTCCGGAGCAGCGTGGAAGCTCGGTTGGCTGGTTCTGGTTCGTCTTCGGGGCTGGACTCCCCACGCTCGGTTCGCTCATCGCGAGTTGGTCCATCCCGATCCTGGGCGAGGTCGGCACGTTCTGGCTTGCCACGCTGCTCGTGATCATCGGTGCGGTCCTGGCGATTTTCGGTGTTCGGGACCGAGCGCACGCCGGCCCAGCGCGCACGGGTGGAAGCGCCTTCGGCGAACTCGCAAAGGGCTTGACCATCATCTGGCGACAACCACGGGTGGCTATCGGGGCCGCCGTCCGCCTCATCAACACGGCGCCGAACTTCGCCCTGTTCGTGGTCGCACCGTTCTTCTTCACCGAGCAGGTCGGGTTCAGTCAGTCCCAGTACCTGCAGATCGTGACCATCGTCTACACCGCGAACATCTTCGCCAACCTCTTCTTTGGAGTCCTCGGCGACCGTTTCGGATGGCAGCGCACAGTCCTGTGGTTCGGGTGCGTCACCAGCGCGGTTGGAGCGGCGCTGCTGTACTTCGTTCCGCTCCTCATCGGTCCCAATTTCTGGGCCACCGTCGTCTGCTGGGCGATCTTCGGGATCGGCCTTGCCGGCTTCGTCCCGCTGACAGCGCTGGTGCCGTCCTTCGTCCCTGCCCGTGACCGCGGGAGCGCATTGGCCGTCTACACTCTCGCTGCCGGACTGTCGGCGTTCGTGGGACCAGTCTTGGTCGGCGCACTCGGCGGCGCTGCAAACCTCCCGGTGCTGATCTGGACCTTCATCGGAATGTATCTACTTGGAGCAGTGCTCTGCCTGGCGCTCCACAGTTTGGAGGACCCGAGGAATCTTCGGCGCGGCTCCCCGAGCTCCACCAGCACGGACCGGCGCATCCCGCTTAGTGAGTAGCTCCCAACGCGTCGGAGGCTGATATCTGCCAACCGATGGCCTCAGCAGCCAGAATGGCTGCTCCTACGGCCGCGACCTCCGGTTCCTCCACCACCCGCATCTGCTGATCGGTGACCCGCTCCTTGATCGCCACCCAGCCTCGGGCGCGTGACCAGCCGCCGGCCACATAGACCGGAGCTGTTTCCGGCATCAGTGCCGCGACGTCCCTGATCGCGTCTGCGCCAACCCGAGCCAGAGCTCCGAGCACGGCCGAGGCTCTGGCCAACGGTGCAGCTGGAGCGTCGAGCGAGTAGCGGGGCCGCCCGCCGCCGGGGCCGCCTGTGATGAACGCGTCGGAATCAAAGGCCGGGTCCGGCGTCGAAACGCCGACGACCAGATTCCGCAACTCGACCGCGACAGCAGGGTCGAGAGAGGCCCACTCGACGTTCCGTGTGAACTCCTCGACGCACAATAGCGACGTTCCGGGATGTCCCACGCCCGGCGCGACATCGATGGTCGGCGTTCGGTGCAATCGAGAGCGACTCTGAGCCACGACGACCTCGGCCGTGCCCATCGAATCGAGGATCGCATTCGGTGCAATACGGTCGACGGCCCAACCGCCTACGGGATGGTCATGCCCACCGACGACGACGACCGCGTCAGCTCCGACACAACCCGCGTCGGCGAGGCGATCCGAGCGCAGTGAGCCGACTACCGTTCCCGCGGAGAGCACGGGTGGGAGAAGGTCCAAGTTCCCGAGCGTTGCGTTCACCGACTCCGGTATCCACGATCGAGTATCGCCGTCCCACGCTGCCGTCCGCGCTGCGATCGTGTCGCTCATGAATGCTCGGCCGCTCCAGGCGGCGCCGACGGAGTCCGTGACGGACACCCAGCTCGCCGCGCGTGCAAGTTGGCCTTCCTGGTGTGCCCATCGCCACCCGACGACGGTGCGCGCAGGGTCCGGCGTAACTCCGACGCTTGGGCGGTCGATCAGATGGTCTCGAATCGAGGTGAACATCCTGCTGCGCCTCGGATCGAACCAAGCCAGTGCTGGAGCCAGCGGCGACAGCGCGGCATCCAGCGGTACCCCGTCCTCCCCCACACCGACCCCCGACGTCGCGACCACGGCGTAGGAGTCACCGCAGACCTCGATGACCATGTCCTCGACGAGAGTGCGAAGCCCACCGGCATCGATCGATAGATCGGCCGGGTCACGCGGTGTCGCCCGCTGCGTGCGCGCCACCACGGTGCTACGGGGATCGACGGCAACGACCTTCGTATTCGTGCTACCGATGTCGATCCCGCAGACGATCGGAAGTCGATGTGTCGGGGCCACGACATCATTCTGGCCTATTGCCCGCACCGACTGCTTCATCTGGGTTGTACAGATGGACTAGACAATCTGTACCGGCCGACCTAGCATGACTCTCGTCACGAAACGGCGGACCACCATCGGGAAGGCCCTCGTCGCAGCGACGCGATGACGCTGTCATCGACGCTGCCGAACGACTCTCCCTGGTCTGCGCAACTGCATTGCACGCGCCTAGAGGCCGCACCTCAACGAGGTGTCGGCGGTGCCGAACGAGAGGAAAGAACCGTGCCCCTGGTCAGCGGTATCGAAGTCATCAACGAGTGCACGACGCGAGGTCTCGTCGCAGGCGCCTTCAACACGACCAACATCGAGACGACCATGGGTATCGTCGCCGCCATCGAAAAGGTCGGCGTCCCGACCTTCATCCAGGTCGCCCCGACGAACGTCTCCCTGTCCGGCTTCGAGTACATCTACGACATGGTCAGCCGACGCCTGGAGAACACCGATGTTCCGGTCGCCTTGCACCTCGATCACGGGAAGTCGTTGGACGCAGTGAAGGACGCCCTCGCTGCGGACTTCACGTCCATCATGATCGACTACTCCGAGTACCCGTACGACGAGAACGTCCGGGTCTCCAAGATCGCCCGTGAGATGACGCCAACGACCTTGGCGCTCGAGGCGGAGCTCGGCAGCATCGGCGGCAAGGAAGATGACGTCGCCCCGGAGTTCGCTGCGCACACGAACCCGCAGCAGGCCGCGGAGTTCGTCGCGGCGACCGGCACCGACATGCTTGCCGTCTCGGTCGGCAATCAACACGGCTACGTGCCGAATGCGGCGATCGACTTCGATCTCCTCGCTCAGGTCCGCGATGCCAGTCCCGTTCCCCTCGTCATCCATGGCGGATCAGGGTTGCCCGACGCTCAGTTGGCGCGCCTGCATGAGTTCAACGTCGTGAAGGTGAATGTCGCCAGCGACCTGCGGAACGCGATGATCCGCACGTTTGGCGAGGCATACAACGCGAACCCGAAGGAAGCATCGCTCATCCGGGTGTCGAAGGACGCGGTCGCTGCCATCACGGACGTGGTCGAGAAGCGCATCCGGACCCTCAACCCGTCCGTCGCCTAACTCGCCGCCTCGTTCACCGTCGAACCGAAGGACTCACCCCGTGTTGCCCACGATCACCGTCGACATCGGCACGACCAGCGTCAAGCTCTGCATGTTCGGCGCGGATGGCGTACTGGCTTCGGCCGCGAAGCGTCCGACGCCCACGATCCGAGATGCATTGGGTGAGATCTACGACACTGACGCGCTCCAACGATCCATCGGCGACTTCGTCGGGTCGATCGACCCGGCCGTCCGCGCAACAGTGCGAAGGATCGCTATCGCTGGAGTCGGTGAGTCGGGCGGACTGGTTCACGGGGATGGTTCCTTGGCGTCACCGATGGTGCTCTGGCATGACCACCGCGGTGCCGACAGATTGGCTTCACTGAGCGACGCGGATCGGGCGCGGGTGTACTCGATCACGGGGTTGCCGGTCAACGCGAACTACGGCTTGTCCAAGGTCGCGTGGGCCGTCGAAGCAGGTGGAGCGAAAGCAGAGGGTGCGCAGTGGTTGAACGTCGCGGAGTACGTCGCCGCGACACTCACCGGGCAACGGTGGTCCGAGTACTCACTGGCGAGCCGCACGATGGCGCTCGACCTCGAGGCGCGCACCTGGTCCGAGGAGATGTGCGCAATGTTCGAGCTCAACCCGAACCGTTTCCCGGAGTTGAGGACCGCTCTCGACGGCGCCGCCATCGCGCCGGCAGTAGCTACAGCCCTCGACGTCGACACCAGCGTCGTAGTCCACGTGGCTGGCCACGACCACATGGTGGGGGCAGCGGGGGCGGCTCTGACGACCGATGAGATGCTGAACTCCACGGGCACGACAGAAGGGGTGCTCTTCCTCTCGGACACCCCGTCACTCGGACCGGACTTCGCGAGCTCGAAGCTCGCGAACGGGATCTCTTGCACGGGAACAGAGTTCACGCTGTTCGCATCCATCCCGACGGGCGGGTCCGCGTTCGCCACGTTGCAATCGTTGCTCGGCCTTCCCGCCGACCGGCTTGGCAGCTGTATCGACGCAGTGCATCAGGAGTATGTCGAAGGGCGGATCGATCTCGACCGCATCCCGATGGTCTTGCCCCAGTTCCGCGGGAGTCCACCGCCGACGAAGAACGCCGCCGCGCGCGGCGTAATCGCCGGTATCGGCACGGACACGTCCACCGAAGAACTCGTCTTCGGCTGCTTCCTCGGCATGGTCATGCAATTCCAGGACGTACTGAACCTGTTCCCCGCTGCGGCAGGCGAGGTGAAGGTCATCGGGCCCGCCAGCGGGAACATGCTGTGGCAGCAGCTGAAAGCCGACCTGCTCGGTACCCCGCTGTCTGCGTCGCGGTTTCCCGAAGTGGTCAGTCGTGGAGCCCAAATCCTGGCCTCGGGCGACGCACCTCGATGGAGCGACTGCGATCCGGACGACGTGACCGTCCAGCCCGAGCGCCACGCTGCACTGACCGCATGGCGTCAGTCGATCATGCCGCGATGGGAGCACCTGAAGGCGCTCGCATCATGAGGACCATCACGAGCACTAACGGAGGCGAGGCAAAGATGCTGGTCGCAGGAATCGATTCGTCCACGCAGATGTGCAAAGTGACCGTCCGCGATGCGGCGACGGGCGAGCGGATCCGCGAGGGCAAGGCATCACACCCGAGCGGCACAATCGTCCACCCGAACGTGTGGTGGGAGGCGCTGTTGACGGCGGTGCGGCGCGCCGGTGGCCTCGACGATGTCGTAGCCATCTCGGTTGGCGGGCAGCAGCACACGCCGGTCTTCCTGGCCGCCGACGGCGAGGTCGTTTGCGACTCCCCGCTGTGGAACGACACCGGGTCCCACTCGCAGATGGTGGATCTCAACCGCGAGCTTGGTCGCGATGAGTGGATCCGGCGCACTGGCCTGCCGTTGACATTGTCCGACACGGTCGTGAAGCTGCGTTGGTTACGGGACACCGACCCCGCATCGGTCGAGCGAACCGCGGCGGTCGCCGTCGTCCACGACTGGCTGACCTGGCGACTGATGGGCTTCGGCCCCGGCAGCGGCGCCCTCGACCGACTCACCACGGATCGTTCCGAGGCGAGCGGCACCGCGTACTGGTCGCCGGAAACAGGAGAGTACTGCGAAGACTTGTTCGAGCACGCTTTCGGCAAGTCCGCGACTCTCCCGACGGTGCTCGGCCCGACCGATAGCGCTGGCGCCACTGGCGATCGCATCCCCGGTATCCCCGCGGGCATCGTTCTCGGAGCCGGAAGTGGTGACAATGCCGCCGCGGCTCTTGCTCTGGACGTGAGTCCCGGCGACACCGTTCTTTCCCTAGGTACCTCTGGCGTGGTCTACACCCGCTCGAAGGAGGCCGTTCACGATTACGCCGGCTACGTCTGCAACTACGCGGACGCCACCGGTGACCAGCTGCCCTTGGTCGCGACGCTCAACGCAGCGCGGAACTTCGAACTCGGAGCTGGACTCCTGGGCTGCACCTTTGACGAGCTCTCTGATCTCGCGCTCTCCGCTCCGGCCGGCGCCGAGGGGTTGACGTTGTTGCCATACTTCGAGGGTGAACGCACCCCGGATCTTCCGCACGCGCGAGCGTCATTGCATCAGGCGTCGTTGACTAACTTCAACCGCGCGAATTTCGCCCGCGCCATCATCGAAGGCACCCTGGCTAGCCAGGTAGAGATGCTCGATGCTCTGTCCAGCTGCGGCATCCGCACCGACCGCGTCGTCCTCATCGGTGGCGCGGCACAGAGCGAAGCCGTGCAGCACATCCTCACCCAGATGGTCGCCGTCCCGGTCGTGGTGCCAGAGCCCGAGGAGTACGTCGCCAAGGGCGCCGCTATGCAGGCCGTAGCGGCCGCAACAGGCGCGTTCCCAGTCTGGTCTACGAACGGCTCGGAGCTCGCTCCGCGCACGCTCGAAGCTCAGATCTCCCGACAACACGACGCTGCCAAAGTTGCAATGGGCTACTTCGAAAAGGGACCGGCGGCAACCCCGACACGTTCGGAATCGCCTGCGTAGAGCCGTCGCATCGGCGAGGTGCCTGGGCTGTACACCCTGTCTGTATGAGATGGTCATATGATCGGCCAGTGACGGGTGAGGGCCCCGAGCGATGGAGACAAGGTGACCGAGCAGCAGATGATCGACCGCCAGTCGCCTGTGCCGTACTACCAGCAGGTGGCCGACGTCCTCGAGCAGCGCATCACGTCCGGAGCGATCCCTGTCGGAGAGCGGCTGCCGAGCGAGAACGATCTCTGCGCGGAATTCGGTCTCGCTCGCGCCACGGTTCGGCAAGCACTGCAGCATCTCGAATCGCGTGGGCTGGTGCAACGGGTCCCGAACCGCGGGGTGTTCGCCGCGCAGCCGGCGCCGACACAGGGTTGGGTCATCCAGAACACTGAGGGCTTCCTCGAGAATGCGGTCGGACGTCAGAACCGTGCCGTGACCACAACAGTTCTCCGGTCGGGCGCCGCGCCTCTTCCCGACTTCGCTGCTCGATTGCTGCAGGTGCCGGAAGGGACCGTCGGGTTCGAACTCGTTCGACTTCGCGACCTAGACGGCGTGCCGGCGCTGTACAGCGTGAACTACAGCCCCCCGGAAGTCGTACCCGTTGTAGAACATGCACGAGAAGTGCTCGACGGCACCGGCTCTCTCACCGACCTCCTTACGCGCGCCGGGTACCCGTTACGCGGCGCCCATCGAACCATCCGTGCGTTGCCGCCGACTCCCGAGGTGGCCGAGGCGCTTTCGATCAGCCCCACCGAGAACATCCTCTGTGTGCAGTCCACGTCCTGGACTCGGAACGATCTTCGATTCGACGTCTACGAGACATGGGTCCGAAGCGATGTTGTTCCTCTCGAAGTGAACGTCAGCACCGTCGACCTCGGCACCGCTCGCTGAACCTGGCGACTCGTGAGCTCGACGTGCCGATCGTCGAACTTGCCGTTGGTTCCGTGCGCTGCGTGGTCGCGGGGGGCGGCGGTGCGAAGGGAGCGGGGTGTCTTGACCCGCTCCCTTCGCGGGTCATGCTGCGGCGGGGTAGTCGGTGTATCCCTCGGCGCCGCCGCCGTAGCACTTCGTTCGGTCGCCAGCTGTGAGCGGGATGCCCTGATGCAGCCGCGTCGGCAGATCTGGGTTGGCGATGAACGCGGCCCTGTACGACATGGATTCGGGGTTCTGTGTGTTCAGGGCTGCGGCCGGGTCGGCAGAGTCATCTCGCGGCGGAGGACTGGCGCGATCCGCTGGCCGAGGAGTTGGATCTGTTCCCGGACTGTCTCTGTCGGAACGCCGCCAGCGTCGAAGGTGAACAGGAGCCGCGAGATCGGACCGGCGTAGGCCTGGTAGCCGAGGACCTTGTCAATCACCTCCTGCACGCTGCCGACAGCCATCGGATTCACGGACATGTGTTCATCGAGACTTCGGCCGCCGTAGCGGGGGTTCCCGTCGAAGTACGGCGAGTACAGCTGTCTGGCGTCCTGTGAGCGTTCGTGGATGAACGCTTGCGCTCCGAGACCGACGATGGCGGATGCTGTTGGCCCGTGGTCGTAGTGTGCCCATCGGTTCCGGTAGAGCTCGATCATCTGCCGGGTGTGCTCCCGGGGCGCGAAGATGTGGTTGGCGAAGAAGCCGTCGCCGTAGTAGGCGGCCTGTTCGGCGACTTCCGGGGTGCGCACGGCTGCGTGCCACACGAAGGGTGGGGTGCCGTCCATAGGACGTGGCACTGCAGTGAAACCGACCAACGGGGTGCGGAGCGTGCCTTGCCAATCGACGACGTCTTCGGTCCAGAGCTCGCGGAGGAGCGCGTAGTTCTCGATGGTGAGGTTGACGGCGTCCTTGATGTGCTTGCCGAACCATGGGTACACCGGGCCGGTGTTTCCGCGGCCGAGCATCAGGTCTGTCCGCCCGCGGGACAGGTGTTGCAGGGTTGCGAAGTCTTCGGCGAGCTTCACAGGATCATTGGTGGTCACCAAGGTCGTCGCGGTGGACACAGTGAGGCGATGTGTTCTCGCGGCGATGAATGCCAGCAGTGTGGTCTGTGAGCTGGTCACGAACGGCGGGTTGTGGTGCTCCCCGATTGCGAAGACGTCTAGGCCGGCTTCGTCGGCCGTGACGGCGTAGTCGACCATTTGGTGTAGACGCTCGGTCTCGCTCAGGAGGTGACCGGTGACTGGATTCGGGGATCGGTCGCCGATGCTGTACACGCCGATCTCGACCATGAGGGTGTTCCCTTCCGGTGTTCAGTTCGCGGCGATCGCGTCACCGGTCGTCGCGGTGACGGGAGACTGCCACGGGGCGAGCCCGATGAACCAGACGACGCCTGCGACGACGTGGATGATCGCGAGGGCGATTGCGGAGGTGAGGTCGGCCGCGAAGAGGAAGGGCGAGACCGCGGGGAGCACAGCGAACGCCAGGCCAGCCCATGCGAACCACGTCCGAAGTGCGGGGACTCGGCGGGATCCGGCCCATGCGATGAGCCCGAAGAGGAGTAGCGGAACGGCTGTGCCGAACAGGATGGTCCACACGGTGATCGTCATGGTGGGGTCGGTGATCTCCATCGACGCTCCGGCGGCGCGCCCGATGAGGAAGACGCCGGCGTTGAGGATCACGCCGATGAGGATCGCGGGGGCGAGTCGACGCCATCGGATGCCGGCGTTTGCTGTGTTGTGCATGAAGTGTCCTTGAGAGTTGGTCCTGTCGGGGCCGGCTCGGGTCCGGCCCCGATGGGGTCGGATGGTGGTTAGGAGGCGGCCTGGAAGCCGGTCTTGGCCAGCCAGGTGGGGAGGTCCCAGACGTCGGGGTCGATGGAGCGGACCTGCTCGATGTCGGCCTGGTACGCGGGGGTTTCCGCGAACCAGCGGAACATCGACTGCATGTCGTCCTGCCCGTTGAGGACCTCGATGGGGAGCGCCTCGTAGCGGACGGGGGATCCGAGCTGCTCCGCGAATGCAGCCGCGATCTGGGAGCCGGTGCGCTCGTCGCCGGCGAGCTCGAGGGCGGCGGGGACCTCGGCGGGGCGCAGGAGCGTCGCGGCGGCGACGACTCCGATGTCGCGCACGGCGACCATCTGCAGCGGGATGCCGTCGGGCAACGGCAGGCGGAGGACGAGTTCCCCGTTCTCCGGCTTCGGCCCCATGTAGGCGAGGTTGTCGGTGAAGAAAACCGGTCGGAGGATGGTCAGGTTGATGCCGAGTGATTCGAGGTGCTCCTCGACGCGACGCTTGGATTCGAAGTGGGGCACTCCGGAATCGCGTTCGGCGCCGCCGACGGAGCTGAAGACGGTGTGCGGGACCTTCGCTGCTGCCGCAGCGTTTGCGAGGGCGATGCCCTGCTTGGTCTCGCCCTCCGTGTCGGCGTTCTGCATGCCGCCCGGAGGGGTGGTCATGAAGAAGAAGGCGTCCACGCCGGTCAGCGCAGCCTCCAGCGAGGCGGGGTCGTCGATGTCGGTGTGAGTAAGGGTGACGCCGCGTGCGGCAAGATCCTGGGCGCGATCGGAGGTGGTGCTGCGGACGAGGGCTCGGACGTCGGCGCCCTGTGCGAGGAGCGCGTCGATGACCGACCCGCCCTGCTGGCCGGTCCCGCCGAAGACGGCGATCGTTCCGGTAGCTGTGGTGCTCATGTTTGACTCCTTCTGTCGTTGTGTCACGGACGATAGCATTAGCCGGCTACAGAATATTCCCGAGAGGTCCCATGAGTTCAGGAGAAGTCGAGAAGATGGCGCGTCACCCGGAGGATGCGGGGCAGATCAACTCGCTCATCCCTGCCCTCGCGCGTGCCCACCGCAACCTCGCCGGCTCGCTCTTGCACGGCATCGGCCTCTCTGCGGGTCAGGAGCTGCTGCTGATGATGCTGTGGCGGGACGAGCCGCGGGCGCAGTCCGAGATCACGCGGGAACTGGCTGTCGAACCGCCGACCGTCGCGAAGATGTTGGCGAGACTCGAGCGTGCCGGGATCATCGAGCGTCGTCGCTCCGACGCCGATCGGCGAGTGGTGCTCGTGCAGCTGACCGATGCTGGCCGGGCCCTCGAGCGACCGGTCAGCGAGGCATGGGCGGCGCTTGAGGAGGCGACCACGGCCGATCTCGATGACGGGGAACGAGCGGAGCTCGCGCGCTTGCTT
>Ga0153989_1000435_pt1 | contig 11234 bp, 16 predicted proteins | sample TSNC073MetaG_FD_104701 | JGI IMG/M metagenome (GOLD analysis project Ga0153989, IMG submission 104701) | Attine ant fungus gardens microbial communities from North Carolina, USA - TSNC073 MetaG | ecosystem: Host-associated > Fungi > Mycelium > Unclassified | place: USA: North Carolina, Jones... | reverse complement strand
AACTTTTCCCATCTTCTACACTCCTGTGAAGACTGACTAAGCAGTTATTGTAACATCACACTCACAACACACTTTAATTCTACAAAATTCAAATAAATTCATTAAAAATTAGAAAAAACTGCAAAAAAATAAAATAAAATTGGAAGAAACTGCACCTGTCCCCAAGTTTTTTTCAGCATACTTTCTTTTACTCAATTACTCAAAAATTCAAATCAATTCATTAAAAATGGAAAAAAACTTGTCATAACATGGCCAAAATGGCTAAGTTATTATTTATTTTCTTTTTCTTTTTCTTTTCTTTTTACTAGGAAATCAGTGGACACATGAAATAAAATAACTAAAAGAGATGTATGGGAGTTTATAGATAGAAGTAAACACAGAAAGTGTATAAGTAGTATACCACAATTGAATGGGAACTCTATCAAGTTCTCCTTGTCAACTCAGACCAGGAGTAGTTTTAAGATGTCTTAGTCTAAGTTCTTATACTAGAACTCAATATCCACTTCTTGAGCACTGTCCGCCTTGGACCTTGCTCACTCTTATTCTCATATAAATCAACTCTCGGCCAGTGGTCATCATGATCACTAGCTACCTCTATATATAGCTGGGCCCTTGGCTTAAGGTATTATCGAGAGACAGTGAGTATCCTTAGTGATCACCCTAGGTAGATGTTCAAGAAGAACTCAATGGAGTTCTTTGTTGGATTGGACTACTACTTATACTACTTTTACAGTGGTTGTACCACTACTAGTCTACAATCACATGTTCTTCCAGAATGTTCTACAACCTCATGATCTTATCACATGACTTGGCTTCTTAAGTTCCCCTGCTATTTATATCCTAACTCCATTGTATGCTTTGAGGTTTTGGACTAAGTGTTCAAATGCACGGGAGACTTTTTCCTGCTTGGGGCTCTCATAACATGGCCCCCCCTTCAAGTTTCCTTGTCCTGAGAGATTTTTCCATCAATCCCAGTTTTCATCCCATCTTCTCTCCCTTTCTCTTTCATATCTTTTTCTTCCCCAACCATACAGTAGTTTTGCTGTGAATTCTCTAGGTAGTTCTTGACTGAACTCCTTTTCTTTTTTCTCTTGCTCCTGTCACCTTAGTTCTTCAACTTCTTTCCTGTACTCCCTCTCAAACTCTTCTACCAATTCCTTTGCATTCTCCAAGTTCTCTCTATTTTCCCAGGTGTCTTTTTCCACTGTGTAGTCTTTCCATCTCACCAGGAACTTTTCCTTCCCTTTAATTGTTCTTTTGTTTAGAATTTTTTCTACTTTGAACTCCTCTTCTCCCTCAATGATGACTGGTTTTGGTGGTATCTTCTTCTGTTCCTCTACCTGTGGTTTATAGAGTTGTACTCTACTTATGTTAACTACAGGGTGTATTTTAATAGATTTAGGTAATTTTAACTCTATTCCGTTACTTGAGACAATTTCTTTTACTTTGTAGGGGCCTATAAAGTGTTCGGTTAGTTTCTCTGATCTTCTTCTTTTCATTTGCCACTTCAAATCCTTTGTGCTTAGCAGTACTAAGTCTCCTACTCGGTATTCTTCCTCCTCCCTTCTCTTTCTGTTTGCAAACTTCTTTATCTCCTCCTGTGCTTTTGCTTTCTCCTGGATTTTTCTCATTCTCTCTACAAATTTTTCTGCTACTTCGTACTTCCCCTTCCCTCTTTCTTCAAATCCCATCTTTGGGTCTTGACCATAATTTGCTTTGAACGGCAATGTTTTTGTTGCTGTGTGGACCTTGTTATTGTATGCAAACTCCGCCGTTCCCAACCAATCCAGCCACTGCTCTTGTCTGTGATCAATGAAGACTCTTAGATACTGTTCTAGCTCCCGGTTTATCCTCTCCATTTGCCCATCCATTTGGGGGTGATAGGCCGTCAAGAGCTTTGTCTAGATCCCCAGTAAGTTATTTAGCTCCTTCATCATTCCTGCCATAAACTGCACTCCCCTGTCTGATATAATGCTTTCTGGAAGCCCATGCAACTTCCATATGTGGTCCTGAAACAGCTTTGCAAGTCCCTCTGCTGACATTTTCTCTGTTGTTGCTATAAAATGTGCCATTTTACTAAAATGATCGCATACTACCAGGATTGCATTGTATCCCTGGGCTAGGGGCAGTTTAGTGATAAAATCTGCTGATATATGACTCCATGGTTTTTCCAGGATTGCATTGGGCATTAGCTTTCCTGCTGGTGCCTCGCTTCAGTTCTTGTACCTTTGACAAGCATCACATCCATCCACATATCTTCCTATCTCTTTTGTTATTCCTGGCCACCAGTAATTCCTGCCAATCAACTCCATTGTTTTCCATCTCCCTCCATACCCTCCTACCAGGGTGTCGTGGTGTAATTGTATTATTTCCCTTCTGAGGTCCCCTTCTGGCATGTATATCCTTTTTTCCTTCATTACTATTCCATCTTCTACTTTCCATTCTTTGTCTCTCAGCATCTTGATTCCTGCCTTTTTCAGCTCCTCTACTGCTTTTATGACTTTCTCATCCCCTTCCTGCACCTTCCTGATTCTTTCTTTTAGGTTTTCCTCCTCTATTATTGTTTTTGCTTTCCTAATCCACTCTGGCTTCACTAGTTTCTGATTCTCGTTATTTCTTTCCACTCTATCTTACCAATCTGGCCTTCTGCTTAATCCATCCACCTTCCCTATGCTCTTTCCTGGAATGTGCTTCAACATGAAACTAAACCGTGATAGGTATAGAGCCCATCTTGCTTGTCTTCAGTTTAATTTCTGACTCGCCATAAAATACTGGAGGTTTTTGTGATCTGTCCAGATTTCAAATTCAAGTTTTTCTCCTTCCAAATAATGTCTCTATGCTTCTAGGCATCTTATTACTGCCAACATCTCTTTATCATAAATTTCATAATTCCACTCAGTAGCATTTAGCGATTTAGAGATGAAAGCTACTGGCCTCCATTTGCCATCTTCGCACTTTGTTGATAACACCCCCCCTGTTGCATAATCTGAGGCATCTGCTTCCACTCTCATCTCCCTATCAATGTCTAGGATGGCTAGAACGGGTTCCATAGTGAACACTACCTTGAGTTCCTCAAATGCTTCCTCCTGTTCCTTTTCCCACTTCTACTTTTGCTCCTTCCTGACTAGCACATATAGCAGTGCTACTATCCTAGCAAAGTTCTTTATGAACCTCCTGTAGTAATTGACAAGGCCTAGAAACTTTTTCACTTCCTTGACGTTCCTAGATGCCAGCCAGTTCAGGACTTCCTCCACCTTTTCCTTCTGCATTTCTACTCCTTTTGGGCCAATTACTACTCTCAGGAATTCTACTTCTCTTACTTTCCATTTGTATTTCTCCGGCTTTACAAACAGATTGTTTTCTTCCAGTCTCCTCAGTACTTCCTCTACCAACTTATCATGTCCTTCCTCCGTATCTGTGGCTACTAAAATGTTATCAATGAAAGTTGCTGTATCCCCTTGGTTTATGAGGTCTCTGAACAGGTCATTCATCATTGCTTGGAAGGTAGCCAGGGAGTTTGTCAACCCAAAATACATGACAGTGGGTTCATATGCTCCGATATATATTGTGAATGCTGCCTTCTATTTGTCTCCCTTCTTGATCCTGACATTATTGTATTCCTATCTCAAGTCTAATTTTGTAAACCTCTTCCTCTTTCCTACTCTGTCCAATATATTTACAATGAGGGATAGAGGGTATCTATTCTTTATTGTCCACTGGTTTAAGTATTGATAATCCTGCACCATCCTCCATGTACTATCCTTTTTTGCCACAAAGTGTACCGGTAATATTTGGGGTGATTTGGAGGGTTGGATGTATCCTTTCCTCAATTGGTCTTCTATGGATTTCTGTACTTCTTCTCTTTCTTCTCTTGATAGTAAGTATACCTTCTCCTTTCTTGGCATAAACCCTTCTTTTAGCTCTATGGCATGGTCCCAGGTCTTTTGCACCAGCATCCTTTCTGACTCCTTTTTTCCAAATACTTTCTTCTACTTCCAGAATCTCCTAGGCACCAGTTCTCTTAATACTTTCTCATCCTTGTTCTTTTCTGTCTTCCTTACTTTTTTCTCCTTTCCTTCTTGCTTTCTTTTTCCACATATAGGTGGGCAATGCGTTATCTTCACCTCTCCCTTTTCCCAATCTATTTCTGGGTTGTGGGCTGCTAGCTACAGCATTCCCAGTATCAACTCTGTCTTTCCCAAGTTGCACATGTCTATTCTCACTCTTTCTACATGTCCCTTGAAGAATATATTGCACTCAACCTGGTACATTATAGCTCCTCCCACATTTGCTGTTCCATCTATATTCCTAACTAAGAGGGGTTTTTTTAGCTTCTCCATCTTAAATCCCTTTTCTTTTGCAAAGGTTATGTCTATGAACAGACCTGTTGCACTGCTATCCAACAATGCCTTCACTGCTACTCCTTTATGACTCTCCAGCTTCTCTAACCCTACTTTCAGCTAGACTTTCCTCAACGGCCATAGTATGCACTATATATCTCTTACTCTCTCAATTGTATTGGTGGACATCAATTTATTGCCCAGTTTTTCCAGGCACAATACACTGTACATATTATTAGAGGCCAGCCAAGAGCTCACTGTCCTCTATTTTCTTTTGTTGACTCCTGCAGTGTTTCTACTATCCTTTTCCTATGTCTTTCCCAGCAATTTTTGGCCATATGGCCCCATTTTCCACATACATAGCACATCCTATCTCCTCCTCTTCCTCTATCTACATCCATTGCATTTGGGTCTCTCCTTGGACCCATTTGAGCTCCTTCTCTATTAGTCGTGTTTCTACCACCTCCTTCTCTGTATCCCCCTCCTGTTCTCCATGTTATTTGTCCCTCTCTTCCTCTGTATGATCCTTCTCCTCTTGGCTGTGCATTTCTCCCTGGGTATACCATATTTTTTCCCAGCACTCTTTCCTCTGTTCTGCTTTGTCTTTGATTCCTGTCTAATCTTACTGCCCTTTCCTGCCATTCCCCAATGGTGGTAGGCAGTTCCTCTGCTTTGGCCAACTTCCTTCTGATGGCCCCATTCAATCCTCTTTTGAATTCTTTGATGAAGGGTCTTCCCTCATAGCCACTCCCCCTGGTAATCTTTTTAAACTCCTGTATATACTCGTCGCAGGTCCTTCCCCTCTGCTCAATTGTTCTTAGCTGCTCTATCTTTCTTTCCTCCTCTGATGTTTCTCCAAAGTCATTCCTTATCTTTGCGAACAACTGTTCTACTGACTCCATCTCTGATTCTCCTTTTGCTAACTCATCCAACAGGTTATCTTTCCACACCTCTGCTATTTCTCCTTGTACGTATAATAATACCCAGGCCACCTGGGTCGCTCCCACCTCCTCTGTCATCTTCATTCTGATGTATAGTCGAGCCACGTTTACAAATGCGCTTACTTCCTCTATCTTCCTACTAAAGACTTGAGGCCTTGCGACCTCTACTCTGCTCCCTTGTTGCTGGAGGAGCATGGTGTTAACCTGCTGCTGCAGGGTGGCAATCATAGCGAGGAGTTGTTCCTCTCTGGAAGAGGTTTCCCCCTGTTGTTGTCAGGACATATTGTATAGTGGTGGTGGTGGTGATGGTAATGGTGATGGTGACAACTTGTACTCCAATGATTCTTGATCCAGGGTTGCTAACTAAGGCCTATATCCAACAGGGTACACAATCTTCACCTGTCTGGATTCCTACCACCTTACTGACTACTGCCCTAATCAAATTTGGTATACAATTGCCTCTAAGGAGAAGACCCCTACACTAAGTGGCTTCCTAAGGAATAACCACCAATCTCCTGTGTATACCATTCACAATGGAACGTAGCATGGAGTTTATATGGAGAAAGAAGTAAAGAGCAACATCCAATTGTGAGATTAGGACTCAAGCAGAATATCTGGACTTGGTATCTCATCTCCTCCCTCAGTCCCTAACTGACTGAGAAGTTCCCTTTACAGCTAGGGCCTGCTATCCAAAAAGCTTGTGAGCACTGTGCTCACTAGTGAGGAAGATATGAGAGTAAGTGGGTGGTGAGGCCATGAGATGTGAGGTCACTGTTGGGAATCGAGTTCTTATGTTATCAAGAGACAGTGAGTGTCCTTAGTGATCACCCTAGGTGGATGTTCAAGAAGAACTCAATGGAGTTCTTTGTTGGATTGAACTACTACTTATACTACTTTTACAGTGGCTGTACCACTACTAGTCCACAATCACATGTTCCTCCAGAATATTCTACAACCTCATGACCTTATCATGTGACTTGGCTTCTTAAGTTCCCCTGCTATTTATATCTTAACCCCATTGTATGCTTTGAGATTTTGGACTAAGTGTTCAAATACATGGGAGACTTTTTCCTGTTTGGAGCTCTCATAACACAACAACAGTGGAGGAGCCATTATACATCAGGTAAAAGCAAATGTGTACTACAAGGGTCATGTAGAAAGAATAAGGATGGATATATGTGACTTAAGAAAAATGGAAGTAATACTGGGAATGCTATGGTTATAGACACATAACCTGGAAATCAATTGGGAAACTGGAGAAGTAAAAATGATGAGATGCCCACCTTTATGTAGTAGAACAAGACCAAGGGGAGTCAAGAAAGGAAAAAGGGCAGCAACCCTAGAGGAAGAAAAAATTGTCAGATGGGCAATTGATGACAAGAAAAATTGGGGAAGAGAGAAGGAAATTGAAGAGGACCATAGAAAAATTGAAGAGTTGGTCCCAAGGAAATTTCTAAAATGGAGGAAAGTGTTTGGGAAAGTAAAGTCAGAAATAATGCCAACTAGAAAAGTTTGAGATCATGCTATCAATCTCAAGGAGACATTCAAACCATGGAAGGGAAGAATTTACCCTTTATCCAAAAACGAGAGGGAGGAGGTCCAGAACTTTGTGGAAGATCAACTGAGAAAGGGGTATATCAGACCATCAAAATCCCCTCAAACATCACCAGTCTTCTTTGTGGGCAAAAAGAATGGGAGTAAGTGGATGGTAATGGACTACCACAACCTAAATGACCAGACAGTGAAAAATAACTACCCACTACCACTAATTACAGAGCTAATCGACAATATGGGTAGTAAGAAGGTGTTCACTAAAATGGATCTAAGATGGGGATTCAATAACATGAGGATAAAAGAAGGAGATGAGTGGAAGGGAGTATTTACAACGCATATAGGGTCCTTTGAGCCAACAGTTATATTCTTTGGGATGACAAATTCACCAGCCACATTCCAGGCAATGATGAACAAAATTCTGAGGGACTTGATTAATGAAGAAAAAGTTGCTGCATTTGTAGATGATATACTAGTAGGGACAGAAACAGAGAAAGTGTTGTGAGAACCTCGAGTAGGAAAAAAGGTTTCCCACACATCTCAAACACCCAAGCATACAACGGAGTAAAAGGCAGGATGGGGACTGAGTAAGCCAAAGTCACGTGACAAGGTCAGGTAACCAAAGAACATTCTGGAAAGGGCAGGTGATCATGGGACTTTAGGGTATAGCCACTGTAATAGTAGTATAAGTAGGGCTGCAATCCAATGAAGAACTCCATCGAGTTCTTCTCAAACATCCATCTAGGGTAATTACTGAGGCATTCACTACCTCTTGATAACAGAAAGGACATGACGAGATTGTGGAAGAAATACTGAGGAGGCTAGAAGAAAATGACTTGTACATCAAGCTGGAGAAATGCATATGGAAAGTGAGAAAAATTGGGTTCCTAGGAGTAGTAATAGGGCCTAAGGGAATAGAAATGGAGGAAGAGAAAGTAGATGGAGTACTCAGTTGGCCAGAGCCAAAAAATATAAAAGACATCAGGAAATTCTTGGGTCTCGCAAACTATTATAGGAGGTTTATTAAAGATTTTGCTTGAGTAGCAAGGTCTATAAACATGCTGACAAGGAAAGATGTAAAGTGGTAGTGGGGAGTGGAACAGCAGAAAGCATTCAACGAACTCAAAAGGGTGTTCACAACGAAACCAGTATTAGTGGCACTGGACTTAGATAAGGAATTCAGAGTAGAAGCTGATGCGTCAAATTACACTACTGGAGGAGTACTATCAATGAAGTGCTCAGATGAAATGTGGAGGCCAGTTGCTTTCATTTCTAAGTCTCTCAGTGATACAGAAAGAAATTATGAGATATATGACAAGGAGATGTTAGCAGTCATTAGATGTTTAGAAGCATGGAGGCATTTTCTGGAAGGAGCAGCAACTAAATTTGAGATTTGGACTGATTATAAGAATCTCAAGTACTTCATGAAAGCACAGAAGTTAAATAGAAGACAAGCAAGATAGGCTCTATATCTGTCAAGATTTAATTTTACACTGAAGCATGTTCTAGGAAGTAAGATAGGGAAAGCAGATAGCCTAAGTAGGAGACCAGACTGGGAAGTAGGAGTGGAAAAAGACAATGAGGATCAGAGGTTGGTAAAACCAGGGTGGCTGGAAGTAAGGAAAATGGAGATGGTAGAAATAATAGTGGATGGAGTGGATCTATTAGAGAAAGTTAGGAAGTCAAAAGTAAAAGACAATGAGGTAGTAAAAGCAGTAGAGGAAATAAAGAGAGTAGAAGTAAAGATGTTAAGAGATGAAGAATGGAAAGAGGTAGATGGTGTTATGTATAGAGAGGGGAAAGTGTATGTGCCAAAAGATAATAGATTAAGGACAGAGATTATCAGGCTATATCACGATATGCCAGTAGGAGGACATGGAGGATAGTAGAAGATGGTAGAACTGGTCACTCAAAACTTTTGGTGGCCAGAGATTACCAAAGAGGTAAAACAATATGTAGAGGGGTGCGATGCTTGCTAGTGCAATAAAAACTGCACAGAACAACCAGCAGGAAAATTAATGCCAAACTCAATTCCAGAAAAACCATGGATGCATATATTAGCAGACTTTATCACTAAATTGCCTTTAGCACAGGGATACAATAGCATTCTGGTAGTAGTAGATTGGTTAACTAAGATGGTCCATTTTGTACCAACTACAGAGAAGACATTGGCAGAGGGATTAGCAAGGTTGTTTAGAGATAATGTGTAGAAACTGCATAGGTTACCGAAAAGCATCATTTCAGATAGAGGATCCCAATTTGCAGCAGGGTTAATGAGAGAGTTAAATAGGATGTTGGGGATTAAGAGTAAATTGTTGACAGCATTTCACCCACAGACAGATGGGCAAACAGAAAGGGTGAACCAGGAGTTAGAGCAATACTTGAGGATGTTTATCAATCATAGGCAAGAACAATGGCCCAAATGGTTGGAAACAGCAGAATTTGCATATAACAATAAAGTGTACTCAAGTACTCAAATGACACCTTTTAAGGCAAATTACAGACAAGATTCTAGGATGGGGTTTGAAGGAAGAAAGAAGGGGAAATATGAGGGAGCAAAGAAATTTATTGAAAAGATGAAAGAAATACAGGAAGAAGTGAGAGTGGCACTAGGGAAAGCACAAGAGGAAATGAAGAAGTATACAGATAGAAAGAAAGAAGAGGTTGACAATTATAAAGTAGGAGACTTAGTGATGTTGAGCACTAAAGATCTAAAATACCAAATGGTTGGGAGGAGGACAGAAAAGTTGATGAAAAGATTTGTGGGGCCTTATAAAGTAAAGAAAATTGTATCATCGAATGCAGTAGAATTAGAGCTATCTAATACAATTAAAATACATCTGGTGGTCAATGTTAGTAGAATATGTAGATACATAGGGCAAGTAGAAGGGCAGAAAAGGGAGCAACCAGCTCCAGTAATAGTTGATGGAGAAGAAGAATGGGAGGTAGAGAAAATTTTGAATAAGCAACAAATTAGAGGAAAGGACAAATACCTGGTATGATGGAAAGGATTTACAGCAGAATCAGACACTTGAGAAGAAAGGGAAAATCTGGGAAACACAAAGGAAGCAATCAAGGAATTTGAAAGAGAGTATTGACAGGACACAGAGGAAGTAAACCAGCAAGAAAGAGAAGAAGGAATATTTGAGAGAGGAAAATTGCCAGGAAGATTTATGGTAAAAAAGTTGTTTGGATGGTCAGATAAGAAATATAATGAAGAATACTGGGGAAGGTTAGAAAGAAATTGGAGATGATGGAAAGGAGGACGACCAAAGAAAAAAAAAACAATGGAAATGATTAAGGAAGAAGAAGACAAATCAGGGGTAAGAAAGTGGACAGAAGAAGATGACGAGGAGATGGGCAACATGGTTGACCCATACTATGAGTTATAGGGAAATCCTTAGGACAAGGAAACTTAAGAGGGGGGTGGTGTTATAACATGGCCAAAATGGCTAAGTTATTATTTATTTTCTTTTTCTTTTTCTTTTCTTTTAACTAGGAAATCAGCAGACATATGAAATGAAACAACTAAAAGAGATGCATGGGAGTTTATAAATAGAAGTAAACACAGGAAGTGTATAAGTAGTGTACCACAATTGAATGGGAACTCTATCAAGTTCTCCTTGTCAACTCAGACCAGGAGTAGTTCTAAGACATCTCAGTCTAAGTCCTTACAAAACTGCAGAAAAGACTACTACACACTATTGGAGGAAGGAAGCATAGTGGACTGGAAACTGTTGGAGAAAAGGAGTATAATGTACTGTAGACAATACTACTAACTGTGCATACTGCAGACAACACTACTACAAACTATTGGAGGAAAGGTACATAGTGTACTGCAGTGCATATACAATACTACTCACTACCATGCAAATTGTTGGAGGAAGGGAGCACAGTGACCTGACAGACAACACTGTACACTGTTACACAGACTGTTGAAGGAAGGGAGTGTAGTGACCTGCCAGACAATACAATAGCAACTGTACTTAGAATTAGTAGAGGGTTCAAGTTGGGCCAGAGGCCCAGATGAAAACCTCATTCTATATCAGAGACAACAACTGTATATGGTATATGACCTTGATGTGTAATGGAGAGAATACCTATATATGGTATAGTACTCTAATATCTCTAACTGAAAAAGAAAAATTAGTATCTGGAGAAGTCTGAGAGAGGGTTTTGCATTCTTCTCAGATGGCAACATCTAGGAAAGTCTGGGATACCTTGAAATTTGAAATTCATGCTCACATCTTGGCATGGAGTAGTCTGAGAAAATCTGAGGTCACAGATTTTCTCAGACTGCTTACAGGAAGTCACCCAGTGATGTAGATTGCTGCATGTTGGCAGAGTATTCTAATTACAGTTTGCCTTTCTCTCAAGTCCAATCACAGGGTCTGATGTCTTT
>Ga0153989_1000429_pt1 | contig 11273 bp, 7 predicted proteins | sample TSNC073MetaG_FD_104701 | JGI IMG/M metagenome (GOLD analysis project Ga0153989, IMG submission 104701) | Attine ant fungus gardens microbial communities from North Carolina, USA - TSNC073 MetaG | ecosystem: Host-associated > Fungi > Mycelium > Unclassified | place: USA: North Carolina, Jones Lake... | reverse complement strand
ATGTGGATCTAGCTTTCAACAGCGTAGAACACGTTATGAGAGATGTTGAAGGGGGCTGGTTGCTCCGTTATATGCATGCTAATGGGGCAAGTATGTTTCTCATTGTGGTTCACCTTCATATTTTTCGTGGTCTATATCATGCGAGTTATAGCAGTCCTAGGGAATTTGTTTGGTGTCTCGGAGTTGTAATCTTCCTATTAATGATTGTGACAGCTTTTACAGGATACGTACTCCCTTGGGGTCAGATGAGCTTTTGGGGAGCTACAGTAATTACAAGCTTAGCTAGCGCCATACCTGTAGTAGGAGATACCATAGTGACTTGGCTTTGGGGTGGTTTCTCCGTGGACAATGCCACCTTAAATCGTTTTTTTAGTCTTCATCATTTACTCCCCTTTATTTTAGTAGGCGCCAGTCTTCTTCATCTGGCCGCATTGCATCAATATGGATCAAATAATCCATTGGGTGTACATTCAGAGATGGATAAAATCGCTTTTTACCCTTATTTTTATGTCAAGGATCTAGTAGGTTGGGTAGCTTTTGCTATCTTTTTTTCCATTTGGATTTTTTATGCTCCTAATGTTTTGGGGCATCCCGACAATTATATACCTGCTAATCCGATGCCCACCCCGCCTCATATTGTGCCGGAATGGTATTTCCTACCGATCCATGCCATTCTTCGTAGTATACCTGACAAATCGGGAGGTGTAGCCGCAATAGCACCAGTTTTTATATGTCTGTTGGCTTTACCTTTTTTTAAAAGTATGTATGTGCGTAGTTCAAGTTTTCGCCCGATTCACCAAGGAATATTTTGGTTGCTTTTGGCGGATTGCTTACTACTAGGTTGGATCGGATGTCAACCTGTGGAGGCACCATTTGTTACTATTGGACAAATTTCTCCTTTTGTTTTCTTCTTGTTCTTTGCCATAACGCCTATTCCGGGACGAGTTGGAAGAGGAATTCCTAATTCTTACACGGATGAGACTGATCACACCTGATCAGTGCAAAATTCTGACACCAATCATTTACAAGTGAGTATTACACCTTAAGCAAAAATTTGGCAAGCCTTTCACTGTAGCAGCAGTCGGCACTAATGCCAGGTGCAAGAAATACGCCCTTTCCAAGCATCCTTGTCGTCATCTCTTGTCTGAATCGAAGGCACAGGCCTTTCAAGCGGAGGAGAGTCTATTAGAGGCGCCAATCCGTTCTAGGAAGAGGCCCCGGTTCAGTGTCGCGGTCAGTTTCATTGTTTTGATGTCCGAAGTAGGTCTTGTTCTCAGTTCTGGGATTTGAGAAAAAGTAGGGATTTCCTACGTTTGATTAATATCCATTCTCTCCTCTGAGTAAGGAGTGCATACCCGGTTTATTATCCGCCCTCCGAAAATCAACCCCAGGGGTTGATCCATCAATGAATGCTGTTTAACCGGCTGAATTAGAGGAGGAAAGATGAAGCTAATCAACGGCGGCAAACAAAGCAAAAAGCTCAATTTCGAAAGAAAGCAAAAAAAGAAGAAAGGGTTGGTCAGTCCCAATTCCGAGCAAAGGATATGGGATACCTCAATGTGACGGAACCGCTCCTCCAGCGTTGAAAAAAGCCAAAGCAAGTATGGCAATCGTGTATTTTTAACCGGTTGTGATCGCTATCGGAAACGTTCAAAAATTATCTCATAAATGCGAAAACCACAGTAAAAAAGTGAAAATCCAAGTGAAAATAGAATGAAAATAAATAGAATTCTAGGTAGCGAACCAGCACAGTAGCAAAGGAAGCCCAGATAGCTTGGAAGCAAGCAACCTCAACAAGAAATAGAGATGATAAGGACAATAAAAGCATATAGAAAGATATTTTCCTCTTCATGTTTTTAGCTACACTGCACACGTAGCCAGCTCGGAAAGCCTTCCTTCCAGAGACATTTCTGGGGCAAACATAGCTTTCATTCCAGGCCAGACGTGAAGTGAGTAAAGCGCAATTAAGGTCTAATGCTATCCGCGCTCCAGCCCTAGGCGACGAATCAATTAGTATTTCCTTTGCGAGAAGGTTGCTTTGCTTCCTATTTCTGGACTAGTTAGTTTAAGGTGGTCCAGTTTATGCGTATATATAGTCGAGCGGTCGTGAGCTTTCACTTTCAGCAAAGCAGATAGCTAATCAAAAGCAACTAGTCGATCTGAGGAACTCACAAGCAGCTAGTCAATCTGAGGAATCCAGCCAGCCAAGTCACAAGTGAGACCATTAACATTCCCAATAACCGCTCAATATCTATTCCTATGGGCAACTGATAAGCACAACAGGAAGAGCGAGGGTAAGAGAAAGATAAGAACAAGCGTTTGAAGCTATCAAATAGGCCTTTGAAAGGAAGAATTTATATAGAATCAGAACATTTGACTCAGCAACCTCGGTACAAGATGAAAGAACGGGTTTGGCGGTCACATAGACTTCGTCCCATAGAAGGGGTGAATGCAAGTTCCTTTATGATTTGATCTACGAATTTTTACAAAAATCATCCAATTGACTCAGCAGCGATTGGGGTTTCCTCTCCCTTTGGTCGAGCCTACTTCATTTCCTTGAGATCTCGCCCCATCGCCTTCCTTTCACTTGCAGATACTTCGCTTGGGGAACAGACAGACTTATGATTACTTGAATCTCGGGGTAAACTAACTCTTACTTCACTCCAATTGAATTTACTTCCTTCAGTCACTTCCTTGCTTGCTCTTTTCTTCTACTTGCTTGCCCGCGTGGAGATGGAAGCAGCGCCGGGCAATCAGAATGGAGTCTATTCGGAGAGAGTGAGTGACGAAGCGGATAAGCTCCTGCTAAGCTCAACTCAAACTGCGTCGTCTCGGTAAGACTTTTCAACCGTTTCAGTCACTAGTCCTAATTGCACATGTAAACCAGAACAGGCAGTATAGGTTTTTGCAAGCTGGTTGTTCCATTTCAGCACTCCCCCGTGTTCCGTTAAGTAGTACCGTGAGGGAAAACGATTGATCAAAGCTCGTCCTTCGAGAGCCTAGCCAGAGAGAGTCCTTCTCCAGTCTAGATTGAACAAACGGGGGGGAAACCGGAGAGTTCTCGGCGGCGAAAGCCTAGAGAAAGATGATTTAGGACTGATGACGGTTCGACCCGCCTCGGGGTGAATTTCCGGTGGAGATTAGGAAGTGAGAGACGGAAGGTTACGCTTCGCCAGGAGGACGAAAGATAGAGAAAACTGGACTAGGAATCATTGGAATACGGAGACCTGGAGAGCAGCTTTCGGAAGGTGCCATAGATGCGGTTCCTTGGCCTGCTAGAGATGAGGATTGAAGTTCGTTGGTGAACTGGACTCGTAATTGTAACATAGAATGCCTGCCATGCGAATGGGGAATCAAAGATCGGGAAAGGTAGTTTGCCGCTTCCGTTGTTGATCTCCGCTTTGGTAGCAACCACTAGATCGAGATCTGGCCCTTGGAGGTGGGACTTCCAATACTGGGATCGGGATCCATGAAATTTTATACTTATTAGCACTCGAGTGAGAGGACCTGGCAAGAGAATGCAGAGGTTCGGCACCTGAGGTTGGGCTAGTGGGGCTAAACTCTACCCACCTACGAAGGCCCGGGCACTCATCTCCTTTGTCTCCAAAAGTAGACTTTGAACCACCAGCCTTTAGACCACGTCCTCTATAAACCCGCGAATGTGGAACTGGGATTCTCCTCCCGTTGCTGGTGAAATGGGACCAAATGGCGCATCTAATGCCCCTTAAATAAACGAGGAAGAGGGTTGGGCGACCGGGGTAAACGCTTATCACCTCCCGTCAGTGCCCGTCTACTAGAGTCTCAACTCCCTAACAGCCGTCCTAGTTTAGCGGTTAGAAGGACGAGGGAAGACAAGACTGCTTGGCTTGCAATGCCCTCTCATTATGCCCCGGCCCATGACTAAGTAGTCTACTTGTGATGTATACCTTGACGTAAGTTAAGGAGATTTCCAATTTATTTTCTATGGCTTGGCTATTAGGCTCAACTGTCCCGAAAGGAGAGGAATGCTCCCTCCCGGGAGTTGAGAAAGGGGCCCTCCCTCTATAGATTCATTCACTGACCCGGGGTGGTGAAGTAAGCAGACCATTCTCTTCTCTATGAAAGAGCTATAGCTTACGCAAATTAACCACTTGTTTCAGTCGAGTTGAGACTCTTCGTTGAGGAAGAAGCTCTCCTTCCCCACCCACCCGGCAAGAAAACGGATGCGCGTTAACACGTGTACATATACTAAAGTTGCGTAATTGTAGAAGTGTACATATGTACGTTAGTGTAGCCTAGTTGTAGATAAGGGAATGGCTCGGGAGCGGTACCAACCATACACAAGTTTCGGGAACGGTACAACCTTCTCACAGGTTCGGGAGCGGTACCATGGGTGGTGGGCGGGGAAGGTAGAAGTAGACGAGGTGCAACATAAGATAAGAGAGATGACAACGTCGCTCTGCAAGAGGCATTAGCCCACCACTGTGAACCAAAGCGTTGAGGGCACAGAGCTATACCTATACACTACTTAAATGCTCGTTTTGAAGGCCCTCATCACTAGGGCTAAGGCCCCATATTCATAGTCTAGTGCGATTGCCCTTTTTTGCATATGAAGCTAGCCTAGCTATTACTAAAGCAAACAGTGATAGCAGTAGAGCCATAGCTTATCGGTTCGTTAAAGACTGGCAGGAGCGAGCCGATATCGCACGAGTCTTTTTATAAAAGGCCACAAGAGGATGAGGGCTGACGAAAAGAGGAGATCTTTAGAGTTCAAGGAAGGGAGAAGGTCATGGTGAAGGCACTAGCCCACCTGTTTTAAGTTTTCCGAGAGGTGCACAAAGGGTTAGGTTAGTACGGCGTTATGAAGGCCCTTTACCCATACTAAATTTAGAAGGTAGGACACCTTGCCTTGCTCTTCCTTTTGATTCTCTAACCTGGCCGATCAACCATAGAAGACTGAGGAGGGTTTAAATGCTCCACTCATTCCAGCAATTGGAACGGGGGGAATGAATGCTTTCCAGCGAGCAAGGATAGAAGATGAAGGAGGGGAAGGGAAGGTAGGAACCACTTCTCGTTTTTAGAGTAGGGTAGGTCGTCGGGCATACCGAACCGTTCATCGGATAGGCGGTAGAGAGAGGCATAAGAAAGAGGTAGGGCACACTCACTTAATTGAGGTGTGGAAGGGGCAGCTAGTCGTTGATCGCCTATCATTGAGCCCGAGAGGGAAGGGCCCGGGAAAGGTGGGTTCGGATAGGCAGACTATTCAACAACTAAGTGCCTGCAGCATCTCTTCCTGTTCCATAACCAGTTGCAGATTCATACCCACCGGATCCATGCCCTGCAGCTCACCCGGTCTACCTTCCTCCAGCCGCCTCCCCTTGCACGGTTCCAGCAACGAAATTACGAATCCACTAGCAGAAGTCAGGGTTCCAGGTGGTGATCCGGACCATATCCAACAGCTGATCCTGCAGTTCTATATAGACTCTATAGAATCAATAGCTTTATTAGCGGGGGAGACAGCACCAGCACCAGTCAGGAGAGAAGCAGAGGTAGCACTAGCAGCAGTAGGGACGGAGTCAGTTCAAGTCGAGATTCAAACCCAGTCGCATTAGTAGGTGATCCAAGACCGGAGACAAGAGAAGCAGAGGCGTTGCACGAGCAGTTCGAGATGCTGCAGGAGCAGTTCCAGGACGTTAAGATAAAGATCCTAATTCCTCCCTGATCGTGCTTAAGATTCTTTTTATAATAGGGATCCAGAGCCCTAGCCCGCTGCATCCGAAACCAATAAACGATCAGGGGAAGGCGTCTACAGGCAGTGGGAGTGGGGGTTTACGTAAGATCGATATGGGAATTGGGTTGTGAATCAGCCACCTCATAATGAGGATCTGGGGGCAATCAAGTACCAAAGCCGTGCAAACTCCTGAAGCGCTAAATCCTATATTGTGGCCCGGTAAGGGGAACTGGCTCCGGTGGAGGCGGGTGGATCAAGCTCTCTGGGCCTAGTTTCCTACCCATAGTCATGTGGGATCGCCCCGCCCCTGAGGCATGAACTCCATTTCTAGTGAATCCCAGTGCAGTGGATCTTGCTTCCCGTAGAAGTGGAGTGGTACAGGGGAGGGTTTATGTTGGGAGGTCGCTTAGGTGGGGTAAAGACTTCTTCCTAGTGGCCTGAAGTTGAAGTCGTGATCCCTGGGCCAGCCCCTGTCTCGCGCAAGAACAAGAATAAGAGTGGTGGACTTGCTTATGTTGTTGCTTAAGGGCTATGAGGGGTGGGATTTCGGGGTAGAAGGTTCATGGTAGGTAGTTCCAATGCGGCGATAAACATCCTTCTAGTATGTAGCGAGATCCGTCCGTCCTCAAACCAAGGGAAAGCGATCGATATACAAATCATAACTAAGGCTAGCCCGCTGGTAGTAGAAGGAAGCAAAGATTCAGGCAGCTAGGCTTTTGAGTTCGAGATCGAGACCAAGAAGTAGGGATAGAGGCAAAGGTTGCAGCAGGAGGGAAGCCTTTCCTTTACAAGGTTTTCTGCTTGGCCAAGACGCTCTTTGTGCAGCAAACTGTCTATCGGCCGCCTGTGTCCTATTTTGATTTGCCAGCTAAGCGACTTGTTTCATGGCTGTTTTATTGGAGCCGTCCACTGATCCCACTCACTCTGGAGTTGCTTCCACTGTTTTCTTTCAGCTATAGAAGGCCTGGGGCTGACTCGGCTGATTGATAAATGCCCATCAGCGGTCACTTGCTTTGCTTGATAGAGAGTTGAACTATAACATAACTCAAGGCCGGAGGCTGCTACCCACTTTTCAACATAGTTCCACGGGTAAGGGGAGAAAGGCTAATAAGTTGAGGGGGCTGGGCGCAAGGAGCTGCTGGAATGAATATGAATGCCGAGGAGCTCTTAGTGCAAAAAGAAGGTGCAGGCGATCTCAGAGTGAGGGAGACGCTAGCGAAAGTGAGATGACGGCTATTCCTCGTTGAGTCAAGTCTTGGCTAACACTACTTTGACGACTGAACTGATACAAGTCAGTAGTCAGTAGTTGAATACTAGGGAAGTCCGAAGTTCAACTGTTTGCGTTCAGCTAGTTCCTTGCTCCAATTGACAGACATCCACACTGACCCTGAACTGAGCTTAGCTAAATGGCTTGCAGCCCAGCTTTAGAACGCCCGGCTTGCAGAGTTGAGTTAGAATAGAATAAACACACTTTGGATGTTTCCCGGAAAGGGCCTTGTTATAAGCTCATAAACTCCCTTACTCTAACAAGTAAGCAAGTAAACTACCTCCGATCAGAAATCGTCATAAAGGCTGGCTATACGCCGATCTTTATGATGGGGTTGTTGACTCCTTACTTATTGGTGTCATTACGTAACTCACACCTATCTCATATGTATATATAAGAGTACCTCCGAAGAAGATCAGATCTCATATGTAGTAGAGTACTTTCGAAGAATATGAAGAAGACTTCCGAAGAAGATAGGCCGGCCAGCTTGCTTAGACGTGCATGCTAGCCGCTACAACCTAAATCGAAGAAGTGTATCACAAGGCGGCAGGCTTCGCTAGATTAAAAAAGTAGTGTATGGGGCTTCCCTTGCATTGCCAGGAAGAATGAGTGGGTACATAGTGAGCAGTCATTACGTTAGCAAGCCTGCAAGCAATTCATCCGTTTTGGTTAGTGGTTTTTCAGTCTTATCCGCTGGTGGCCACTGGTGGGAAAGCAACTCTAGCCTATACTCTTTGTCTTGAATCACAGAGGAACAACAAAGTTTCTGTTCTCGTGTACAAGCCCATGTGGGCATGCCGTCGACATTATAGTCTTCGATCTCGGCGCATTCTTGAAGAAAGACACGCATGTTGTCGCGAAACGGACCCGAGGGGTTGATCGGACAACCTGGGTTGGCAAACGTGTGGAACCCGAATAGCTTCGGCCTTCGCTTTCGCTTCCTGCAGGCTTCGAGGATTGGGATCGACATGGTAGTATTAGTTTGTTTCTTCTTTTCTAAGACTTCGCTTCTTGAAATCTTCTTATACTCTGGTTTGAGAAGCTTTTCAGTTTTCCTTACCTCTCGTGCCTTTGAACTGCCCTGAAAAGAATTCGAAATACATATATCTGGTACTAAAGAAATCGCCTTCGCTGGCCAACCCCTATGTCTTGGTACTCTACCCTCCCATTCATAAGAGAGTGATAGTTGTCACCGGAAGCAGGTGAAAGTAGTGAGTTGAGTAAGTCTTGTCAACAACGCTTCGCACAACTAAATACTAACAAACTGTTCACTTCTTTACTTCTCCACCGCCAAAAATGACTTATGCAATTCATACAGGCACGCATGAAACACGAGCGAAAAACGAAGAATTTGCCTTCAAAGCTCGCGGGCCCCGACCGATGGTCGTTCCTAGGCCCAGTCAATCACTTATGATGATTTCGCCCTTACCTACCAGTGCAGGAGCCTCTCCTGCCGATGTCACCACTGGTTAAGATACTTTCACCAGTACTTGAGCCAGCACCTAGCTATGCCCATGTCGTAGCTTCTGCGGTTACGAGGAACCTCCGGACCCCGGCTATGGAAAAGGATCTTTTATTGTCCATGCCCTATCCGTTGCTTCCGCTGGATCAATGGGATCCCAATCTCGATTTCCTAGATATACTTGCCCTGTTCAGTAACTGAAGCTACTTATTCTCTTTCACTACACCAAACCCACGAACTTTCACCCAAACGCATACAGTTGATTCCACAGGTACCACGGGCATGCTACTAATGCCTGTTTGGACTTTGAAAAACTTATTGCCTTACCCAGGAGTGAAAGAGTCTGGTTTGATAGAACCAGGAAAAAATCACTTAACTGGTTTTTTTGTCGACAATCGGAACCTGAGAATATTCAAGGACCCGTTACCCGGCAGGGTAAAACCAACAGCACAGAGGCTCCGCAGCAACAGGAGCCACAAAGACGATTGTAGAAAGATACCAGGATTATACTCAAACAATAGCAAGCAGCGGTACTCTCCGAAGTAAGCCCTGAAAATAAAGGTGCTACGCTAATTGTAGTAACCAGAACAGGGCCTCGGCCCCAGATGCTATGGAACCCTTCCTTGCCAAGGGCAGCTGCTCGACCAAGCAACCAATTACCACCCTAGAACGTAGCCACTCACCTGGGAAAAATTCCTGCTCAGATCTCAATCTCAATCCTAGACTTTTTCTCTTCTACGCCGTCCTTAGGCAAGCTCGGTTGTCAAGGGGGATTACAAGCCATGATCTAAAAAGTGATTGCCCCCAACCCTTTTACAGTTCCAGAAGCAGAGGGGGCAGCTTCAGTAGTTCCATCTCTCTAGCCCGCAGGAGTTCCGGCGGAGGGTGAGGACCCGGATAGAGAGGGACCTATGGCAGTAGTTTAAGTCGGCCCAGTGGCGGAGCTAGCAGCAGCAAAGCCTTTTTTTAGGGATAGTGAAATTCCGGATCGAAGAGATTCACCCGTAGTAGATAAGGGGGCAAAGCCAGAGGCAAGGCTATAGGCGCCTCTATCTGTATGGGGGAATTTCTTGCTCAAGCTTCTCGATCTGGGAAGGAACTGCTCGCTACTACTACATACGATGCACTATTGAAAGGCTCGACCCGGCCCGGAAGAGCGATCCAGGCATTTTGAAATCGTGATCCAAAGAGAGTCCTAGTCGCCATAGTCAGAGATTTAGATGTAGTTCCGGATGATCCAGATCCAGTCGATTTAGCTGTCGCATTGTTGCCCCTTTCGGTATGGTCCTACCGTTTTATTCAGGCCTTTCCTTACAAGTAAGCAAGTAAACTCCCATATAAGGAAGCCGCAGGGAAGGCAAAGATCCAATGACTCAATCTACTCATTCGGGACTGGAAGCTGAACTGGCGGAACTGACTGAACCAACATTGGGGCGCTAACCGAACTCCTGACTTGGGGCACTGCAATGGGAAGCGGAAGATGGGCTATTCGAGCTATGCGGGATGTTCGGGAAGCAAAGCGACTCGCCTTATCGAATAAAGCAGGGTCTCAAACTCTCCTAATAAATAAGAGAACTATTGGGATAGCAGCTACGACTATCGAGTGAGTAAGACAAGGTTGCTTGCAAGGAAGGCTCCTCAACTCGTTAAGGTTGCTTGCAAGGCCTTCACTTGAACTGACGCAGACAAGAAGCTGGCATTAGTTCCTTCACTCTTGAGTTCGTTTATGAAATTAGGAAAGTCAGGTTAGGTTAGCAAAGAGGGCGAGCGCATCAATCTCATCTCCGATTCGTCGGCACAGGCGATCTCGAGTTAGAGAGTCGAGTTCGAGGTGAGGCTAGCATCAAACGAAAAGCAAGGTCGTGGAGGGGACTACTTTCATTCCATCCCGCCTGATAGAGCCCGATAAAGGGATACAATGATAAGTAATCCTTACTCCCGATCAGATACGCTCTTCTCTTCCACCCCTGGACTATATTCCATCCCGAGAGACAACCAATACGCAATTCCATCCATCGTACGCTCGGCCATCCTTTCGGCATCCCTCAAACCCGTGGCGAAAGGAAGGGTTGAATCAAATCAAATGCTTATATATTATCCACTGGGCTTATTAATTCTCGGGTGGACGGACTACATTATAGATAGGGAGGGTGCTATACATCATATGGATCAGGACAACCCATATTTGATGGGTCAGGTGCGCTGCTATCGAAATAAGTACTGCTACCAGAAATGAGATATATAAAGAGTCGTTCTCTAAACACTTATTTTATTTGAAAAAGAAATCAGACCAGAATCGCCTGCCTGGATCGGAATAACGTTAAGGAAGGTCCGGCTATAAACCTATTCCACATTAGATATGTGATTAGATGATGCTAAAAATACGGCTTTCACCACCTGATATACACGAATCAGGTGTCGGGGTTGAAAAAGGACGTTATTCATGCCATTGCTGGATCCACACTACCAGCACTCCTCCCGGTGGGAGAGGGAACACACACCTCTTTGTATCGACCGGATCTAAACCCCCATATGAAGGAAAAAACTTAGGAGTCCTCTGTTTATCACTAGCCATTGATGAGAGCAATTCTACACGGCACCCGTGCTTATCGATAGAAAATCCCAATAAAGGTAGGCTCCTGGATCGGTTTCGAGGTTGGATGTATACTCGTCATTGACTCTAATCATCCATCCCTCCTTGAGCCGACTTTCATTAACTTCTGAGGTCGGAACAGGAACAAGCGAATCTATCTGTCTCTGGTTGGATGGAATCCAATGGATGCGTACCTTGAGGTCAATCGAGAGTCGATCCAGGATCAATGGTTATGCTATAT
>Ga0153989_1000427_pt1 | contig 11295 bp, 9 predicted proteins | sample TSNC073MetaG_FD_104701 | JGI IMG/M metagenome (GOLD analysis project Ga0153989, IMG submission 104701) | Attine ant fungus gardens microbial communities from North Carolina, USA - TSNC073 MetaG | ecosystem: Host-associated > Fungi > Mycelium > Unclassified | place: USA: North Carolina, Jones Lake... | reverse complement strand
GGGGTCGACGTGACGGTGTACCCGGTGACGGGGTCGTCGCCGGCGTCGGTGGGTGCCGACCATGACACCGTCGCGGAACCCGCGCCGGCGGCTGCGGTGACGTCACCCGGAGCCGACGGCACCGCCGCCGGTCGGACGACGATGGTCGAGGTGACGTCCTGCTGTCCCTTGTCGTTCGCGGAGCGGATCGTGAACGTCGAGGAGCCGACCTCGGTCGGCGTGCCGGAGAGCCGGCCGGACTGCGAGAGGGTGAGGCCCTCGGGGAGCGTGCCGTCGACGACCGAGAGCGTCGGAGCGGGGTAGCCGCTCACCGTGTAGTCGTAGGAGTAGGGGTGGTCGACGGGGGTGTTCGACGTCGGGGTGCCCGAGATCGTGCCACCGGCGACGACGTACTCGCGGAAGGCGAGGTCGTAGCTGGAGGCGTAGCTCTGGCCCATGTAGATCGCGCCGCCGCCGGGGTAGACGTTGGTGTCGCAACCCACGTACGCGTTCGACGGGCCCTGGAACGAGATCGCGTACGAACCCCCGGCGGTGACGGGGGCGGTGGACGTGATCGGGACCGAGAACCATCCGACACTGGAGACGGTCGCCGAGCCGGTACCGAGGACCGGGCCGGTGGGGAGGCCGTTCTGCGCTGCGCGGATGGTCACGTCGTACGTGGCAGACCCGGAGATCCGCGCCTCGTACAGGTCGATGCCTGACACGAGCCCGCTGATCGCCGGCGTGAACGTCTGGCCGTTGTCGCCGTTCGACCACGGGCCGAGGCTGTACGTCTCACTCGCCTGGTCGAGCGTGCCCTGCTGGGCAGCCTGGGCGGCGCCCACGGAGAGCAGCGCCGGTGCGAGTGCTGCCGCGAGGACTGCGGCGCTCGCGATGGCCTTCCGCATCGGCCGGACGGTTCGGGTTGGAGACGGAGCGGTGCGTGCGCGCAAGAGCGTTCCTTCGGGAGAGGCTCCCTCCTGCAGGGAGCAGGCCGATCATATGAGCCCTCTTCGCTTCGTTACGCCGCGATGCTCACCCCAGTTCGGGGTCTCGAATGACGCCCGAAGGGGGAGACGATCCCCGTCCCGGCCCTCCGCTACCTCTCGGCCCGGAGCCGCTCGATGTCCGGCAGGACGGCGAGCAACCGGTTCTCGGAGGCGATCTGTTCGGCGACGGCGAGGTGGTGCTCCGCGGGTTCGGCTTCGTCGGTCTGCCGGAGCGCTCGCGCGAGTTCGAGGTGCGCCCTGGCAAGACCTTCGGCGTAGTTGGCCGCCGCGGCTTCCTCGATGACGCCCGGCATCGTCTCCAGGGCGTACGCGGGGTTGCCGGACCGGGTGAGCACATCCGCGAGCACGGTCCGTGTGCTGACACCGGTGACCAGCATGAGGTTCGGCTGGACCCGGTCGCCACGGTCGGCGAGGAGCCGGAGGATCTGCTCGTAGTGGGCGGCTGCGCCGTCGAGATCGCCGGAGTGCATGAGGAAGTTCGCGGTCATCGAGAGCGTCTGTGTGACGCCGTCCTGATCACCGGCGACGGTGAGGAGTTCCATCGCCCGGCCCGCTTCACGGAGCGCCGTGTCGAAGTCGAGGAGACGGCCTCGCGTCCACGCGAGGTAGAACAGTGCCCAGCCCTGTTCCTTCACGTCGTCCGTGCGTTCGGCGGCATCCACCGCGATGACGGCGGCGCGGTGCGCGGCATCGAACTCGTCCTGTGTGAGGTGCAACCACGCCGCGTACCCGTGGTGCACGGCGATGTCCCGGTCGGTGCCGGATCGGGTGGCAGCGCCGGCGGCGGTCAGGAAGAGGATGCGCCAGAGATCCCATGCCGGCCACGTGTCGGAGAACCAGTGCAACGCCTCGGCGACGTCGAGGACGAGCTGGTCCTCGCCGAGGGCGTACGCCTGTTGGATCGCGCTGGCCCACTGCGCGCCCTCGATGCGCAGCCAGGTCTGTGCGTGGTCCGCCGAGGAGAAGTGCCGTCCGGGGGACGCTTGATCAGGCTCGCGGTCGGGCTCGAACCAGAGGCCGGCGTTCTGGGCGGTCTGCAGCACCCAGTGTCGGAGTGCTCGTCGTTGGTGCGCGACTGCCGGCTCGTCGCGTCTGGACAGGGCGGCGGCGAAGAGCCGCACCAGATCGTGGAGGTGGTAGCGGTTGCTGCCCCGGGCTTCGACGAGACCGAGGTCGGTCAGTTCGTCGAGCCGGTCGGCAGCGTCGTCGGGGTCGGTGGCGGTCGGTGCTGCGGCGAGGTGCGCATCGAAGGTGGCACCGTCGATCAGCGACAGGCTCCTGAACAGCTGTTGCGAAGCCGCGTCGATCTGGTCGTAGGAGAGCGTCAGCGCCGGCTCGACGGCGAGGTCTCCTGCGACGAGTGCGCTCAGCGGGTTGCGGCGCGCGGACATCTTGTCGAGGAAGTCACCGACCGTGGAGCGCGGCTGCGCCGCCACGCGGTTCGACGCGATCCGCAACGCGAGCGGCAGATCGCCACACGCCGCAGCGAGCGCGTCGGTGTCCCGGTCGGTGCGCTGGGCGGCTGGGACGATCCGACCGATGAGCTGCGTGCTCTCGGCACGGCTGAGGGACTCGAGCGTGATGCGTTGCACGTTCACCAGTCCGGCGAGGCTCCTGCGTGAGGTGACGATGACGACGATGTTGGTCGCCGTCAGGACCGGCCTGATCTGGTCCTCGTTCGCGGCGTTGTCGATCACGATCGCGACGCGCTGCGCATCGGTGATCCGACGCCAGTGCGCGATGGCCTCGTCCATGCTCGAGATGTCACGGATCTCGGACGTCTGCGCGATGAGCGACGCCAGCACTCCGAGCGGCGACAGCGGCAGCGAGTTCATGCCGTTGAGGTCGATGAACGCACGTCGGCAGTCGTCGTGTTCGTGGCGGCGGAGTGCCTCCAGCGCGACGGTGGTCTTCCCGACGCCGGCAGGGCCACAGATGACGAGGACCGGCGCGGCCAGACCGCTGTCGGTGCCGTGGAGGAACGCCGCGACCGCCGCCATCACGTCGGGCCGTCCGGTGAAGTCCGTCACGAGCGGCGGCGCCAGCATCGCGGAACGACGAGAGCTCCCCGAGACGACACGAGGGGCGCGTGCCAGACGCAGCAGCTCCTGTTGCTCGGCGTCGTCGAGGCCGAGCGCGTCGAAGAGGGCGGTGAGGGTCCGCCGCTGTGGTGCGGCGCTGATGCCGCGTTCGATGTTGCTGATGGTCCGATCGCTGATGCCGGATGCGTGCGCGAGGCTCTCCAAGGTGAAGCCCGACAGCAGGCGATGCCGGCGCAGCCGGTCACCCAGCGGTTCTGCGTGCGGTTTCTTCATGCTTTCTTCCTGGCGTCGGGGCACCCGGTGGCCCTTTCATGAGGGGCATCACCATGGTGCCTGACCGTCCGATCAGACGCGAGAGGACCGCACCACGGGGAAGGGGAACTGCTCATGCCAACGCCCACCATCATCCTCGTGCACGGCGCCTTCGCCGACTCCGCGAGCTGGGCTCCCGTCACCAGGGAGCTCCTCGACCGCGGTCACACCGTGCTCGTGCCGCCGGTCTACAACCGCAGTCTCGCCGAGGACGCCGCCTCCGTCCGGGCCGTCGCCGAGCATGTCGACGGCCCCGTGGTCCTCGCCGGCCACTCCTACGGTGGTGCGGTCATCACGGTCGCCGGCGCCGCGGAGAACGTCGTCGGGCTGGTGTTCGTCTCCGGCTACGTCCTCGAGGTCGGTGAGAGCCTCGGGCAGCTGCAGGGCGGTTTCCCGGACTCCGACCTCGCCGCGAACCTGGTGTACACGCCGTATCCGATCGCCGGCGCGGAGGACGGCACCGACGTTTCCGTGAAGGTCGACGCGTTCCCACCCGTGTTCGCCGACGGGGTCGACCCGAAGACCGCCGAGGTCCTCGCGGTGTCCCAGCGGCCGCTGACCGGAGCAGCGTTCGGGGAATCGGCGTCGACGGCGGCGTGGAAGACCACGCCGGGGTGGGGCATCGTCTCCACGAACGACCACACCATCAACCCCGATGTCGAACGCTTCGGGTACGAACGCGCCGGCCTCCGGGACGTCGTGGAGCTCCCCGCCCCGCACCTGGTGATGCACACCCACCCGGCCGAGGTCGCCGACGTCATCGAGACCGCCGTCCGCGAGACCACCACCGACTAGCGCCGCGCCCGACCACCGACCCACCAGCGACGACCATCCACCACCCACGACCACGTACAGGAGAACACCATGGGATTCGTGACCACCGACGACGGTGCAGAGATCTACTTCAAGGACTGGGGCAGCCACGATGCGCAGCCGATCGTGTTCCACCACGGCTGGCCGCTGTCCTCCGATGACTGGGACGCACAGATGCTGTACTTCCTGGCCGAGGGCTACCGGGTCGTCGCAAGCGACCGTCGCGGGCACGGCCGTTCGTCGCAGATCGGCACCGGCCACGACATGGACCACTACGCCAGCGACGTGTCCGCGGTGGTCGAGCACCTGGACCTGCACGACGCGATCCACATCGGCCACTCGACCGGCGGCGGCCAGGTCGCTCGGTACGTCGCCCGGTACGGTCAGCCGCAGGGCCGCGTCGCGAAGGCCGTGCTGGTGTCCGCGGTCCCGCCACTGATGGTGAAGACCGACGCGAACCCCGACGGCACCGACATCTCGGTCTTCGACGGGTTCCGGGAGGCACTCGCGGCGAACCGCGCGGAGTTCTTCCAGGACGTCGCCGCCGGACCGTTCTACGGCTTCAACCGCGACGGCGTGACGCCGTCGGAGCCGGTGATCGCGAACTGGTGGCGGCAGGGCATGACGGGCAGCGCCCTCGCGCACTACGAGGGCATCAAGGCGTTCTCGGAGACCGACCAAACCGAGGACCTGCGCGCGATCACGGTCCCCGTCCTCGTCCTGCAGGGCGACGACGACCAGGTCGTGCCGTACCGCGACGCCGCACTGAAGCAGGACGAGCTCCTCAGCGACTCGACGTTGAAGATCTACGAGGGGTACCCGCACGGCATGCTGACGACCCATGCTGACGTGATCAACCCCGACATCCTCGCGTTCATCCGCAGCTGACCGGACCTGATCGGCTCGAAGACGGTCGCCGGAGTCGTCCAGCGGTTCCGGTGGCCGACACGCGAAGCCGCGAGCATCCCGTCGGCGTGAACCGCGAGCGGCATCGCGGCGGACGAGGATCGCCCATCGGACGCGGTGGGTCGCCCGGTGTTCTCCGCCGCGTTGACGCTGTCGGCAGAGATGGAGGCGTGGCTGGCGGAGCCCACGGGATGACAGACTCGGTCCCGGAGGTTCGACGATGGTGACCGAGCAACAAGCCGAGGAGATGCAGCGCGGTTTCGTGGGTGGCGGAATCGTCATCGCGGCAGTGCTGAGTCTGGCGGCGGTGGTGGCGGCGATGCTGCTCGGGGAGACGTGGGCCGTCTGGCCCCTCATCCCCCTGGTGGCGCTGGAGATCGTGTTCGTCGCGCTGTGGGTTCGACGTCGGCGATCGAGCGGAGCCCGTCGATGAGGTCCATCGAAGTCCCCATGCTCCCGATCGTGATTCCTCTCGGGGTCGTCATCTTCCTCGTCCTGCTCTGGACCCTCCGCGCCCGTGGCCGCGTCACACTTCCCCGGGCGAGCGTCGCCGCCGTCCTCGCGCTCTACGCCGGGGGCGTGATCGCGAACACGGTCTTCCCGATCTTCATCCACGTCGGGACCTGGCCGGATCGCGGGCCGCGCCCCCCGTCCCTCTGGCTCGTCCCGTTCGTGGACTACGGGCTCGAGGACGCGCTCATCAACGTCGCGGTGTTCGTCCCGCTCGGCGTGCTCATCCCCCTGCTCCTCGCGCGGCCGAGCTGGTGGCGGGTGACGGCGATCGTCGCCGGCGCGAGTCTCGCGATCGAACTCACGCAGATGGCCACCGCAGGGCTCGCGTTCGGCGGACACATCGCGGACATCAACGACTGGATGACCAACATCGTGGGCGGCATCATCGGCTTCGGCCTGTTCGTCCTCGTGACACGCTCGAAGACGGTCGCCGGAGTCGTCCAGCGGTTCCGGTGGCCGACACGCGAAGCCGCGAGCTTCCCGTCGGCGTGAACCGCGAGCGGCATCGCGGCGGACGAGGGTCGCCCATCGGACGCGGCGGGTCGCCCGGTACGTTTCCCCTCGGCGAGAGGACGTGGAGTCATGAGGGCTGCTTGGTACGACGAACAAGGTCCGGCGAGCGAGGTGCTGCGAGTCGGAGAACGACCTGATCCCGCTCCCGGCGAGGGGGAGGTCCGGGTCCGGGTCGCGTTCTCCGGGGTGAACCCCGGTGACACGAAGAAGCGCGACGGGTGGCTGGGGTCGGCGATGCCCTACCCGGTGGTGATCCCGCACAGTGACGGTGCGGGCGTCGTGGACCGGGTCGGTGCGGGCGTCGACGAGGGCCTGGTGGGCCGCCGCGTCGCCGTGCACGGCGCGCAGTCGTACCGGCAGTTCGGCACCGCCGCCGAGTACACCGTCGTCCCGACGGACCTCATCACCCCGCTGCCCGACACGGTCAGCGACGAGATCGGCGCGCTCCTCGGCATCCCCGGGATCACGGCTCACCGAGCTGTGTTCGGCGACGGCCCGGTGGTCGGGAAGGTCGTCCTCGTGCACGGCATCCGCGGCGGTGTCAGCGGGATCGCCGCGCAGCTCGCGCAGTGGGGCGGTGCGACGGTCATCGGCACGGTCCGCCGATCGTCGGATCTCGATGCGGCAGGGCTCCCCGACGTCGAGCACGTCATCGCACTCGACGACGACCCGGCGGCCGCTGTCCGGCGCATCGCACCGGACGGCGTCGACCGGATCGTCGAGGTGGCGCTGGACGCCAACGGGGACCTGGACGCGTCCGTGATCGCGAACGACGGGGTGATCGCGACGTACTTCGCGCGCGGAGACCGCGTCTCGCTGCCGTTCCCACCGCTGCTCTTCGCCAACGTCACCGTCCGGTTCCTCGGCAGCGACGACTTCCCACCGGCCGCGAAGCGCGCCGCGATGGACGACCTGGTCACCGCCGTTGACGCGGGTGCGCTCCGCCTCTCGGTCGGGCAGGTGCTTCCCCTCGACCAGATCGCGCAGGCGCACGACGACGTCGACGCCGGTCGTACCGGCCGCGTCCTGGTGCGGGTCGCTCCGTCGTGGCCGGCACGCGACGGCGCGAGCATCCCGTCGGCGTGAACCGCGAGCGGCATCGCGGCGGACGAGGAGCGCCGTCGTCGTCGGTGAGTACGCTGGCGACTGTGATGGCCGAGGCATCGTGAGCGACGGTCGGTCGACCAAGCTCCGCGGCCTCGATGCCGTCTCGGTCGGAGCAGCGGTGTTCATCGCAGCCGGCCTGTGCACCTGCGCCACGCTCCTGATCGACGTCAGTCACGAGGTCGCGTCCGTGGCGTCGCTCTTCGCCGGACCCCTGACACTCGCCGGCTTGCTCATCCTGGGCTTCGGCGCGTCGGACGAACGTCCGTTGCGGGCGGTGCCGGCCGCGCAGGTGCTGCTCCTGGTGGCCGCGGTCGCGGGGGTGGTCCAGACGACGGCCCTGCGGGTCCGGGTACCCGACGTCTTCTCCGAGCCGTTCCTCCGGCTGGTCGTCCCGGGGATCGGTGTCGTCGGTGGCACGGCGGTGGGTGTCGCGTGCATCCTGCTCGCCGTGCACCGCGCGAGGCGCGTGGTCCCCGCCGCGGTCTTCGTCGGCCTCGGCCTCATCGCGATCTCGGCGCTGGTCACGAACGGCACGGCGCTCCTCGCCGATCGCCTGCTCCTCGCGGCGGGATCCGGCCTCGACGTCACTTCGATGTCGATCCACCTCTCGGTGCTCGGGAGTGGCATCGGGTTGCTCGTCATCGCGGCCGGGCTGATCCCGTCGTCCCGGACGGCGCCCCAGGGGACGGCGCGCCGTCCCCGCTGAGTTGCGGAGCAAGGTCGCACCCGTTCCCACCTCCGGACGGGAGGCGCGGTGCGGGCCCGCACCGTGCCTCCCGTCCGGAGACGGCCGGCCTTGTGATGTCGTCACCCGCGCCGTATGGTAACGATACCAACGACCAGGGGAGCAATGATGCTCAGTCAGACCAACGCGCCGACCACCCGCGCCGTCCGCCTCACCGCCACCGCGATCGTCATGGGCGTCCTCGTGGCTGCCGCTCCGAACGCAGCCGACGCGGCGACCGCCGCCCAGAGCGCGCCGGACCCGGTCTGGCAGCAGCGTGCGAGCGCGACCTACGACGCCATGCAGGACAACCTGTACGCCGGAGCCGCGGGCCACGGGCTCTACCGCGAGAACACGGACACGACCACCGGCAACCCGTACTCCTTCCTCTGGGAGTACCGCGAAGCCACGCAGGCCGCGCTCGACCTGCAGGGGATCGACGGCGTCGGTCCGGCGTACACGAACGCCGCCGCGGCGCGCATCGACGGGTTCCAGCACTACTACGCCGTCGCTCCGGGTGGCCGCCCCGGGTACGAGTCGTACCTCCCGGCACCGCTCGGCAGCGGCGGAGACGTCTACTACGACGACAATGCCGTCGTGGGTCTCTCGTTCGTCAGCCAGTACCAGGCGACGGACGACGCCGCGTCGCTCGACCACGCGCGGGCGGCGTTCGACGTGGCGGTCAGGAGCTGGAACGAGGACGGGGCGCTCACCTGCCCCGGTGGCTCCGACTGGATCGACCGCCCGGACAACACGACCCGCGCAGCGAACGTCACCGGTCTGACCGCGCAGCTCGCGGCGCACCTCTACGAGGAGACGAAGGACGCGTCGTACCTGCGCTTGAGCACCCGGCTGTACGACTGGAACAACAAGTGTCTGCGCCAGTCGGCCGGGCTGTACCGGAACAGCCTCGGCGACGACGGCAGCGTCGACTCCACGCTCTGGACCTACAACTCGGGCGCGATGATCGGCACGGCGACGATCCTCTACCGGGCGACCGACGACCCGAAGTACCTGCGCCAGGCGACCTCGGCCGCGCGCGCGTCACTGCGGTACTGGAGCGCGGACGGCCGACTCCAGCAGCAGCCGGCGGTCTTCAACGCGTTCTACTGCAAGGACCTGCTGTTGCTCGACTCCGTGCAGCACGACCCGTCCTACCGCGCGGCTGCGGAGCAGTGGGCGACGGCGACGTGGCGGGACAACCGTGACCCGGCGACCGGCCTGTTCCACTTCCAGCCGAGCGGCGGCGGCGACCCCGACTGGGCGCGACCGGCAGCGACGCTCGACCAGGCGGCGATGATCCAGGTCTTCGCCGTGCTCGGGTGGTCGTCGGACCGCCTCGGGGACGTCAGTTGAGCGATCGGCGGGACAGCGGGGCCCCCATCGGCGTCATGGACGTCGGCGGGGGCCACGTCACGGCTGCGCTCGTCGACCCCGGGTCGACGGGCGACGTCCTCGTCGAGCGCGGAGCACCGGTCGATCCGCACGCGGCGCGCGACGAGCTCCTCGAGCAGCTCGCGGCTCCGGGACGGGCGCTGGCTGCGCACGAGACGCTCGCGGGCTGGTCGATCGCGATGCCCGGTCCGTTCGACGCCGAGGCGGGGACGGGCACGTTCGCCGGGGTCGACAAGTTCCAGTCGATCGCGGGGATCGACCTCCGGGCCGCCCTCGCCGATCGGCTCGGAGTCGCTCCGGCAGCGGTCCGGTTCGTGAACGACGCGGTCGCGTACGGCATCGGCGAGTGGACTTCTGGGGCAGGGGTCGGCGCGCGCCGGATGGTCTGCATCACGCTCGGGACCGGGGTCGGTTCGGCGTTCCTCGTGGACGGTGCAGAGGTCAGGAGCGGGCCGACCGTGCCGGAGGCCGGGGAGGTGCACCGGCTCACGATCGACGGGTACCCGCTGGAGGAGACCGTCTCCTCGCCGGCGATCCGGCTTGCCGACCGTGCGCGGTCCGGCCGGGAGCGGACGGTCGAGGAGAGCTGCGCCGCTGCGCGGGCCGGCGACCGGGACGCGCACGAGGTGGTCACGTCGGCGATGCGCGCGTTGGGTGCGGCGCTGCGGCCGTGGGTGGAGCGGTTCGAGGCCGACCGGGTCGTCGTCGGCGGTTCGATCGCGCGGTCGTGGGACGTCATCGAGGCCCCGCTCCGAGCCGGGCTGGCGCTGGACGAGGACAGTGGACTGGTCCGGGCCGCGCTCGGTTCCCGGGCACCACTCGTCGGCGCCGCGACGGCGTGGGCGAGTGGCGCCCGCCGGCTCAGTCGCTGAGCCCGGTCCCGCGGACCGCCGCCTTCACGGTGCCGAGGCGCTGTCCCACCCCGCGTCCGCAGGGGCGGATCGTGTAGCGGCCGACACTCGCGGGGACGATGAACGTCTCGGCGTAGTGCACGACGAACGGCTCGAACGCGCCGTCGGGGCTCTCGACGACGGCCTCGGCACCCTCGACGAGGTTGAGGACGTTCACGGTGCCGTCGGTGTCGTGCGGGACGACACCGTCGAACCAGTGCCGACGGACCTCGATGAACTCGAGCTCGTGGAGCCCCGTGCGTTCCTCGACCCAGCCGTCACCGCTCGCGACCTCGGTCACCTGGTTGACGAGCTCGTCACGGGCGAAGTCGGTGCGGCGGTCCCACTGGATGTTCGCGAAGGCGTGGTCGAGGTGCACCGGACGCGGGACCCCGTCGAGGCCGACCCGTCCCCAGTCCCACATCTTGAAGGTGAAGATGTACGGGGTCGCGGAGATCTCGAGGACCATCGAGTCCGCTCCGGAGCAGTGCACGGTGCCGGCGGGGATGAGGAAATGGTCGTGCTTCTTCGCCGGGAAGGTGTTCACGTAGCGGTCCGCCGGGAAGGACTCCTCACCCGACGACGCGGTCCGCAGTGCTGCCTGCATCGCCTCGGGGTCGGCGTCGTCCCGGACCCCGAGGTACACGACGGCGTCGTCCGCGGCATCGAGCATGTAGTAGCTCTCGTCCTGCGTGTAGGGCATGCCGAAGACGTTCTGCATGTAGTCGGTCAGCGGGTGCACCTGCAGGGAGAGGTTGCCGCCGGCCATGGTGTCGAGGAAGTCGAAGCGGATCGGGAACTCCGCGCCGAACCGTGCGTACGTCTTCGCCCCGAGCAGCTCGCGCGGGTGCCGGAACACCAGGTCGAGCGCCGGGAGCTCGACGACCGTGTCGCCGATGCGGAACAGCAGGCTGTTCTCCTCGGGGACGCAGTCGAAGCACCAGGCGTAGTTGTCGGCGTCCCCGACCTCGAGGACCTCCTTCATCCACTGCCCGCCCCACACCCCGGGGTCGAAGAAGGGGACCACGCGGAAGGGACGACGGCTCGCGAGTTCCAGGCCGGCGAGGAAGGTCTCGGCCGTGACGAGCTTC
>Ga0153989_1000424_pt1 | contig 11338 bp, 4 predicted proteins | sample TSNC073MetaG_FD_104701 | JGI IMG/M metagenome (GOLD analysis project Ga0153989, IMG submission 104701) | Attine ant fungus gardens microbial communities from North Carolina, USA - TSNC073 MetaG | ecosystem: Host-associated > Fungi > Mycelium > Unclassified | place: USA: North Carolina, Jones Lake... | reverse complement strand
GCGAATGAAATGAGAATAGGGGGGATCGAAAGAGGAATTCGTTTAAGCAAGAGCGCGGATGAGCGAAGTCCCTTAACCTATCGAGCAATGCATGTGCAACTACCGATTATTAGGGGCCAGTCTGCTCCTCTTTATTAGTTTCATTCACCACTCCGTAGGCTGCAATTGTTGGATGCTAAGGAAGCCTATCGAGGCGAGGGAAAGACCCTATTTGATCGCTCGAACCGAGCTTGACTACGGATGATAAGCCAATTAAGTCATCGGCGAGGGAACAAGTGCAGCCAAGGCCAAGACCTGAAGGAGTACTACCATTCGCGATGAAAGAAGAAGACACTCGAGTGTGATGAGCTTGACCAACTGAAGCAGAGAGAAAGTAGAGATTGCCTTTCCGAAAACCTTTAGCGAGTAGGCGCCCTGATCTCCGGAAGCAGAGTAAACGGGGACGGCAGATGGATTTGAAGTTGAGGGAAGGACAAAATGAATCTCTTTCTATGGTCCTACTGCGACCCGGATATGATACAACGAGAAAAACAATCGTGGATCGCCGGAGCTTACTCTTCTTCTTAAAACCATTAAGCCTCTTCTTAAACATATAAATCTCACTCTTACTCAAGTAAGAGGTATTCTGGGGTTTGCCTTTCCCTTCTGAATTGACCTATAGTCTATCTAGTACCTAACCCACCTTCAGATCTCATTCCTATGTCTTCCCCTGAGCTTGAGCCTTCCCTTGAGACTGAACCTGCTGGAGAACCGGACTCAAAGCTCGGACTTCGACAGCTAACCACGGGCAATGGGAACTTAGGACAACCGAAAAGGTATCGATTCACTAACAGGTTCGAAGTATTATAAGAAAGACTCCATTCACTACAGACAAAAAAGGAACGGATAGCAAGAGATTTGAACCTGAGCTTAGAGGTCGCTACTTTGAGTTCTTAGCTCAATTGACTAACACTCCTACTACGTAAACTAGCTGAGGAGCAAAATGAAATTCATCGCACTCTTCCTACGTAATTGGAAGAAGCCTGCTAGAAAGCCAATTCCTTTCTGAATCGTGACTTTCCTTCGACTGCTAACAACTATCGTACTCTCGGTACTTACTATTTGAGTACTGGTATTGGATTCTCACTTTCTCCTGAAGCGGAAAGAAGAAATTGACCTTGACTTCCCTTGCACACGGACTCCTATTCAAGATATGGATACTAGACTGTCCCGCATATGAGACGGATTGCTCTTCTAGCCTACTTCGACTGATAGGACTCACTATATTGCATATCCATATCTATATAACATAACTAGACCGCCCCTGCCTTGACTAAATAGTGATCTCTCTCGCTTGACTCACTCCTGAAGTCGAAAAGAAAGGGCTTGAGGAGGTCCGGCTAGAAACGGCTAGAATGCGCTTTGGTGCTGTCTCACTACCTATCACAAGTGAGATTCTAATTACCTAGCTCACTCTCCTTCGACTGATAACAAGCTACCTTTTGAAATCTGAAATCATTTCACCTCTATAATTACATAGATCTTCCAATTCATATTCCATATTCGTACTCGGAGGGTGAGATACAAGTCAACTTCTCCTTTCCTTGGGCTTTGCTTTCCAGCGGGAAAGAAGACAGCTAGGATAGGAAGCTGGAGTGCGAAAAGAGTTTCTCCATAACGAATCAAGCAGGTTTTTTACCCTGAAGTGAGCTTGACCTAGCTTGAAACACCAGAACACGGACTCCTACAATATACATTACCTACTGAGTTGGACCGCTCCTACAGCGCCTTTGACTTTCACTACTGAAGCTGAAGTTGCCCCAGCTAGCAACCTGGTCAGCTATTCAATCGATTCTGTTGCCCCGTTCGACTCTCTTTCTCCGAAAGGCGGGAATACGACGGAGGATGCTTCTGGAATGGATTGTGAATAGCCTGAGATGGATTGAATCGGGAACAGAGCTTGACTTTATGGATCAGTCTTTCTTGAGTACGGGTCAGCTTACCGATCACTCTTATCCTTCATCGGCCTATGACAGCTCAACCGCTCCTACAGCTAGAGTTATCTCGTATTAACACCCTTCACTTGTAATTGTTGAGAGATGAAGCCCTACCTGGACTATTCTATAATTGAAAGAAAGATCTCCGCTCCTTTGAGCCCATCTCAAATCTCTCTCGACGCCGAGAATGATTTATATCATGTGCAACCCCATCTCCAACTGAGACCACTCGACCGATCTCATCCACTTGAAAATTCGACTAAAAAAAAATGGATATTTCTTTTATAGTGTGCGCTGTTCGCCTGCCTTCCTGACCACGGATAGGCTACGGGGCTTTGCACTTCGGCCCCTGAGAATACCACATCAAGGTGACAGGATTCGAACCTATGGCCCTCTGTACCCAAAACAGATGCGCTGACCAGACTGCGCTACACCTCGTCTCACCCCCCCCGGAGCATATAGATCCACCCGATCGATGAACACTTGAACCGAACTCGCCCATCCTTTTGGGCACAGGGACGCGAGAACCAATCCGAGTCATCATTTTTTTTTATCTACCTCCTGCACTATACGGCTTTTTGGCTTCCTCTTTCACTTGAATTTCCAAATCCGGCTCGCTCCCGGCTACCTCACCTACGGCGACCCTTCGCCCGCTTAGAAGTGGATTCGAACCACTGACACAAGGATTTTCAGTCCTTTGCTCTAACCAGCTGAGCTACCTGAACCACTTTCCTAAAGTCTGTTTTCTTCATCGAATAGCGCCCTACCTTACCACTTGACTAGTAAGGGAAAAGCCCTTTTAATAGGCTTTTTTCGCTTGTTCGTCAAGCTTTCGAGCTGCTCTTTTAACTGCCGCCTAATCTCCCAACATGCTCAAGAACCGAGAGCCGTCCAGGGACTGGACGGCCGGAGGGAGCTTGCTTATAGATATAGAAAGAAAAGAAGATAGGCCAAAAACAACGGGCTCTCGGCTCCTAGTCACTAAGTAGTGCTATTCTGTCCTCCGGGGGACTCCACCAAGAGGTTCTTTCTCTCACGTAATTTCGCCCGCCCGTTCGACTTCCGTGCCGGAGGAAATGGGATTCGAACCCATGATACAATCTTCTTGTATGTCGATTTAGCAAACCAATGCCTTAAGCCACTCAGCCATCCCTCCAAGTTAAGTTGTTGATCGGGATTTTATGTGCGTGTGCGCCCGAAGGGCTATCTGATCCGATCAACTGCGAAAGCCGTAGCGCGCTAGCGCGCGTACTCTTCTCTTCCTCTATCTATGAGCGAGACTCTATCCAGATCTGCCCTGCTTCCAAGCCATCCAAATCTGCCACTCCTTGGGCGAGGCCTTCCTTTCTATGAAGACCACCCCACCACTGAATGATGAACTTTGCCAGTCTTCGCCCCCGACCCGACCAGGAGAGGAGACAGGGTCAAGCCAAGCCCTTACCCGCCTGAATGGAATTCATATCTCCTTCGTCTGGTCGAGAAGGGAGAAAGCCCGGGGAACTGGACCGTTACTCTTCTATTCTATTACATTACATTACGGAGAAGTCCATTCTCGTCATGATCGATCCACGTCCTACCGTAGTGCCCGGAGAACCTTAGCAACCAAAGCTAGCTTACTAAGGCGAAGGAATTCTTCGTAGATTGCACGAGCTAGCCAGCAAGCAAGCAAACCCCTCCTTACTCACCTCTTAATCTATAAAAAAGAGCCCTCCCTCCTTAATAATAAGGTAAGCTTTCAAGCCCCTTTCTTTACTTGATATTCTATTAGTAAAGCGCTGGAGCGCCCTTTGTATATAAAGGTAAGGCCTTAATTTTCCCTATCTTACTTATAGGGGGGTGCGGTGCTTTTTGTTTTTTGTTTGTGCGTGCAGTAAGGTAGTTTACTTGCTTAGATTATAAGGAGAAGTTTGGGATAAAAGCCCCGTCTCCCTTCTAACTAGGAGAGAAAGCTCTGCGAGCTTCCCCTTAATGGATGGGCCCTGATCAATGCGAAATTGATCGAGATGGGATCATGATTTGATTGAAGATGCGTAAGTAAGAGGAGATGGGAAGGTTGACGGGTCAGATATCGAGGGACTAGAAAAGATATAAAATAAAGGATGGAGAGTTCGAGCGCCATTTACTTAGCCATTGACGAGCCAATTGGTTGTTTACTGGTTCCGGTGCTTGGGTGCGGAGCTAAGGGAGAAAGAACCAGCGTTTACTGAAGCACTGGCTACCTTAGGAACTCAAGGGAGTCTTAGAAAGCTTCGGATCCAGGATGGCTACACTTGCAGTTAGATCACAGGGTGAAGCTGGAAGCAACGGATCGGAAAGAAAGACGTAGAATGATCAACCGATCACATGAATCTTGGCTGGGATTTAACTGATTGAACCCACCTGCCGGAGACAAGCGATTGAGAGAAGGACGGTAGCTCACCAAGTCGATATTCAAACCCCTACCTAAGACTGCACTTCCCATGTTTCCATCTCCTACTTCGCTACTGGCAATCCATATTCTGTTCTGCTCGTAGATGAATCCAAAAGACAGAGCAACAGGCTGCAACTGAAAGAAGGAGGTCGATTGGGTGTTGACAGACTGAGATGGAACGACGGGAGAAAGGATGGGAAGGACACTCACAGAGATCTACTTGCATTGATTGCTGGGAAGTGAATGATGGGATCGGATCCCACCTCCTACTGAAACCGATGGATGGGACCGCTAGCAACCGAAGTTCCCAGAAGAAGCAAACAAGCAGAGGCAGTGAGAGGCTACGATGCAAGGGGCTGGAACCAAAGCAAAGAGAAGAATGCAAGGATGCGGTTGGATTGATTGAACTGAAAGAAGGGCTGGGTGTCGAAAGAGGATAGGAGCAAAGCACGAGAATGGATGCCTTCAAAATGCTCGGGTACTGAAGAACGGTTCGATCGAGGCGATGTCGAGTTATTCTGCTTTTCCATGTCTTTCTTCGAACGGGCGGTATGAAAGCGAGAATGAACTCTTTCTCTTTCTCCAAGACCGCCTCCGGCGATATTGGATTCTCTATTAGATACTGATTATGATTCGACCTTCCACCGGCGGTTCGGTGAGCATCTCCAGCGATACGATAATCAGAAGCATCCATCCGCTTCTCCCTACCGACCGTCGGTTCCGATTCAGTAAAGTAATAGCTAAGGCACCTGGCTCTCATGCTGCCTTGCCATCTCCAGCCATCTAAGCTCTCCCGAGGGAAGTTCATCCAGAAAGCTTGCTAGGGACTCGAAGGTCATTCCCAGCAATTCAGTCGGTCGGTGTTAGCAATCTCAAGATCTTATTCACCCTCTAAGGTTCTGCAACTGGCGCAAAGGAGAGACTCAAAAGAAATGATTGAAGGGTGAGATGGCTGGTTGTTAAGTTTGAATCCCAACACCACCTTTTGTTCTGTTTTATATGTCCCAAGACTATAACGTCTCTTATATACGTATTAACATAACAAGCCGAACTTTTATCCTTTTATCTATCAATCACAACCTTGATAGGTTTCAATGTAGGTTACTAATAAATATCACCACCTTTATTGGGCTAATTTACCATGTAGGCTATCTACTCTCCCCAACCAACCCACCCCGCCTCAATGTTTCATTGATAGGGGCTTTCAAATGAAGCGGGCATTGATAGGCGTAAGCCCGCCCCAGTTTCCGTTTCAAGATTGATTCTAATTTGAAACAACCGATCCGCGTTTAAGGAATGGAATGAAAACCAAAGTAATCCCTCCGTATTAGGTAATCGGGGAAGAATTCATTATCCTGCCCGGGCGGCATCTGCCCGGTATCCGCCGGCACATTTACAGATTTCAAATCCGTTTCAATCGTCGTATCCGCTCTGGGGCCGCCGTCTCAAACGCATGTAGGGGATAGATGCGCATCATTTAAGCACTCCCCCGTGTTCCGTTATCTGCCCCTCTCTCGCTATCTTCCCCGCTGTCTGTTATATAGGTAGGGGGTTCTTGTTCCCATTGCTTCGGAGTGTCCATGCAGGCCATGTCCAGGATCAAGGAGGATTGGCCAAGTAAGTGTATAATACGGTTGAGCACTGCTCTCTCCTCTCCGATTGGTTGACTTCGAGCTGGTTCAGTTCGTACAGCTCGGAACGCCGTCTACGTCTCTGATTAGGCGTATCGATCTCAGCAACCTTTCCCACATCTTTTGAGATTTATACTTTTTTTATAGAGAGGGGGCCTGTGCTTCGCTATTCGCCCCGGCAGTTCGATCGAGATCTCTTAATCAGGTTTGAGGATCTCCGGTTCTAACTCAATAGTGGGGTGGGTATCCATATCTAGGAATAAGTACCGCAGGAATTATTTACTAGCCAGGGGCTTGGAACGAAGGGTAAAGTAAAGTCCAGAAGACCCGCCTTGTCGGATCGTTTGAACCCGGGGAGATCTCAATCAAATAAAGGATTTCAGAGCTAGCTTAAATAATATAGGCCGGTTCTATCTTTCTTTTATGCATTGACCTTTCTCTCGCGATCGGAACGGTCGATCGCCTATCTATAGTATATAGTAGGGCGTTCCCGCAACCGGAAGAGAGCTAAAAAGTACTCAACCTTTAGATTAGAGTAGAGCTCGGCCGACATCTAGTTCTAGCCATATCGAGAGCCAATCTTTTTCATTCATTCTCGGACCAAACCCAGTTAGTAGGGTTCCTTGTCTTCCTTCGGACTAAAGCCCGCTTTAAATTATTAAATTCTCTATAATTTTCATTTTTATAGATAGCCGAGCAAGAAAAACAAACCCATTTTTGAACCGGGGAGGAGGTCGAGTTCTCTCTTATCTTATATACATAGTCACAACATTCACTGAAGATGTTGCTTTCAAGGTCGAGGACAGAACGCCGGAAGGGGAGCGGTTCCACACGTTCCACTATTTGCTGCGGCACACACGGACTCTTTGCAACCAATCAATATCTGACGGGGTGGGAAGGATAGTTTCATTTGTACATTGTGAGTCTCACGCACGATCTCCGGGGAATGTACACGGTCGAGCGATCCAATATGGAAATGCCAAGAAGGTGGCTTGGGAAGGTGGAACATATCGTTTGTTCATCGTGAAGGCCTACTACGTAAGGTCCATAAAAAAAAAGGAGGAATGTTAGTAGCTCTGTAAGGAGGAACAAGTGAGTAACGGGACCATCTAAATCTAGACCAACGCCAGTGTAATTGGCTATTCCGCTATTCCCACTTCTGAATCGGCCTTAGGAGGAAGGTGCAAGCAACTCAGCGACTTGGTAAGCTACAAAAGGTAACCGTAGGCAATTCCATCATCATATTAAACTACCTTACTCGCTATGCTGCCCATGGGAAAGGGAACTAGGCTAGCAGAGAGATCAATCCCCTTGCTCTGAGCCCTACGGGATATTGGATTTCACTGAGAGGCCAAGAATAGAGCATGAGATTTTCATTCGGGAGATTAGAATGGAGGTAATCTTAAGATCTTAGAGCCTTGGAGTGGCCTTCTGCACGAGAACTACCTTTTCAGTAACGAAGTAGCTCGACCATAGGGCATCCATAACCTACGAAATTAGCCTTTAACAGATCCATGGTTAATGAAACAGCACCAATAGTTATCGGCTTGTCAATTCGTTCTTGGTGTCAGACGAAAGGCACAGAGACTCAGCGAGTGAACTAGGTTTTGGGCACCCATGATATAATCTCTGAGAAAAGAAACCCCCCTTGTCATAACAAGTAAGTAAACTACCATACCCCTCTCCTTTCCTTTCGGTCGAGCAAGCAACACTCCCTCTGGTCGACCGAGTAAACTTCTCAACAAGCCTTTATTCAACCAGGCTTTCCGGTGGTTTTTGCTTTAATGTATCATTGATTTACTACTTCTGGCGAACTAGACCACTTAATTCCACTTATTGACCAACCTTCCTCTTTCTGCGTGAATGACGGGAGTCACTCAGTCCTCCTCCCTTTCCCAAACATGGACAACTTCGGCTATCCGACCCCTGTTCTCAACTAAGATCACAAAGATCACAGAGGAGGAGAGTAAAGCTCACTTCATTTTTTCACTCATTTAACAAGAATATAAAATCCGTCATAATAGAATAAAAGGAACGAAGTAGCTTGTAAAAGGAACGCTTTAGTCGTAAGACACCATGAGCAGCAGGATTAACAAATAGGACGGGGCTCGACTTATAAAGAAGAGGAAAAGGAAACGAAGTAGTCGGACTAATAATATGGGCTAGATAGTTCAATCCTAAGAATGATTGAAAAGTCGGAGCTTCGTTAGCGACTAGAAAGGCTTAGGCATCCCGAACAACAAGCATAAACGCCTACTCAGTAATTCCATAGAACAACAGAACAAACAAACGAACAAACCAACTTAAATAAGACCCTCGTAGAAAGAACAGGAAAAGGAGACAGACATTTTTATCAAACAAATACAGGAGGAGCAATACTTCTTTACCACGTCACACGATAGTAGTTGCATTATGATCAAGCCCGGGATCCTCTTCAAAGTAGGAAAGTGGAATATCGGGCAAGAAGAGAAGGTAGTTTACTTGCTTAGATTATAAGGAAAGCGAGGCTAACGACCAAAGGGAGAGCTAAGGTCTCAACCTTTCAAGTGAACTCTGATTCAATTAAGAGGGAAGCATTCGCTTTGAGAGAGAAGTTCGCTTGTATCGACCAGAGGTAAGTTGACTTCTCGGCCAGAACCAGAGCAGAGGAAGCGAAGTCGAAAGAGAAACAAGAAAGGAAAGGAATTATTATCGCTTAGCGCTTGTGCAAAGGAATCGCGGTGAAACAAGAAAGGAGAATGCCGCAAGAAAGAGCCCAATCCATAGAGGACTTCCCCAATCAATCCATTCATGTGAAGGTCAGGGTAAAGGACAGTTGTACTTATGGACAAGTTTTATGAGGTCGTGATCCTCCATCCATATAGCCTTCATGCATCTCTTCTCGAGTTCGCTCGGCATTCCCTGTGGAGATAGGCCAAATCTAGGCCACCACTCCTTATCGAACCATGCTGGTCTATAATCGAAATTTCAGTCTTTTCCCAGCTCCCAGCATTAAGAACCTGCTGTGTGTTCGGGCTGGATATCAAAAACGTTGAACAGTGCAAGCTTTATACTCAAAGTAGCTACACGTGACGCTTTCTCTATCCTTATAGAATCGAATTTTTTTGGAGTAATCATATCCCCAAGTCATTGAAGTCGATTACTAAATTAAGGATACAGACAGAATGTGTCAAATCCCTATGAGAGTAATGCGTTTTCACATAGGCTGTGTCTGTGACAGTGAGAATCTTATGAGCTTGCCAGTTGGTCAGTCTGTCGAACTCCCCCTGGTAACTATTCTTCCCAATTGTCCTTTCTGCTACGGTCCACGGGTCCTGATAAGGGTCCGTAGATGATGATTCCAGGACATTGTCTGCCTTCAGATCCTTACTTCCTTTAAGAAGGAAGTAAGTAAGTCCTTAACAAGTAAGCAAGTAAACTACCTTATCTTATTCTTCTTTTCAAAAGTCATAGCAGAACCGCTAAAAGATTTCCATGTCTACAAAAAGAAAGGAATACTATTCCGAGGGAGGCTATACCGAATCCTAAAACTATGAAGAATAAGAGAAAGCCCAAGCAGGTGCTGAAGTGAAGCCTAAGTCAAGGTCTTTTTAACCACCGTAGTAATCTTAGCAGTCGGCATCAAGTCCAGATTGAAATCCAGATAGGCTTCCACGACGAGTAGACATATGAAAGATTGAAACATACAAAACAAAAGGGGTGAATCCATTAATTGTCCTAAACGCTTTCCCTCCCCGAAAGGGGCCACACACCCATTTGGTATCCTTCTGCTTCCCCCTCGCCATCATTGTCACATGTCCATAATTCTAGGGTCCTGCGAGCAGATGTATGATTTGTTGAAGCCGAAGCCACATATGATAATAGATTGTTCGCAGATTCCGAGCTTTCGTAAACCATAATTGCCCTTCCATGAAATAGTGATTTAATTCAATCCCTTTTGCTAGTGTGGATATACCCTATGTCGGGCTGATCCCAGGAAAGTCCCACGTTCCTAGTAAGCGGGGTCACAGTGGATTGTCAACCCCGATACCGTAGTTTAGAGAGGTGGCGCGGTCTGGTCCCATCCTTGCTACACTAAATTGTTTTCAAAAGAAAGGGATAGGAGTAAGCGCCTCAAGCGCTGGGGCTTACAATAAATAGTATGTTGAATCTCGACCAGGCTCGTGTCCATTTGAAACTGGCGTACTCTTTCTTTGCTTCTGGGTTAATACGTATATCGGAGTGAGACGCTACCCTCTTTAGCTTCTTTTTAGCTTCCTTCGCCTGGTCCTTTCGAACCAGATATTTCCAAACCTGGAAGAAACCAAGGTAGTAAACTCCCATATATATATTATATATAAGCAAGTAAACTACCTTGCGTTGACCCTTTCCTGAACCAGAACGGGGGGGGGAAGGGGAAGTGAGTGCATCCGAACCGTATCGACCAGAGGGAGAGGGCTTTCCCTAGCCTTACGACCTACGCCAACAAGAGGCTTACTTGACTTGCCTATTCAAAGCCAATCACTTTTCTATTAAACAACCAACCGGCCTATTAAGCGCAGCTAAGCTAATATGAGCCGGAGAACGCTTGCTTGCCTGCGTGCTTTCAAGAGGGCTTATCTTAAATTAAAGAAAGATGATTAGGCTTCTTTAGCAGCTCTTAACCTAAGGCGCCAGCTATTATTCTCATCCGGGGGTTTAGTTTGAAGTGCAGTTCCGGGCGTCCTGTTTATGGGCCGGGAGCTCTTAGACCACAGATAGATAGGCGCTAGCTACCCTCTGGTCGGTACAAGAGCGTTCGTAAGTGCATCTATCGTAGAGAAACAGAAAAAGACGGAAAGCAAGTTCAGTCGTAGTTTTTGGGGCGTACCCACCACTCTCTTTGCTCTTTGAAACCTACCTGGCGTTGCTCCTTTCTCAACCTGGCGATCAAGAAGGGAAGGCAGCTTAGTGAGGGCTAGGTGAGACTCGCTACGTGAGATCGACTGTATAGGTGGGCAAGGATAGTCGCAGGTAGGCTAGTTATTCCACCCGTGATTTTGGGCTAAGGAATTAGAGGCGTATAAGCCATGTATAGGAGTCCGCCTAATCTTTCGTACGACCTAGATGACCACATATTCCTGTTGGAAGTTATGCGGGGTATTTCCACTCTGAAAGTAAGGAAGGGAGGTGTACGCAGCTGGGCCAGGCTCGCTAGGTGAGGAAATGGCATGAGAGCTTGCGAGAGGCACAAGTAAGGGTGAGCTCGACCTTATGTGGACGGATTTTGTTCAGGTTGCTTTTATTTTACTACTAGTCTTTTGTTTTTCTTCCTATGTCCGAGACCTTGCTTTCCGCTATGC
>Ga0153989_1000423_pt1 | contig 11345 bp, 8 predicted proteins | sample TSNC073MetaG_FD_104701 | JGI IMG/M metagenome (GOLD analysis project Ga0153989, IMG submission 104701) | Attine ant fungus gardens microbial communities from North Carolina, USA - TSNC073 MetaG | ecosystem: Host-associated > Fungi > Mycelium > Unclassified | place: USA: North Carolina, Jones Lake... | reverse complement strand
TCATCTGTCCTTGAATAGAACAAAGGACTGCCCTAAGATGGTTAGGATATCTCTATTTCAAGAACAATAGCACTCCTATATGTAGAACAATAGGTAGTGATCATGTGGTAGGCTGTTCTGGTATACAGACCACCACAATCATGTATTTAAGAACTGTATGTTTGAGGATAAACCTCAGACTTAACAACATCTTTTGCTACTGTCTAAACTTTGCTTTTTTGAGCCTTTTTATTATTAAATCATCAACTCACAAATCAGTAAGTGGCCATTTGTGATACCTTCCCTTTCTTTGGTGTAAACCCCTCCTTTAATTCTATGGCATGATCCCAGGTTTTCTGTACTGGCATTCTTTCCGACTCTCTCTTTCCAAATACTTTTCTCCACTTCCAAAATTTTCTGGGCAACAGTCTTCTTAATGTTTCTTCATCCTCATCCTTTTCTATCTTTCTTGCTTCCTCTTCCCCTTCTTCTTGTTTTTTTCTCCCACATATCAGTGGACAACATGTCATTTTTACTTCCCCTTTCTCCCAGTCTATCTCTGGACTATGGGCCACTAGCTACAGCATACCCAGTATTAGCTCCATTTTTCCCAAGTTACACATGTCCATCCTTGCCCTTTCCATATGTCCTTTGAAGAACATATTGCACTCAACCTGGTGCGTTATAGCTCCTCCCACATTTATTGTTCCATCCACATTCCAGACTAAGAGAGGTTTTTTTAACTTTTCCATTTTAAACCTCTTTTTCTTTGCAAAGGTCATGTTCATGAATAGACCTGTCGCCCCACTATCCAACAGTGCCTTTACTGCTACTCCTTCATGATTTTCCAACTTTTCTAACCCTACTTTCAACCAGACCTCCCTTAACGGCCATAGTGTGTACTGTATGTCTCTTACTCTCTCAGTTATATTGATAGAATTTAATTTATTGCTCAGTTTTTCTGGGTGCAATACACTGTATAGGTTATTGGAGGCCAGTCAAGAGCTCACTGTCCTCCATTTTCTTTTGCTGACTCTTGCGGTGTTTCCACTACTCTTCCTTTATGCCTTTCCCAACAATTTTTGGCCATATAGCCCCACTTCCCATATACATAGCATGTCCTGTCTCCTCCTCTTCCTCTGTCTATATCTATTGCATTTGGGTCTCTCCTTGGACCCATCTAAGTTCCCCCTCTACTGAGCATATTTCCTTCTCCTCCTTCTCCTCCTCCTCTGTACCCTCTCCCCATTCTCCATGTTATTTGCCCCCCTCTTCCTCCATATGATCCTCCCCTCTTGGCTGTGCATTTCCCCCTGGGCATGCTGTATTCCTCCCTAACACTCTCTCCTCTACTCTGCTCTGTCTTTGGTTTCTGTCTAACCTCACCGCTCTTTCTTGCCACTCTCCAATGGTGGTTGGTGGTTCTTCTGCTTCGGCTAACTTTCTTCTAATGGTCCTGTTCAGTCTTCTTTTAAACTCTTCAATGAGGGGTCTTCCCTCATAGCTACTCCCCCTGGCAACCTTTTTGAATTCTTGTACATACTTGTCACAGGTCCTTCCTCCCTGTTTGATGGTCCTCAACTGCTCTATCTTTCTTTCTTTCTCTAATATCTCTCCAAAGTCATTCCTTATCTTTGCAAATAACTGCTCTGCCGATTCCACTTCTGACTTCCCCTTTGCTAATTCATCCAACAAATTATCTTTCCATGCCTCTGCTATTCCTCCCTGTACATATGATAATACCCAGGCCACCTGGGTTGCCGCCACCTCCTCCGTTATCTTTATTCTGATATATAGTCAAGCCGCATTCACAAATGCGCTCACTTCCTCTATTTTCCCACTAAAAACTTGAGGTCTTGCAACCTCCACTCTGCTCCCTTGCTGCTGGAGGAGCATGGTATTAACCTGCTGTTGCAGGATTACGATCATGGCGAGGAGTTGTTCCTCTGTGGTTTGGGGGGGGGAGCAGATGCTAAGGGGCATTCTCCCTGTTGCTGTTGTTGTTGGCAAGACATTGGTGGTGGCAATGGCGATGGTGACGATTCCTTGTAGGAGGATGAGTGGTCTTCTTCATCTGTACTTATGACTGACTACTGACTAAGAAGAGTGAAATAATATTATCCCTAAGAAGGGAATCTTTAAGCTAGACAGGCCTTTAAGAGGTTACCATCGTTCCCCTGCGTAGACTAGTCACAATGGATTGGTAGCACAAAGCTGGTAGTGAAGAACTAATTACGAGCCCACTTGATATAGAGGTTAGGTCTCTGGCAGGGACACGAGCTTTGTCCAGACTGTCTACCCACTGTCCCTAACTGACAGTGAAGTCCCCTTTACAGCTAGGGCCTGCTATCCAAAATGCTTTTGAGTGCTGTGCTCGTTAGCGAGGATGATAAGAGAGTAAGTGGGTGGTGAGGCCACAAGGTGCGAGGTCACCACTTGGGAATCAAGTTCTTGTGTTATCAATAGGCAGTGAATGTCCTTAGTGATTACCCTAGGTAGATGTTCAAGAAGAACTTGATAGAGTTCTTTGTTGGATTGTAGTTCTACTTATACTATTACTACAGTGGCTGTACCCTAGAGTCCCATGATCACATGTTCTTTCCAGAATGCTCTATGATCACCTGACCTTATCATGTGATTTGACTTGCTGAGTCTCTACACTATTTATATCCTTACTCTGTTGTATGCTTTGAGGTTTTGGATTAAGTGTTCAAATGCATAGGAAACCTTTTCCTGTTTGGGGCTCTCATAACAAATAGACAACTTGACTATATTGAAGATAGGGTAGAGCTGTCTTATCAAGTGCAGTAATCTCAGCTTATAAGCCATAGATTTGACCTGTTGTTCTATAGTAAATAGATTTAGTCTTTGGTAAAAAAGCTTCTGGGAGGGATAAGTTGTCTGGATGTCTGAGATATCTAGGAATACTTTGTCTCTAGGTTTGAAAACAGGGGCTAGAGTCCTTCACTAATTGTAATACTTTACTATGTCCTCTTGGGCTTTTTGTATCATAGACTTAGCCTCTTCAGTAGTATTCTTCATTCTCTCTATGAACTTGTTAATGGTCTCTAGGCTAGAAGGATGTTGTTATAGTTCAAATCTCATATGGGGGGTCTGTCCAGTATCTAGAAAGAAGGGAGACTGTTGGATGGAAGAGTAGATATGATTGTTATACTAGAACTCCACCATTAGTAGGAGGTTATACAAGTTATCTTGTCACTTGTTGACAAACAGGTAAAGGTACTGATCCAGCTCTTGGTTGACTTATTCTATTTATCTATCTGTATTGTTGCTTAGTCATGAAGACTTATAGACTACTCAAGGTGAGTGTTTAAAAAGAACTTAATAGAGTTCTCTATTGGATTTTGCTATCTACTTATATAAATATTTGATGGTTTGTGTATCTATCTCCCACAATCACATGACCCTTACTAAGTACTATACAGTTTATATAAGCACTCCCATGCTATTCATAGATTAAGTCCATTATAGTTTAAATAGTATCCTTTGAGTTGATAGGTACTATAGTAACTTAGCCTAAGGTGACTTAATCACCCTCCTAGTCTGAGTTGACAAGAAGAACTCAATAGAGTTCTTGTTCATTTGCTATACACTACTTATACATGTTTCTGTACTTACTCTTATTTATAAAGTCCCACATGTCTCTTTCAAGTCATTTCCTCTTGTATATCTATTGGTTACTTAGTAAAAGAAAAAAATAAATAATAACTTAGTTGTTTGGCCAAGTCATAACAGGTACATACAAAAGTGTTTCTGTTTTGGAAAATATCTCATAATAGTCTGTTTGAGAATGCTATGTGGTAGAGGATACCAGCTTGATTCCAAGAAGCCTGTAGAGCTCCCAGGTAAAAAGTATCACAAACTAGAGACCTTTGTCTGAGATTACTTGCCTGGAAAGTCCATGAAGCTTCTAGATATAGTATAGGAACAATCTAGCTGCTTGTTAACACTAAGTTGTGAAGACTCAAGGTTTACCCTAGATAGATGTATAGGAAAAACTTAATAGAGTTTTCTATTGGATTCCAATAGCTACTTATACAAATGTTGGTTGGTCTGTGTACCTATCTTCCACAATCACATAATCCTTACTAAGAACTATCTATATCTTATATAATCCTTCCCATACTATTTATATCTTTCCCACATTGTATTCTTAGATGTTTTCCATCAAGTTGACAAATACATAAAAAATAGTTTTCTTTCTGGTAACTGTCTTATAACACCACTTCTTCTACAGTTACCATTGTATGAGTTAAAATGAAGTAGGCTTTCTTCAACACCAAATCCACCACTGTCATTACTGCATTGTGTCTGGAGGACTTGAGGAGTTCTACCACAAAGTCCATGCTCAAGATATTCTACTATGCTTCTGGGACCAGAAGAGAGTAAAGCTTATCTACTGGAGAATATTGAGTAAGCTTTGTCTACAAGCAGAGATCACAGGTGCTAATATATTGTCTAATATACTGGAATATCTAGAGCCACCAGTAGTTCCAGAATATGAGCTCCAGAGTCTTCTACTGGCTGAAATATTCTACAATCTTTGTGTCATAATACAGTAAAACAATATGTTTATGAAGTCCCATGGAGATACAAGATCCTCAATATTTATACATAATACTGATCTATTATCCATAGATTATCATCTGTCCTTGAATAGAACAAAGGACTGCCCTAAGACAGTTATGTTATCTCTATTTCAAGAACAATAGCACTTCTATAGGTAGTGATCATATAATAGTCTGTGTACCAGAACAGACTACCACAATTATATATTTAAGGACTGTATGTCTAAGGATAGACCTTAGACTTAACAATATCTTTTGCTACTTGTCTAACTTTGCTTTTTTGATCTCTTCAATTATCAAATCAATCAATTACAAATCAATAAGTGACTATTTGGAATACTATCTATATCTCTACCAGATGCTTTGCTTCTTTTAAGAAGTACCTCTACTTCTCTAGTACATGAATGATGGTCAACATCTCCTTGTTGTGGATTTTATAGTTCCTTGCTACTGGAGACAGAAATTTGCTATAGAATACAACCAGTATTATGCTGCAAGTAAATTTTGCATGAAAAGTAATATTTAATATACTTTATACTAACAGATCCATAAGGAGAATTCACTCTGGAACCTATTATATATATGCCTTCAGGCAAGAGTAAGGTTGATGACCAGTCTAGAGTGACACTTAAGGTAGACAAAACTCACTACTAAGACTTGAGAGGCAAGAACAGTGAGCTGGCACTAGGCTAAAGAGACATTTCAGCTAGAATGATAATCTAGAACCACTTGTGGGTAATCACAGTTTGATATGGTAGTAGAGTCTCCAGTTTATATTGGAAGATCAGAATATAGTGACTTAGCCTGAGACAACTTAATCACACTCCAAGTCTAAGTTGACAAGAAGAACTTGATAGAGTTTCTATTGGATCCTATATACTACTTATACAACTACTATATAGTCTAGGCACTACTCTCCCATACTCATCATGTGACTCCATCATGTGACATGACACTGTAATATCCTAACATGTGACTTGTCATGTGTGATATTTGTCATATGATACTTTTTTGTACTTTTTCCTTGCATAGTAAGCCCAGATAAGAAAGGAAAAGAAAATGAAGAAAAAGAAATATAAATAATAACTTAGCTATTTTATCAAGTCATAACACAGAAAGGATAGACTTAGAACTAGGGACAGTACTTAGAAATAAGTGTTGATCTTATTAGTACCACTCTATTTTCAGGTAGAATATATAGGTCATTACTTGGAAGGGTACCATATGTCAAGTAGATGTTATTAGACACCTGATGAAGTAGTAGATGGCTGACTAAGTCTAGGAGGAGACAGGACAGATAAACTAGGAAAAAGAGAGAAGATTCTAGAAGGAGAGTATCTTGAGTACATATTATCTTTGATAGGAAGACTCTAGGAAAAGGACATATTATCTTAGAAATTAGGGGATTTAGTACAAAAGGGAAATTGAGATACCACCAAAAGTAGTAATAATTTCCTTTATCATTTTATTTTATTAAGTCTCTGTAATTTGTATCATTTAATATATAGTTCTAGAAGCAAATAGAATAGCAACAAAAACTTATCTTGGTATATGCCTCTATCTCTATTGCCTATGGAATTGTTTAATATAGTATATCTTGATTGACAACTTTTGGAATTAGTATAGTGTCAGGAACAGAACACAGAATATACCAAGACTTAATCTAGAACCAAGTTGCAAACTCAACTTGGGCAGGCTTTGAAGAGGACAGCAAGCTGGGAAAGCTCAGCTAGGTATATACTTAAATTATATCATACCTATAAGGTTTGGTGTTAGAGGTGCAGACAAGGGGACAACTGAGTATGGAGAGTCTAGAGAGATCATCTAATTGTATTTTCCAGAAGAGCTTTTATCATAGTATATAAAAGTTGACATCTTAGGAAGGATATGCAATATAGATCTAGAAAAACCTCATACTTGTTTAACATCAAATAATCATAAAACTTACATAAAGCTACATATAACTTCTAATACCTTTTTTTAATCCCCCACTTCTGTTTCATTCTCTTGAATCTTTAGCATGCAATTAGGAACTAGTACTATGCCTTATTGTCTGTTCCAGTATACAATTTCCTTTTGTACCCTTTCACTAGGTGCTATTTCTTGTCTTTGGGCAGCTACTAGAAAAGAACCACTCCAGTGGTAAAATCTAAACTGTCAGCCTTGATGTAGAAGGGCTTTAAATCCTGAAGTGACATAAGGATGGAAGTAAAGATAACTACAGCTTTAAGGACTTCAAAGGCATCCAATTCCTTAGAGCTCTAAGTCCAGAGTATCTTAGACTTGGTGAGGTCAAACAAAGGGCAAGCTATCATAGAGAAGTCATAGATGAACCTGCAGTATAAGTTAGCAAAACCTAGAAAAGCTTAAACATCCATTCTATTCTCAGAGGTAGGCTATTCTTACACTCTAAAAACCTTGATGAGGTCTATAGAGACTTTATTCTTGGAGATTATTAACCCTAAGTACTTAATCCATGTCTTCTGGAACTTGTACTTCTCTAGCTAGAGAAATAGCTTGTACTTTACAAAAATTTCCAATACTCTCTAGACTACTCTTGCATGCTCTTCTACTGTCCTAGTAAAGATGAAAGTATTGTTCAAGTATACAACCACAATTCCTTCCACAATCAAGTTTTGGAAGATATTGTTCATCATGGTCTAAAAGGTAGCTAGACTATTAGTTATTCCAAAGAACATTACCAGAGGTTCAAAAAGCCCTCAGTTAGTCTAGAAAGTGGTTTTTCACTTATTTCTAGGTCTAATCCACATGTTATTGAAGCTCCAGCAGATATCTAGCTTTGTAAAGTACTTGGTTCTATAGAACTGGGAAATAAGGGAGAGAGAATACTTATTCTTGACAGTGACAGAGTTCAGGGAATGGTAGTCTTGCACTAAGTAGAGTAAGCCATTCTTCTTTTTAATAAAGAAAACTGGTACTACCATAGGTAACTTGGAGAGACAGATATGGCTAGTGTGTAGGTTTTTCTCCAAGAAAATATCTAGCTTGGCTTACTCTACTAGAGACAAAAGATATACTTTTAATAACCTGGGTTCAGCTCTAGAAGTCAGCTCAATGGCATGGTCCCAATGGCAGTGCTCTGGGAGAACATCAAAACTATTCTTGGCAAAAATAGACTTGAATCCTTGAGTATATTCAGACAACCCAGCGAGAGAGTCTTGGACTTTTGTACTCTACCAGGCTCTTTCTACAAGGTATTAGGAGTTGGCAGCTATAGCTTGAAGGTCAGTGATTATAGGCTCTGGGAGTAATTAGATTATAAACAGGTAATCTTCAAGCTTTCAGTCTCTACTATTGGTACCGGAAGAAGGAGATTTATTTATGTTATTTTCTAGAAGGAGAGGAGTAGGTCTGTCTTTGCATAAATAAAGGACATAGACCTCTGCTTCCTTTGCTGGGTTTGTTTCTTCTATAAGATACAACTGCCTTCATAGCACAGAAGACAACAAGTCATCTTGATCTTGTCAGTTTTCCAATTGATCTTTGGATTATAATCTTTTAGCTAGTTATACTCTAAGATCAAGTTTTGCTTTCTGAGAGCCAAGACTGCAAGAAGCATTCTTTCTAAATGGGTACTTTAGTGGAGCAGGATGTCTACTACTATAGTAACTTAGCCTGAGATGACTTAATTATACTCCAAGTCTGAGTTAACAAGAAAACTCAATAAAGTTTCTATTGGATTCTATATACTACTTATACAACTACTACATGGTCTGTGCACTACTTTCCCACACTCATCATGTGATGTGACCTTGTGACTATGACATGCAACATTGTCATATGACACTTTCCTGCACTCTTTTCTTGTATTGTAAGTCCAAATTAGAAAAGAAAAGAAAAGAAAAATAAAGTAACATAAAATAATAACTTAGCCATTTTGCCAAGTTATAACACCCCCTCTCAAGATTTCTTGTCCCAAGGATTTTGACAACTCATAGTAGAGATCACAGATATTCCCCATTTCATTATTCTCTTCATTTTACTCTCTAAGTCTAGATTCTTCTTAGCCAATTTCTTCTTTTTCTTCCTTGATCATCTCTATTATTCCTTGTCCCCTAATTGATCCTCCCTTCTAGCATCTCCAATTCCTTTCTAACCTTGTCCAGTATTCTTCATTATACCTCTTATTTGTCTATCTATATAACTTTCTTGCTGTAAATCTCCCTAATAATTTCTCTCTCCTAAATATTCCTTTTTCTTTCTCTTGTTTCCTTACATCTTCCATATCTTGCTGATATTTCTTCTCAAATTTCTTAATTGCCTCCGTGGCATTCTCCAAATTCTCCTTTTCTTCCTAAGTATTGAATTCTGCTATGAATTCCTTCCATTATATGAGATACTTGTCTTTTCCTCATATCTATCACTTGTTTAGAATCTTCTTGACTTCCCACTCCTCTTTTTCTTCTATTATAACTAGAGCTGGTTGCTCCCTTCTCTGACCTTTCACTTGCCCTATATATTTATGTATCCTGCTGATATTTACTACTAGATATATTTTTATTGTACTAGGTAATTCCAGTTCAACTGCATTTGTCAATACAATTTTCTTTATTTTCTAAGGGCCTACAAACCTCTTTGTCAACTTTTCTATTTGTCACAAAAAAGTGATTACTAAATAGTAACATGGAGGTATAACAAAATACCTGTTCAAAGAACTACATAAATAGCTGGACCCTCATTAGCAAATAGCCTTGCTAATATCGCTCTTTTGGTGTAGTGGTGAACCATACAGTATGTAACTACTAGTCCATAGTACAACTGTGACTTTATTCTTCTTCTGATCATTTGATATTTCAAATTCTTAGTACTGAGCATTACCAAGTCTCTTACTTTATACTCACTGACTTTTACTCTCTTTCTATTGGTATACTTTTTCATCTCTTCTTGTGTCTTTTCTAGTACCACTTTTGCTTCTTCTTGGATTTCTTTCATCTTTGTCACAAACTTCTTTGCTCCTTTATATCTCTTTTTTTTTCTCATCTCAAACCCCATCCTAGGATCCTGCCTATAGTTTGCTTTAAAGAGCAATGTTTTCATACTCAAGTATACTTTGTTATTATATGCAAACTTTGCTGTTCCTAACCAATCTAGCTACTGCTCTTGTTTATAATCTATAAATATTCTTAGATATTGTTCAAGCTCTTGATTGACCCTCTTTGTCTGTCCATCTATTTGAGGATGGAATGCTGTTGATATCTTGCTTTCAATCCCTAACATTCTATTCAACTCTCTCATTAATCCTACTGTAAACTGTGGTCCTCTATCTAATATGATACTTTCAGATAGACTATGTAACTTCTATATATTATTTTTGAGCAATCTAGCTAAACTATCACAAATGGCCACTTACTGGTTTGTAATTGGTTTATTTGATAATCAAAGTGCTCAAAAAAGCAAAGTTAGATAAGCAGCAAAAGATATTAAGTCTGAGGTTTATCCTCAGACATACAGTTCTTAAATACATAATTGTAGTAGTCTATGCACCAGAACAGCCTACCATATGATCACTACCTATTGTTTTACATATAGGAGTGCTATTGTTCTTGAAATAGAGATGACATAACTGTCTTAGGACAGTCCTTTGTTCTATTCAAGGACAGATGATAATCTATAGGTAAAAATCAATGTTATATATAAACATTGAGGACCTTGTATCTTCATGGGATCTTATTGCCTTGGGGTCTATTTATAACCAAAAGCAGTGCATTGAAGAGAGCTTCACAATAGTCATTGAAGCAAATAATTATATCAAGTGGTTCCTAAGATATTAGCAATTTAGTGTCTAATGACTTGGTAATCACCAACTGATCTGCTGATAACTCAATGAATACTGATTGCCTTAAGATGCTTTTAGTACCATTTGAAAGATTTTCTTAAGGGCTTTTGGTTGCTATTTAGATTGTTGAAATTGGTCAAGTATTCCTAAAGTTATAGTCTGAATAAAGTTTGTGACAGTTGGACATTAGCTTGTCTGCCAGCTGTTTTGTATGGTTTTTGTTCCTCTAGTAGGAGTTGCACCCTTCTACATATTGCTTTACTTCTTTTGTTACCCCTGGCTACCAGAAGTTCCTAGTAACCAATTCTACTGTTTTCTACTGCCCTCTATGTTCTCCTACTGGTATATCATAATGTAGCCTGATAATTTCTGCTCTCAATGTATCATCTTTAGACACATATATCTTTTCTTCTTTATATATTACACCATCTACTTCTCTCCACTCTTTATCTCATAGCATTTTTACTCCAGTCTACTTTATTTTCTCAACTGTCTTGACTACCTCATCATCTTTTACTTTTGACTGCCTTACTTTTTCCAATAAGTCCACTCCTTCTACAATAACCTCTACTTTCTCTGTTCTTCTAACTTCTAGTTATTCTGGCTTTACTAATGTCTCATTCTCATTGTCTCTTTCTATTCCTACCTCCCAATTTGACCTTCTGCTCAAACTATCTATCTTCTCTATTTTACTTCCAGGAGCATATTTTAGTATAAAGTCAAATCTTGACAGGTAGTGTGTCTATTATGCTTGTCTTCTATTCAACTTTTGTATTTTCATGAAGTATTCTAAGTTCTTATAATCAGTCCATATTTCAAACTTAGTTGTTGTCTCTTCTAAAAAGTGCCTCTATGTTTCCAAGCATCTAACTACAACTAATATCTCCTTGTTATGTATTTTATAGTTGCACTCTATGTCACTTAACAACTTAGAAATAAAAGCCACAGATCTCCATAGTTTATTGGTATATCTCATTGAC
>Ga0153989_1000420_pt1 | contig 11364 bp, 7 predicted proteins | sample TSNC073MetaG_FD_104701 | JGI IMG/M metagenome (GOLD analysis project Ga0153989, IMG submission 104701) | Attine ant fungus gardens microbial communities from North Carolina, USA - TSNC073 MetaG | ecosystem: Host-associated > Fungi > Mycelium > Unclassified | place: USA: North Carolina, Jones Lake... | reverse complement strand
TCTCGCTGCGTAAGCAGCCCAGCACATGAAGTCCGTCGGCCAGGTGATCGTCTTCTAACCTGAGTCCGGCGTCATCAAGAGGACTTGCTGCACGGTTGCGCCTCAGGGCCGTGCGGGACTTGCACTGAGACTGGGCCCGTCGTCCTAGAAGCCGGTAGCAAAGGACGGGGCCGAGCAGAACGAACCATCCGGATACGCCCGTAGAAGACGTCGAATTGCAGCGATGGACGGGGGTTCGATTCCCCCCATCTCCACCATTCGCCGGACATCGAGCCGCTGTCACACTGGAGTCGCCAGGGCCACGGCCCGAACGCCCCGACACCGTTCCTGGACGGTGCCGGGGCGTTCTCGTACCCGCCACCAGCGAGGACTACGATCCGGTCCAGGCGCGGGAACTCGCCCGCGCCGGTCCCGAACGAGAGGTCCACGCGTGGTGCAGGAGATCGCGATCCGAGTCCGACTGCGAGAGCAGGAGCGAGTGGTGCTCGCCGACTACGAGCGGGCGGTTGCCTCGGTCGCGACGGTCGCCGCGCTGGCGGCCTGGCTGCCGACGCCGGACGCCCGGCTGGTCGTCCGCGGGCGGGGTGCCGAGCCGGTCCGTCTCGAGACGGTGACGTACGGGTCGGTGATCGAGATGCTCGTGGTGCTCGACCAGCGGTCGGCCGCGGTGGAGCGCGGTGCGGCAGCGATCGCGGCACTCGTCGAGTCGGTGCGGCACGAGCACGTCGAGGACGACGTCGCGGGGGTCGCGGGCGAACTCGACCGGCTCGACCGCTCGGCGCCGCGCGGACGGTCCGTGGTCGAACGGTCGCTGCGTGCGTTCCTCGAGGGCGCTCGTGCCGACGTCCTCGCCCGGAAGACGACCACCCGGGTGCGCGCGGCTCAGGCGCTCGTGCGGCTCGCCGAGGACGGTGCCTCGCTGGTCGTCGAGCGGGTGGACGACGCCCTCGCCCCCGTGGTCGAGGAGCGCGAGGTCGACGTGCTCGCCGACACCGGCAGCGCCGTGGTGGTCGAGCCCGTGGACGGCATCGAGGCGCCGGAGCCGGCGCCGGAGTCGGCGCGGCTGGCGACGGAGCAGACCGACGAGCGCGACGGCAAGAAGTCCGAGAAGGCCGAGAAGCGCGACGGCAAGAAGTCCAAGAAGGACAAGAAGGACAAGAAGGACAAGAAGGCCGACAAGGACGCGAAGGCCGGGAAGAGCGACGGCAAGAAGTCCACGAAGGACGACGGTGGGAAGAAGAAGTCCAAGAAGAAGTAGCCTGAGTGCTTGTACAGCATTTTTGTTTCCATTGTGTTAAACAATCCGACCAAAGTGCTGTCACGGTGCCAGAGTCGATGAGCGCGGCCCCCGGACGCGGGTCCGCGCTCATCGACAGGAGCAACAGTGGCTACAACGACACAAGCGCTGCCGGACTCCGGCCTGAAGCGCAACGTGGGCTTCATCGGGCTCATCTGGGCTTCGACGGGGTCGATCATCGGCTCCGGCTGGCTCTTCGGCTCGCAGGAGGCCCTCAAGACCGCGGGACCCGCCGCGATCATCTCGTGGCTCATCGGCGGCGTGGCGATCCTCGTCCTCGCCCTCGTGCACGCCGAGCTCGGCGGCATGTTCCCGATCGCGGGAGGAACAGCGCGGTTCCCCCACATCGCGTTCGGTGGCGTCGCCGGCGCCTCCTTCGGGTGGTTCTCGTGGCTGCAGTCCGTCACGGTCGCCCCGATCGAGGTCGAGGCGATGATCAAGTACGCGCAGCACTGGCAGTTCGCCCACCCGTGGCTGCACACGACGACCGTCAACGGTGAGACGCAGCAGCTGCTGACCGGTGCCGGCATCGCCGTCGCGATCGTGCTGATGGCCGTCGTCACGGTGATCAACATGCTCAGCGTGCGGATCCTCGCGAACACCAACTCGGCGGCGACCTGGTGGAAGGTCGCGATCCCCCTGCTCGTCATCATCGTGCTGGCGTTCAGCGGGTTCCACGGCTCGAACTTCACGGCGGCGAACGGCTTCATGCCCGAGGGTGCGAAGGGCATCCTCGCCGCGGTGTCCACGTCGGGCATCATCTTCGCGTTCCTCGGCTTCGAGCAGGCGGACCAGCTCGCCGGCGAGGCCAAGAACCCGAAGCGCGACATCCCGCGAGCCGTCATCGGCTCGGTGCTCATCGGCCTCGTGATCTACCTGCTGCTGCAGATCGTGTTCCTCGGCGTGCTGCGCTCGGACGCGATCCAGGGTTCGTGGGCGACGGCGGACTTCACGAAGTACACCGGTCCGTTCGCCGACATCGCGATGGCGGCGGGCATCACCTGGCTGGCCGTGATCATCTTCATCGACGCGATCATCTCGCCCGCCGGCACCGGTCTCATCTACGTGACGGCGACGAGCCGCATCTCCTACGGGCTGAGCCGGAACGGCTACTTCCCGAAGGCGTTCGAGTGGACGACGAAGCAGGGCGTGCCCTGGGTCGGCCTCATCGTGGCGTTCGTCGTCGGCTGCGCCTGCTTCGCGCCGTTCCCGTCGTGGCAGGGGCTCGTCAGCCTCATCACGAGCGCGTCGGTCCTGATGTACGCGGGTGCGCCGCTCGCGCTGGGGGCGTTCCGGAAGCGGATCCCCGAGATCGAGCGGCCGTACCGGATGCCGGCCGCGACGGTGCTGTCCCCGATCGCGTTCATCGTCGCGAACCTCATCATCCTCTGGACCGGGTGGGACACCGACTGGAAGCTCGGCGTCGCGATCCTCATCGGTGCCGTCGTGATCATCCTGAACAACGTGTTCCGCGGCGCCTCGAGCGTCCGGCCGCGCTGGGACTGGAAGGCGGCCCAGTGGCTGCTGCCCTACCTGATCGGCATGGGGCTCATCGTGTTCCTCAGCGACTTCGGTCCGCTGACGCACCCGGTGTTCCCGCTGTGGATCGACATCGTCGTGGTGGCGGTGTTCTCACTGGTGATCTACTACTGGGCGATCAACTCCGCGTCGGACCGCGAGGAGATCCTCCGCACCGCCGAGGACGTCCGCGACGTCGAGGAGACCGGCGTCGTCGAGCCGGTCCACCACTAGCACCGCCGGTCCACCACTAGAAGTCGAAGAGGTTCTGCCGGATGCCTCCGGCGCCGTACTCCCGTCGCAGGAGCCCACGGCGCCGGAGCACCGGCACGAGGTCCCCGAACATCCGGTACACCTGCGCCGGGTGCAGGTCGCCGGAGAAGATGATGCCGTCGTTGTCGGCGTCCGCCCCGAGCTCCTCGATGAAGTCGGCGAACTCGTCGGCGGTCCCGACGAAGCCCTCCCGCGCGGACACCCGTCCCTTCCTGGCCTTGCGCTCCAGGAGCGTGCGGAGCGGCGCGTCGGGGGTGTCGCCCACCAGGCCGCGGATCGTCCCGGCCGAGACGTGCTCCCCGAAGGTGCCGTCCGGGATCGGCGCGTCGAGGTCGAGCGCCAGCAGGTCGGTCTCCGAGTCGCTCGACCACGCGATCGCCGCCGTGCGGAGGTCGTCGTCGGACGGGTGCCGTGACGCGTCGACCACCCGGTCGGCCTCGGCGGCGGAGGACACGATCTCGGGCTTCAGGACGAACAGGATCCGCAGCGCGTCCGCGGACCGCCCGGCGACCGCGGCGGCCTCGACCACCCGGGCGCGGTAGTCCCGCACGGCTGACGCGGTCAACGGCGCGAGCGCGAGCTGCACGTCGGAGTGGGTCCCGGCGAAGGCGAGGCCACGCCCCGACCCGCCGGGGGAGACCACCACCGGGTCGGTGTCGAGCGGCAGGGCGTTGAGGGGCCCGTCGGCGGTGAAGTACTCGCCCTCGTGGTGGAACGCGTCGAGGGCGTCGCCGTCCGCGAACCGCCAGGTCGTCGGGTCCCCGACGTACCCGTCGCCCCAGGAGTGCCACAGCCGACGGAGCAGGGTGATCCACTCCTCGGCGCGGTCGTAGGCACGGTCGTGCGGCAGCGGGGACAGCCCGGCGTGGCGGGCGCTCCCGGTGTCGGTCACGACGTTGACGCCGAGGCGCGAGCCGGACAGGTGCGCGAGGGTCGCGAGTTGCCGTGCGGCGAGGTACGGCGGGGTGAAGCCGGCGTTCACGGTCGGGGCGATCCCGATGTGCGACGTCGCGGCGAACAGGGACGGCGCGAGCAGCAGCGGGTCGTGCTTCGGCCCGCCGTACGCCTGCCGGATTCGGAGGTCGAGGGTGGCTGGGTTGCCCAGCGAGATGGCGTCCTCGGCGATGACGAGGTCCATCCCGGCCTGCTCGAGGGCGCGGACGGACTGCTGGTACAGGTCGGGCCTCGTCCAGTCGTGGCCCCAGTCCCAGTCGGACCGGCCCCACGCCTGCGGGCCGAACCCGCGCGAGAAGAAGTACCCGAAGTGTTGCAGGTCGGCCATCCGCTAGAGCTCCTCGGTGATGACGTGGCCGCCGGGGACGGCGTGTTCCAGGGAGGCGAGCTCCGAGACGGGGTCGACCCGCGCCTCCAGGCCGACAGCGCCGCGCACCGCCGCGAACCCGCGCTCCAGGTCGCGGACCAGGTCTGCGACGTCCTCGATCCCGACCGACAGACGGATCAGACCGTCGCCGATGCCCTGCTCGGCGCGCTCCTGGGGCGTCCGGCCGGCGTGCGTCGTCGTGGCCGGGTGCAGGATCAGCGAGCGCACGTCGCCGAGGTGGGTCATCCGGCTGAACAGCTGGACCGCGTCGATGAAGGCGCGTGCGGCAGCCTCGCCACCCGCCAGCGTGAACGCGAAGACTGAGCCGGCACCGCGCGGCAGGTAGCGCTGGGCGAGGTCGTGGAACGGACTGGAGGCGAGCCCCGCGTAGTCGACGCTCGTCACCTCCGGCTGCTGCTCCAGGAAGGACGCGACCGCCAGCGCGTTGGCGCTGTGCCGCTCGACCCGCAGGGAGAGCGTCTCGATGCCCTGACGGAGCAGGAACGCGTTGAACGGCGACGGCGACGGGCCGATGCGGGAGGCCACGACGTCGCGGGCGAAGACGACGAACGCCCGGCTGCCGTAGCGGTCGACGTAGCTCTCGCCGCCGAGCGTCCGGTCCGGGCTGGTCAGGTGCAGCCAGCGCTCGGGCGACGCCGACCAGTCGAACGTGCCGCCGTCGACCAGCACGCCGCCGAGCCCCGCGCCGTGGCCGGAGAGGAACTTCGACGCGGAGTGCACGACGATGTCCGCCCCGTGCTCGACCGGCCGGACGAGGTAGGGCGTCGCCAGGGTGTTGTCGACGATGAGCGGCACCCCCGCACGGTGCGCCGTCTCCGCGACGCCGGCGATGTCGAGGACGTCGTTCTTCGGGTTCGGGATCGTCTCGGCGAAGAACGCCTTCGTGTTCGGGCGCACGAGTCGTGCCCACTCGCCGAGGTCGCGCTGGTCGGCGACGAAGTCGACCTCGATGCCGAGCCGGCCGAGGTTCTGCACGAGCAGCCCCCTGGTGCCCTCGTAGATGCTGCGCGCCGCGACGACGTGGTCGCCGGCCTGCAGCAGGCCGAGGAACGCGACCGTCGCCGCCGCCTGCCCGCTGCCCACCAGGATCGACTCGGTCCCGCGCTCGAGCAGCGCCACCCGGCGCTCGACGTCGGCGTTCGTGGGGTTCCCGAGCCGGGTGTACGTGTAGCCGTCGTCGGTGCCGGCGAACCGGTCGCGGGCCTGGTCGAAGTCCTCGAAGAGGAACCCGGAGGTCATGTGGATCGCGGGCACCCGCGCGGCGTGTGCCGCGTCGGGCCGGAACCCGCCGTGCACCTGCTCGGTCGCGAAGCCGTGCTGCTCGTCCGTCATGGGTCTCCCTCCGGCCGTGGTCGTGCCGGTACTCTCGCAGGCTCCGCCCCACGGCCGCCGGATTGCGGCGTCCCGTTACGGTGGGGCCGCGGTTCGCGCGGCTTCTGCGACACGGCGCGCGTCGATCGACGCGTGCGGTGTCGAACGGTGCGCGCGCACCGGCGCGGCGCCTCAGAACAGCGCGCGCACGCCGGACTCCACCGTCGCCCAGACCTCGAGGAGCGGGCCCCGCGCCAGCCACACGGCGCCCGCGTTCACGGCGACGAACAGCACGAACCAGACGCCGGCCGGCACGCGCATCTCCGCGGCCGCGATGTGGAAGTCCGTCTGCACCCGGGCCCCGGTGAGCAGCCACCGCGCGACCTGGACGACCGACCGCAGGCCGTCGAGCACGAAGAACGCCCCGACCGTGGCGACGACGAGCACGGTGGCCTCGGACGGACGCAGGGCCACCCAGAGCGCGAGGGCGTCGAAGCCGAGCACCACGAGGATCCCGAACCAGTTCCGCACGAACGCCAGCGCGACGAGCCCGACGACCCCGAGGACCGCGACCGGCAGCCACCGCGACCCGTGCAGCACGCCCGTGACGAGCAGCACGCCCGCCCAGAGCGGCGCGCTGTACCCGGCGTAGAGGTTGAGGATCCGGACGAGCCAGCGGATCCCGCCGGGGACCCGGCCGAGCTGCACCCAGGCCTCGCCCGACCCGTCCGGGTGGAGCTCGATGCGCTGGATCCGGCCGCCGAACGGGACGACGACGACCGCGTGGCCGACCTCGTGCGCGATGGTCGAGGCGATGCGCGCGACGCGGCCGACGACCGGCACGAACGGCAGGACGGCGCCGACGAGGAGGGCGACGAACACGAGGGGCGGGGCTGCGGTGGTCAAGGGACCAGGATCGCAGCCCCGCCCAGGAGGAAGCCGAGGACGCCGGGGAAGCCGAGGACGTCGGGGAGGCCGCGTTCAGCCCATCAGCCGCGGCATCAGCGCCACGATGATCACCACGATCGTCGCGACGATGGCGAGCCCCGTCAGGACGGCCAGGAACACCGTCAACCGGTTCATGCGGGTGTGCCTGGCTATTCGACCGTCACCGACTTCGCGAGGTTCCTCGGCTTGTCGACGTCGCACCCGAGCTGGAGCGCCAGCTCCCGGGCGAGCATCTGCAAGGGGACGACGGCCTCGAGCGGGCCCCAGGGTGCGGTCGCCGGGCCCCACGCGAGGTCGCCGGCGGCCCGACGGGTGAGTGCCGGGATGTCCGACCCCTCCCCGCCGACGGTGATCACGAAGCCACCCCGGGCGCGCACCTCGGCGATGTTCGCCTGCAGCCGGTGCTCCCCGTGGTCGACGACGACGACCGGGGTACCCTCGTCGACGAGCGCGAGGGGCCCGTGCTTGAGCTCACCCGCCGGGTACGCCTCGGCCCACCGGTAGCTGAGCTCCTTGAGCTTGAGGGCGCCCTCGGCGGCGTACGGCAGGCCGGCTCCGCGTCCGAGGAACAGGAACCCCGAGGCGTCCTTGACGCTCGACACGAGCAACGGGATCCGGTCGGCGGCGATCGCAGCCGCGTGGTCGATCCTGGCCGGCAGGTCGGACAGCTCCGCCACCAGCGCGTCCGCCCGTCCCGAGTCGATCCGACCCGAGGCGACGAGCGCGGAGATCATCGCGGCGACCCCGACGACCACCTGCGCGGTGAAGGTCTTCGTCGCGGCGACGCCGACCTCCGGGCCCGCGTGGCAGTCGAGGACCGCGTCGGCCCGTCGGGCGAGGGACGAGTGCACGTTGTTCGTCAGGGCGAGCACCGGGTGCCTGTCCTCGAACCGGTCCAGGGCACGGAGCACGTCAGCGGTCTCGCCCGACTGGCTGATCGCGACGACCAACGTGCCGGGGGCGAGGACGACCTGGTCGGCCTCGCTGGCGACGACGATGTCGGTCGGGACGCCGCCGATGCCGCGCAGCGCGGTGGCGATCACCTGACCGGCGTTCAGCGACGTCCCGCAGGCGACCACGGCCAGCCGGTGGAACCCGGGGAGCCCCAGCCCGACCCACATGCTGCCGTCGGCCGCCCGACGGGCGACACGGTCCAGGATCGAGGCGACCACGGCGGGCTGCTCCTCGATCTCCTTCGCCATGTGGTCCGGGTGGTCGCCCAGGTCCAGCGCGGTCGCGGCGAACGGCGACGGCGTCGGGAAGGGCACCGGCACCGCGATGCCGTCGGACGACCACGTCCACGCCTCGCCGAGTTCGACGACGTCCCCGTCGCGGAGCGCCACGAAGGTCTCGCACCACTCCGCGATCGCCCCGATGTCGCTCGCCACGAAGTCGCCGCGCGCCGAACGGGCCACGACGAGCGGGGACCGCTGCGCGGCGACGACCATGCGGCCGTCCCGGGCGTCGAGCACTACGATCGCCCACGACCCCTCGAGCTGCGCCGTCGCGATCTGCACCGCGAGCATCAGGTCCGGGTCGACCGCCAGCGCCCGCTCGACCAGGTGCGCGATGACCTCCGAGTCGACGTCGGACGCGAACACGTGCCCCTGCGCCTCGAGCGTGGCGCGCAGCCGGTCGGCGTTCTCGACGATGCCGTTGTGCACGATGCTGATGCGTCCGGAGCAGTCGCCGTGCGGGTGTGCGTTCGCCTCGCGGACGACGCCGTGGGTCGCCCAGCGCGTGTGTCCGATGCCGACGCCGGTCAGCGCGTCACCGGAGCGTGCGGACACCAGCGTCCGGAGGTCGCCGACGCGGGACACGGACCGGATCGTCTCGGTCCGACCGGAGGCCGTCCGGACCGCGATGCCGGCGGAGTCGTAGCCGCGGTACTCGAGTCGTTCGAGCCCGTCGAGCAGGTAGGGGGTCGCGTCGTCGGAGACGCGGGCCGCGATGATGCCGCACATCTGGGGTCCCTTCGGGTGGGAGGAGCAGCTCGGGGGTGGGGTGGAGCAGCTGTCGGGAAGGTGCGGCACCGACCGCCGTCGGGTCTGCCGTGCGTCCGGTCCGCCGACCCGACCGCCGCCCGTCCTCGGATCAGGCGAGGACGGACGTCGGCGACACGGGTCGACGGTTCGGGTACCGGACGGGGTACCACGGGCCGGCTCCCGGGGGAGCACGGCGGTCGGTGCAGGAGAAGCCTCACCCGCCGCGGTTGCCACGGCAACGCCCGTCGCCCGCTCTTGCGGTTCCCCGCGTGCGGGCTGCGACCCCCTGCGGGCGCGTGCGGACTCCCGCAACGACACGACGGACTGGAGGCGCGGTGCCAGTCGACACCGCGCCTCCAGTCCGTCAGGGGTCGCGTTCAGGTCACGTGAGCAGCGCGACCAGGTGCGAGCGCGAGCGCGCACCCACCTTCCGGTAGATCTGCGTCAGCCGCAGCTCCACCGTCCGCTGCGACATGAACAGCGACGAGGCGATCTCGCGGTTGCGGTACCCCTCCGTCACCTTCTGCACGACGGCGCGCTCCTCCGCGGTGAGCGACGTGAGCACCGCCGACGCGTCCGGGGCGCTCCGCGGGGTCCCCGGCATCGAGGCGGACAGCACGGGGCCGGACCGCATCGACGTCGGCGCGCCGAACGACGGCATCGCGACGGTCGCCGCCGGCGTGGCGAGCGGACGCCGGAGCCCCGCCGCCTCGTACGCCGCGGCCGCCGCCGCACCGAGCCGGGGACGGTCCGTCGCGTTCCCCACCGCGGCGAGGGCCGCGAGGGTCCGCGCCCGCTCGAACTGCGAGTCGTGCGGCTGGAACAGCTCCAGCGCGCGACGACGTGCCGTGTCGCGGGTGGTGTCGTCGGCGACGAGCGCCAGGCACCGCGCCAGCACGAGCGCACCCCAGCGGGACGGCCGTCCGTGGTGATCGGCGGCGAGCCGGGCCGTGACCGTCCGGGCGTCGTCGATCCGACCGAGGCGCGAGTACGCCTCCACCAGGTCGCCGAGGTGCCGGAGCACCGCCGGGTTCCGCAGCGAGCGGCCGATGGCGTCGGCCGCCTCGAGCGAGGCCACTGCCTCCTCGATCCGACCGTCGAGCAGCAGCACCCGTCCGCGGAGGGCGTGCAGCTTCGCGGTCGCACCCCACAGACGGTTCGTGGAGCGCTGCGCGAGGCACCGGTCGACGACCTCGAGCGCTTCGGGGGAGCGCCCCTCGGCGAAGTGCCGCCACGCGATCGCGATCGCACGGGACGGCTCGCGGAGCCGCTCCACGACCGACGAACCGGCCTCCCACACGTCGATCGCGCGGAGCGCCTGCCGGAAGTTCCCGGAGCGCACCTCGTTCTCGGCGGACAGGTACCGCGCGGCCTCGGTCCACACCGGTGCCGCCTCCTGCCCCCGGGCGAGGACCAGGGCGAAGACCCGACGGGCACTGCGGTAGCGCTCGGCGATGCTCAACGCGTGGGCGAGGAGCAGCAGGGCGGGGTCCGACATGCCGAGGAGCGTCGCGGTGGACAGCCCGTCGTGCAGCTCGGTGTCCGCCGGCAGCGTGCCGTCGACCGCCGCGATGAGCTCGTGCGCCGTCGACGTGATCTCCCGGGTGTGCGGCGAGGCCGAACGTCGGAGCGGTTCCGCCCGGGCGAGCAGGTCACGCGCCTGGTCGAGCTCCCAGGCCTCGGCCCGGAAGCACGCCACCATCGCCAGGAGCCCGCCGACCGCATCGGCCTCGGCCGCGTCCTCGGGGTCCACCGGCACGAGGAGCTCGTCCGCGTGCACGGCGTCGCCGCTGAGGTACTGCACCGAGTACTCGAGGCGCAGCCGACGGATCTCGTCGGGCGTCGAGCGGAACGGCCGGACCGCCGCGAGGTACCGCGCCGCGAAGCCGAGCAGCCGGTTGCCCAGCAGCGCCTCGGTCACGCCGAGGAGTGCCAGGTGCTCGTCCTCGGTGCCCCCGCCGATGAGCAGTGCCCGCTCGGTGAGGACGATCGCGGCCTGGGCGTTGCCGTCCACCACGTAGGACCGTGCGGCCCGGAGCAGGGCGACCACGTCGGGGACGTCGTCGACGAAGCTGCGGTGCCAGGCGGTCGCGCGGGGGTCGCACTCGGCGCTCGCCGCGGCCAGCTCGGTGTGCGCGGCCCGACGGTCCCTGGCCGGCATCCGCCAGTACAGCGCGGAGCGGACGAGGGGGTCGCGGACGGTGACGGTCTGGCCCTTGACGGACGTGAGTCCGGCGTCGGCGAGGTCGTCGAGTTCGTCCCGGTCCCAGCCGGTGGTCTTCGCCACCGGGACGAGGGCCAGTCGTGCGAGGACGTCCAGATCGCGTCCCGCGACGGAGCCGAGCGCCAGGGCCGCGATGGCCTCGGTGGTCGGCGTTGGGCGGAGCGGCAGCACGAGCGGCTCGGTGCCGTTCAGCTGCCCGCGGCTGAGCACGGCGAGCTGCTCCTGCAGGGCGCCGGGGTTGCCGCCGGTCTCCTGGGCGAGGACGGCGAGGACGCCGTCGTTCGCCTCCTCCGGAGCCATGGCACGGGCGAGCACCAGGGCTTCGTCCGCGGGCAGCGGTTCGATCCGCAGCATCGGCAGCGCCGCGAGCGGCCCGTCCGACGGCACGGTGCGGACCGTGGCGACGACGCGGAGTGCGGTGCCGGCGAGCCGGGACGCGAGGAACGCGATGAGCTCCTGGCTCTCC
>Ga0153989_1000414_pt1 | contig 11414 bp, 8 predicted proteins | sample TSNC073MetaG_FD_104701 | JGI IMG/M metagenome (GOLD analysis project Ga0153989, IMG submission 104701) | Attine ant fungus gardens microbial communities from North Carolina, USA - TSNC073 MetaG | ecosystem: Host-associated > Fungi > Mycelium > Unclassified | place: USA: North Carolina, Jones Lake... | reverse complement strand
GAGGGCGTGACCGACGAGGGCGTGCAGGCACTTCACACGGGTGGGCATGCCACCGGCGCTGATGCCGTCGATCTCGTCGACGTGCTCGATCGACTCGCGATCGGCCAGGTAGGACTCGTGCGCCGAGCGGTACTGCTCGGCGACTTCGGGGTCCTCGAGCAGGGCTGCCAGCTCGGGCATCACCTGGTTCGCCTCGAGGGTGCTGACCGCAGCGGTGGCCGCGGGATGGCACAGGTAGTAGAACGTCGGGAACGGGGTGCCGTTCGACAGTCGGGGCTTCGTGGACACGACCGTGGGATTGCCACAGACGCAGCGAGCAGCGATCCCGATGACGTCGCGAGCCGGTCGGCCGAGCTGCGCCGACACGACCTGCACGTCGCGTTCGGAGGGCGGGTCGAAGGGAGGGGTCGTCACGGGTACGTGAGCCTACCGGAGTCCCGCGTCGTCGCCTACTTCGTGTCGCCGGTGCCGGAGACGTCCGGCGCGACGAGGTCCTGCGTGGTGCGCTCCGTGAGGCCCGAGGTCAGCACCGACGAGAGCATCGCTTGCACCCAGTCGACCTTCGGCGTCTGCACGCTCGAGCTCACGGGCGTGCCGGAGTCGGTCGTCGGCTTGCTCGTGCCCCCGTTGCCCTCCGCTCCCATGACGAGGTAGCTCTCCTCGCCCGGGTACACGTAGAGCAGTCGGTCCCGAGCCTGCGCCTCGATGTACGCCGGGTCGTCCCAGCGTGCGACGTCCTTCTTCTTCTGCGCGACGTCGGCCTTCTGCGCCGCGACCTCCCGCTGCTGCTGCGCGATCTGCTCCTGCTGCTGGATGAGCGTCCGGAGCGACGGAGCGAGGACCACGACGAACAGCACGATGATCGCCAGCATGAGGAGGCTGAAGCCGGAGAACCGGATCGAGCGGTACCAGGGCTGGTCGGGCGTGCCGCCCTCCGGCATGGCCACGGCGACGCGGCGGACACGGGGCTTCTGAGTGGGCACGGTCCGACGATAACCCGGCGGTGGTCCGGCGCGCGGTCGGCACGCGGCCGTTCGGTGCCCTCCCAGCGTCGCCCGCCTGGAGGCGCGGCTCGCCCCCGTCGGGACGCTCGCGCCCGTCCCGTGGGCGCGTCACACGCCGCACGCGCTTCGTCGAGGTCGCACGATCTGTCGCCTGCGCCCGACGCGAGCGGCACGTCGTGCGACCTCGACGTGCTGCGGGCGGCATGTCGTGCGACCTCGCGCGCAGCCCCGCGGGGACGACGAGACGCCGCCCTCCCGGAGGAGGACGGCGTCTCGGGTGGTGCGGTGGTCAGCTGGTCAGAGCGCAGCCGAGCGCGGGAAGGCCGAGCGACCCGCGTAGACCGCGGCGTCCCCGAGCTCCTCCTCGATGCGGAGCAGCTGGTTGTACTTCGCGACGCGGTCCGAGCGTGCCGGGGCGCCGGTCTTGATCTGTCCGCCGTCTACCGCGACCGCGATGTCCGCGATCGTGGTGTCCTCGGTCTCGCCCGAGCGGTGCGACAGGATCGACGTGAGGCCGTGGCGGTGTGCCAGGGACACGGCGTCGAGGGTCTCGGTCAGGGTACCGATCTGGTTCACCTTGACGAGGATCGAGTTCGCGGCCTTCTCGTCGATGCCCCGCTGCAGACGCTTCGGGTTGGTGACGAAGAGGTCGTCGCCGACGATCTGCACCTTGTCGCCGAGCTCGGCGGTCAGGTGGGTCCAGCCGGCCCAGTCGTCCTCGGCCAGCGGGTCCTCGATCGTGGCGAGCGGGTAGTCGCGGACGAGCTCGGCGAAGTAGGCCGTGAACTCCTCGCTCGAGAGCTGCTTGCCCTCGAAGGAGTACTTGCCGTCGTTGAAGAACTCGGTCGAGGCGACGTCGAGGCCGAGGGCGATGTCCTTGCCCGGGGTGAAGCCGGCCTTCTCGATCGCGGAGAGGAGGAAGTCCAGCGCAGCGCGGTTCGACGCGAGCTCCGGCGCGAAGCCGCCCTCGTCGCCGAGGCCGGTCGCGAGGCCCTGCTTCTTCAGCTCGCCCTTGAGGGCGTGGTATGTCTCGACACCCCAGCGGAGTGCCTCGGAGAAGGACTCGGCGCCGTAGGGCACCAGGAAGAACTCCTGGATGTCGACGTTGGTGTCGGCGTGCGCGCCACCGTTGACGACGTTCATCAGCGGGACGGGCAGCGTGTGCGCGTTCGGGCCACCGAGGTAGCGGAACAGCGGCAGGTCGGCCGAGTCGGCGGCGGCACGGGCCACGGCGAGCGATGCGCCGAGGATCGAGTTCGCGCCGAGGCGGGACTTGTTCTCGGTGCCGTCGAGCTCGATGAGCGCGGCGTCGACGAGGCGCTGGTCGGTGGCGTCGAAGCCCTCGAGCGCCGGGCCGATCTCGTCGAGGACGGCGTCGACGGCCTTGAGCACGCCCTTGCCGCCGTACCGGGCCTTGTCGCCGTCCCGGAGTTCGTACGCCTCGAACGCACCGGTGGAGGCACCGGAGGGGACGAGCGCGCGGGACACGACGCCGTCGTCGAGGAGGACCTCGACCTCGACCGTCGGGTTGCCTCGGGAATCGAGGACTTCGCGTGCTCCTACGGCATCGATCACGGCCACGGGGTACTCCCTACACGTTCGGTTGTGGTGATTGCGGGGTCGATCCTACCGAGGCCGGGTGAACGCGAGGCGCGCATGACGCCCGGCTGTGGAGAACCCCCGGTGGCCGGACCGCGGTCAGGCGAGCGGGCGGAACTCCACGCCGTCGAGGGTCTCGGTGTCCGCGCGGACGGACGCGAACGCGTCGAACCCCTGCTCGACGAGGCCGGCGAGCAGGTTCTTGGTGTTCTTCGTGCGCCGTTCCAGGCGGACCCGCCGGTGCGTCCCGAGCGCCTCGGCCTGCAGCGCGGCGAGCCGGGCCGGGTCGACGTCCTTGTCGTACACGAGCACGACGGCGTCGGACTCCGCGGACTCCGGCAGCGTGACGAGGTCGACCAGGCGCTCGAAACCGAGCGAGAACCCGACGGCGGGGACCTCCTGGCCGAGGAACCGGCCGATCATGCCGTCGTACCGGCCGCCGCCGCCGAGGCTGTAGCCGAAGTCCGGGTGGGCCACCTCGAAGATCGTGCCCGTGTAGTAGCCCATGCCACGCACGAGCGTCGGGTCGAAGCGCAGGTCGACGCCGGGCAGCGCGGCCCGCAGGCCGAGCAGGTCCCCGAAGGCGTCGGCGTCCAGCCATGCCGCCCCCGCGACCGACTCCCAGTCGGCGGACTCCAGCGCACGGATGGTGTCCTCGAGCCCGGCGAGCTCGGCGCCCACCGTCTGCCGGAGTTCCGCGGCGACACCGTCCGGCCCGATCTTGTCGAGCTTGTCGATCGTGATGAGCGCGCGGTCGGCGACCGCGGACTCCGTGATCCCCCACGACGCGAGGAGCGCCAGCAGGACCCGACGGTCGTTGATCCGGATGGTCGTGCCCGCGACCCCGAGGGCGTCGAGCGCCGCGGTCGTCGCTCGGATGAGTTCGATCTCGGCGAGCTGTCCCGGCTCCCCGAGGATGTCGATGTCGCACTGCACGAACTGGCGGTACCGGCCCTTCTGCGGCCGCTCCGCTCGCCACACGGGGGCGATCTGCACCGAGCGGAACACCGCGGGCAGCTCGGCGCGGTGCGAGGCGTAGAACCGGGCGAGGGGCACCGTGAGGTCGAACCGGAGCCCGAGGTCGGCGAGGTCCTGGGGCGTCTCCGCGCGACGCAGGTCCTCCGTGGAGAGCCCGCGCTTCATCACCGCGAACGCGAGCTTCTCGTTGTCGCCGCCGAGCCCCGAGTGCAGCCGCGCCGCGTCCTCGACCACGGGCGTCTCGATCTCGTCGAACCCGTGCCGCGCGTAGACGCCGCGGATGACCCCGAGCACGTGCTCGCGCCGGGCCTTCTCTGCGGGGAGGAAGTCACGCATGCCACGGGGTGCCGTCACGGTCGAAGCCATGCCGCAATTCTGGCAGAACGCGATCCCGGGCTTGCGCGGCTCCCGGTCGACATATATTCTGAATCCAGAACCTCGGACCGATGGGGGCCTGATCCTCTCATCGGACCGATCGCGTGGGCAACGTGCTGCAGTGTGCCCCGCGGTTCGAGCGGGCTTCCCTGCCGGCGCCTCTATCCCTGGTGGTGTCGGCTGCCCGCTCGCGGGCGTCCTCCTTTTTTCGGGTTGGGAGGACGCCCGCACTCTCTGCTCACTCGGTCGCGCGCCCGACGGCCTCGAGCGCGGCGACGGCTGCCCGCAGGCTCGCGATCGGGTCGATCCCGTCCCGCCGTGCCGCGGCGATCGACGTCAGGAGCGCCGTCCCCCACTGACGGTCGACCGAGCCGACGGTCTCGACCGCGCCGATCGAGGCGACCCCGTCGACCGCGCCCTCCGCGGCTCCGTCCGCAGGGACCGAGGCGACCCCGCCCGCGGCGACGGAGGCGACCCCGTCGTCCGGCACGTCCGCAGCGACCGAGGCGACCACCGTGGCGGCGTCCCCCCGTTCCTCCAGGCGCTCCAGCAGCTTGACCGCACGCTCGAGCGGGGGCATGGCGCGCGGGACGCCGTCGAAGACGCTCCGCCGCGAGGACTTCTCCGCCGCCTTCGCGGCACGCCAGACCCGGACCACGTCCTCCACGGTGTCGGCGCGCTCGTCCCCGAACACGTGCGGGTGACGACGGACCATCTTGTCGCGAGCGCCCGCAGCGACGTCCTCGAGGTCGAACGACTCCGCGAGCCCGGCGTGCAGGACCACCTGGTAGAGCACGTCGCCGAGTTCCTCCCGGAGTTCGTCGGCGTCGCCGTCGTCGATGGCGTCGACGAGCTCGTACGACTCCTCGACCGCGTACCGGGCCAGCGAGGCGTGCGTCTGGGCGCGGTTCCACACGCAGCCCCCGGTCGGTGCGAGCAGGCGGTCGACGACGGCGACGAGGTCCGAGACGGCGGTCATGCCGCCATCGTGGCACCCACCGCTGACCGCGACCGCGCCGACGACCGGTAGGCTCGTCGTGGCGTGTCGGGAAGTCTGGTCGACGGACCGTCAGTCGAACCCTCACAACGGAGCTCCATGCAGGCACTCATCCGTTCCCCTCGCTTCAGCGCCATCGCGCTCCTCACCGCCGCCGTGCTCGGCCTGGTCGTCGCGAACACGCCACTCGGCCCCGGCCTCGAACACGTCCTACACGTGCACGCCCCGTGGGGTGCGGTCGGGCTGGACCTCTCCGTGTCGCACTGGATCAGCGACGGGCTCCTCGCGGTGTTCTTCCTGCTCGTCGCGATCGAGCTGAAGCACGAACTCGTCGCCGGTGAACTCTCCAACCCGAAGACCGCGATCATCCCCGCCATCGCAGCGGTCGGCGGCGTGGTCGTCCCGGCCGGGATCTACCTCGCGGTGACGACCGGGACCGCCTACCAGCACGGCTGGCCCATCCCGACGGCGACGGACATCGCGTTCGCCCTCGGAGTCCTCGCGATGTTCGGACGCGGGCTGCCGTCGACCCTCCGCGTCTTCCTGCTGGCGCTCGCCGTCCTCGACGACCTCATCGCGATCATCATCATCGCCGTGGTGTTCGCGCACGACACGGACTTCCTCGCGCTGGGCGGCGCGGTCGTGGTGCTCGTCCTGTTCTGGCTGCTCGGCAAGGCGCTCCGCCCCGGTCGTACCGGTCAGGGCTGGATCATCGCCGCCATGGTGGTGCTCGGCATCGTCACGTGGTGGCTCGTGTACCACTCCGGGGTGCACGCGACGATCGCCGGTGTCGCCCTCGGCCTGGTCCTGCCGCGCCGCCCCGGCCACACCCTGCACGAGAACGTCGAACCCTGGTCCAACGCGATCGTGCTGCCGATCTTCGCCTTCGCGTCGGCCGCGGTCGTGGTGCCGTCGGTGGGCATCGGCGAGCTCTCCCCCACCTTCTGGGCGGTCGTGCTCGCGCTGCCGGTCGGGAAGGTCATCGGCATCACGCTGTTCGGCGCGGTCGCCACGCGGATCTTCCGCGCGCCCGGACGGTCGACCCTCTCCTTCTGGTCGATCGTCACGGTCGGTGTCCTCGGCGGCATCGGGTTCACGGTCTCGCTGCTCATGAACGAGCTGGCGTTCGCCCGCAACGAGGAGATCCTCGACGAGGGCGTCCTCGCGGTCCTGGTCGGCTCCGGCATCGCGATCATCGCGTCGGCGGTGGTGGTCAGCGTGCGGGCACGGCGGTACCGCGCGCGGCGCGAGCTGTCCGAGGCCGAGGCGACCGAGTAGCGGCACGCGAGCGGGGCCGTTGCCGGGCCGACTCGGAACGACTCCGTCGCTGTCGTACGACATCGGAGAAGTCGTCGCTTGCGGACGCGGACAGTTGCGACCGCCCGCTTGCGACCACTCCGCTGTCGTACGACGTCGGGTTCGTCGTTCGGGCTCGCCAGCTCGCCAGACCGCCCGCGCCCACGGGCCGCCGGACGCGACCACGGACCGACTGGAGGCGCGGTGCGGGCCCGCCCCGCGCCTCCCGTCCGCCGTCCGGTACCGCCCGCGGTGCTAGGCCGCCGGCGTCTCCGCGGGCGCCTTGGAGGCGCCGTACACCGCGGTCAGGATGCTCTCGACCCACTGGATCAGCCCGTCGTCCGGCAGGGTCTCACCGTGCGGCTTCGGCAGCGGGATGCTCGCGGCGTCCTGCTGCGGGAACCACCGGGCGCCCGGGAACATCCGCTTGAGCCGCACCTGCGCCGAGTCCGGCAGCTCCTTGCCGGCGACGCGCAGGTTCGACCCCATCACGACCACGTCGGAGAGCCCGACCTGCTGCGCCATCCGACGGAGTCGTGAGACCTCCACCAGGGTGCGCACCGGCTGCGGCGGCTGGCCGTACCGGTCGGTGAGCTCGTCGAGGACCATGTCGATGCCCTCGGCCTGGGCCGCGGGGGCCGAGGCGGCGGAGAGCTTCTGGTACGCCTCGAGCCGGAGCCGTTCGGACTCGACGTAGTCCTCGGGGATGTGCGCGTCGACCGGGATCTCGAGCCGGAGTTCGGTCTGCCCCTCGGCCACGTCGCCGCGGAACTGGGAGACGGCCTCGCCGATCATGCGGAGGTACAGGTCGAAGCCCACGCCCGCGATGTGCCCGGACTGCTCGCCGCCGAGCAGGTTGCCCGCACCGCGGAGCTCGAGGTCCTTCATGGCGACCTGCATGCCCGCGCCGAGCTCGTTGTTCGCCGCGATGGTCTCGAGGCGGTCCTGAGCGGTCTCGGACAGCGGCTTGTCGGCGTCGTAGAGGAAGTACGCGTAGCCACGCTCGCGACCTCGGCCGACGCGGCCCCGGAGCTGGTGCAGCTGCGACAGCCCGTACTTGTCCGCCTTGTCGATGATGAGCGTGTTCGCGTTCGCGATGTCGAGTCCGGTCTCGACGATCGTCGTGGACACGAGGACGTCGAACCGTCGCTCCCAGAAGTCGACCATGACCTGCTCGAGGGTGCTCTCCGACATCTGCCCGTGCGCGACGGCGATCCGGGCGTCGGGCACGATCTCGGCCAGGTGCGCGGCGACCGACTGGATGTCCTTCACCCGGTTGTGCACGTAGAACACCTGGCCCTCGCGCAGGAGCTCGCGGCGGATGGCCGCGGCGACCTGCAGGTCCGACTGGGGTCCGACGAACGTGAGGATCGGGTGGCGGTCCTCCGGCGGGGTGGCGAGCGTGGACATCTCGCGGATCCCGGTGACCGCCATCTCGAGCGACCGTGGGATCGGGGTCGCGGACATCGCCAGGACGTCGACGTTGGTCTTGAGCTTCTTCAGCTGGTCCTTGTGCTCGACGCCGAACCGCTGCTCCTCGTCGATGATGACGAGCCCGACGTCCTTGAACTGGATGTTCTGCGACAGGATCCGGTGCGTGCCGATGACGATGTCGACGGTGCCGTCGGCGAGTCCCGCGATGGTCTCCTTCGACTCCTTCTCGGTCTGGAACCGGCTCAGGGCACGGAGGTGGACGGGGAAGCCGGCGAACCGCTCCTGGAAGGTCTCCATGTGCTGCCGGACGAGCAGGGTCGTCGGGACGAGCACCGCGACCTGCTTGCCGTCCTGCACGGCCTTGAACGCGGCACGGATCGCGACCTCGGTCTTGCCGTAGCCGACGTCGCCGGAGAGCAGGCGGTCCATCGGGATCGGCCGCTCCATGTCGCGCTTGATCTCGTCGATGGTGGTGAGCTGGTCGGCGGTCTCGGCGAACGGGAAGGCCTCCTCCAGCTCGCGCTGCCACGGGGTGTCCGGGCCGAACGCGTGCCCCTTCGACGCCATGCGCGCCGAGTAGAGCTTCACGAGGTCGACGGCGATGTCGCGGACGGCCTTCCGCGCCTTGCTCTTCGCCGCGGACCAGTCGCTGCCGCCCATCTTCGACAGGGTCGGGGACTCGCCGCCGACGTAACGCGAGAGCTGGTCGAGCTGGTCGGTGGGCACGAAGAGCTTGTCGCCCGGGTAGCCGCGCTTCGACGGCGCGTACTCGAGGACGAGGTACTCGCGCTGGGTCTTCACCGCGTTGCGCCCGCCGGAGCTCACCTCGCGCGAGACCAGCTCGACGAACTTGCCGATGCCGTGCGTGGCGTGCACGACGACGTCGCCCGGCTTGAGCTGCAGCGGGTCGACGACGTTCTTGCGTCGGCTCGCCAGCTTCTTCACGGTCCGGGCGCCCTGCTGGACGCTACGACCGTAGAACTCCGCCTCGCTGAGGACCGCGATGCGCGGGTCGGGCGTCGCGAAGCCGTGCTCGACCGTGGCGGTCGTGACGATGGCGACCCCGGGCTCGGGCGGCGCGGTGAGGGCCTCGGCACGCGCGGCGACCCCGGCGTCGGCGAGCACCTGCACCGCACGCTCGACGAGCCCCTGGCCCTGCGCGGTCACCACGACGGCCCACCCGTCGTCGGTGAGTTCCTTGACGTGTGCGATCGCCCCGTCGGCGCTGCCGGCGAAGCTCGGGATCGCCTCGGCCCGGACGCGGACGTAGTCGCCCGCCTCGGCGACGGCCTCGGCGTCGGTGAGGACGCGCTCGGCGTCGCCCTCGTCCAGCCCGGAGTCGAACGGGGACACCGTCCACCAGGTGCGCTGGCCGCGGCCGTTCTTGAGCTGCTGCACGGACAGGAAGTTGCCGGCGTCGAGGTCGATCGGTGCCTGGGCCCCGGCGACCGCGGCGCTCCAGGCTGCCTGGAGGAACTCGGTGTTCGTCTCGGCGAGGCTGTGCGCGCGTCCGCTGACCCGCTCGGGGCCGAGCACGGCGATGACGGCCTCGGACGGCAGGTAGTGGGTGACCGGCACGAGGTCCTGCACGAGCGCGGGCGCCAGGGACTCCATGCCCTCGACCGGGATGCCCTCGGCGATCTTCGCCAGCATCTGGGACAGGTTCGGGAACTCGTGCAGCATCTCGCGGGCACGCTGCCGGACGTCGTCGCTCAGCAGGAGCTCACGACTCGCGGTGAGTTCGACCGACCCGAGGTCGTCCTCGGTGGTGCGCTGGTCGGCCACCGAGAAGGCCTTGATCGCCTCGATCTCGTCGCCGAAGAAGTCGACGCGCACGGGGTGGTCGGCCGTCGGCGCGAAAACGTCGAGGATGCCGCCGCGCACGGCGAACTCCCCACGGCGGGTGACCAGGTCGACCCGGGCGTACGCCATGTCGACGAGCTGCCCCGCGATGGTGCCGAGGTCGTTGCCGCGCGACTCCGTCCGCAGGACGATCGGCGCGAGGGAGGTCAGGTTGCCCGCGATCGGCTGCAGCGCCGCCCGGACGCTCGCGACGACGACGGTCGTGCGGCGCTGGTCGGAGGGGGCGTCCTGCCACGCGGCGAGCTTCCGCAGCGTCGCGATGCGCGTACCGACGGTCTGCGCGCTCGGGCTGAGGCGCTCGTGCGGCAGGGTCTCCCACGCCGGGAACTCGAGCACGTCCGCGTCGGGGAGGTAGCTGCCGACGGCGTCGCGGACCGCCTCGGCCTCACGCCCGGTGGCGGTGATCACGAACGCGCACTGCGGCCCGGACCGCTCGGCCAGGAGCGCCCCGAGGAGCGGGACCCGCAGGCCGTCGACGACCGAGAAGTCGGCGTCACGGTTCGCGGTGCGGAGGACGCGATCGAACGCGGAGGCGCGCGAGAGCGCAGGGATGATGCCCGAGATCGTCACTCAGGACATGGTACCGGCCACGACCGACAACGATCAGGACGGGGCGTGCACCCGCTGCTGCGCGGCGAGCAGGCCGAGGTCCGCGATCGCCTCGACCGCGTCCGCGCCGTCGGCGAGCAGGTTCGGGAGCGTCTTCTTCTCGGTCGGCGAGAAGTCGCGCAGCACGTAGTCGGCGGGGTCCTGTCGCCCGGGGGGACGGCCGATGCCGATCCGCACGCGGGAGAACTCGTTGGTCCCGGTCGCCTTGATGATGTCGCGCAGCCCGTTGTGGCCGCCGTGACCACCGCTGCCCTTGAGCCGGACGGTGTCGAAGGGCAGGTCGAGCTCGTCGTGCACGACCACGAGCGACTCCGGGGTGACGCCGTAGAACCCGAGGATGCTCGACACCGGGCCGCCCGAGGTGTTCATGAACGACCCCGGCTTGGCGAGCACGAGCCGCGGGCCGCCGGGGACGAGCCGCCCCTCGGCCACGGTGTTCGGGGTCTTGTGCTTCTTGAACGTCGCACCCATCCGGGCCGCGAGTTCGTCGAGGACCATCTGGCCGACGTTGTGGCGGTTGCCCGCGTAGCCGGGCCCGGGGTTCCCGAGCCCGACCACGACCAGCAGGTCCTTGTTCACGAGCAGACCGCCATCAGCGTCGACCAGATGTCCCGACGGGTGTTACTCGGAGTCCGCAGCGCCCTCGGCACCGGCTTCGGCGCCGGCCTCGGCCGAGGCCTCGTCGGCGGCGTCGTCGTCGGCGGTGCCGCGCGGGGTGACGATCGCGACGACCAGCGCCTCGGCGTCGGTCTCGAGCTCGGCGCCCTCGGGGAGCTCGAGCTGCGAGGCGTGGATCTGCGTGCCGTCCTCGAGGCCCTCGACGTTCACGACGACGTGCTCCGGGATGTCCGTGGCGAGCACGAGCAGCGAGACGGTGTTGAGGTCCTGCACGTGGATCGTGCCGGAGAAGGACTCGCCCTCGACGACGACGGGCACGTCGACCGTGACCTTCTCGCCGCGGCGGAGGACCACGAGGTCGATGTGCTCGATGATCTGGCGCACCGGGTCACGCTGGACGTCCTTGACGAGGGCGAGCTGCGCCGCACCCTCGATGTCGAGGTCGACGACCGCGTTCGCCGTGCGGACGAGCAGCATGGTCTCGTGACCGGGCAGAGTGATGTGCTGCGGCTCGGTGCCGTGGCCGTAGACGACCGCGGGGATCTTGTCGGCGGCACGGAGCTTGCGCGCAGCACCCTTGCCGAACTTGGTGCGGACTTCCGCTGCGAGCTTGGTGTAGTCGGCCATGATGTCTCCTGGTC
>Ga0153989_1000413_pt1 | contig 11422 bp, 7 predicted proteins | sample TSNC073MetaG_FD_104701 | JGI IMG/M metagenome (GOLD analysis project Ga0153989, IMG submission 104701) | Attine ant fungus gardens microbial communities from North Carolina, USA - TSNC073 MetaG | ecosystem: Host-associated > Fungi > Mycelium > Unclassified | place: USA: North Carolina, Jones Lake... | reverse complement strand
CGGCCCCGGGCCGGCACGACACTCCCCCCCCGGAGGCCCCCGACGCGGGCACGGACCCGACGGTCGCGGCGGCCCCCCCCGACGCGCGCACGGACCCGACCGACCCCGGCACCCCGGAGACGCCGGGCACCGACCCGACCACCCCGACCGACCGTGACCCGGTCGCCACGGACCTCTCCGCGCTGACCGAGGCCACCCACACCCTCCGCGTCGACGCCGTGGACGCCGAGGCCGGCACGGTCACCGTGACGGTGCCGCGCACCCTCGCCGGCACGCCCTTCGACTGGTTCGTGCACTCCGACGCGCAGTACCTCGGCGACGACCCGTCGGACGACGACGGCGTGCTGACCCTGCGGCTGCCGGTCGACCTCGAGGCCGGTACCCACACCCTCGTCGCCCAGCGCGCCGACGGGTCCGTCGCGACCTGGGGCACCTTCTCCTTCGTGGTCGACCCGGTCACCGGCCAGCCGACGGGGGAGCTCGCGTTCACGGGTGCCGACGTCCTGCCGCTCGCGGTGGGCAGCGGCCTCGCGATCGTCGCAGGCCTGGGCATCGCGATGGCGGTGCGGCGCCGACGCGCCTGACGCCTCGTCGAACGGGGCGTACCCGGTCGGAACGGGCCTACCCGGTCGGAACTCCCGACCGGGTACGCCCGTTCCCACTTGCCGTCGCGGCCGTTCCGGGGAGGAACGATCAGCGCGGGATGACCGAGAAGAGGAACCGCTTCCGCACCATGTACCAGGCGAGCAGGATCAGCAGGGTGTGCGCGGCGAAGCCGATCCAGCCGTTCGCCCAGTCGATCCCCGGGATCGACGCGATCGCCAGCGCGAAGAAGACCTGCCAGACGAAGACGTAGAGGCTCGCCTGGCCGATCGGGATCCACAGCCAGCCGATGGCCGCTGAGATCGGCTTCCAGAACACCGTGAGGATCGCGTACGACACGATCGCGAAGAACGCGATGTCGACCAGGCGACCCCACTGCAGGTCGACGCGCTGGTACGCCGTGTTGTACAGCTCGTCGTACATCGAGGCGGGGAACGGCACGGGCGTGAACCCGAAGTGGTTCCCGGCCCAGACGTACACCAGGAACAGCGCGTAGCCGCTCAGGGCGATCCCGACCAGGACCTTGCCGAGCCGGCCGGTGAGGGCGCCGATGATCTGCCGCCGGTAGTACCCGAGCACGAGCCCGTGCGTGAAGACCACCTGCCAGGTGAGGAGCGGGAACACCGACTCGAACTGCGAGTTCAGCGGACGGAACCCGGGGTCGAGCGCCTGGAACACGTACAGCGCCCAGCTGACGACGAGCACCGCCCACCAGAACCCGCGCCGGATCAGCCACATGAGCACCGGGATGAACAGGCTCAGCACCACGAACAGGCCCATGATGTTGAACGGCCACGGCCCCATCTCGAGCAGGAGGAACTGCCGGATCGCGTACCAGGGCGGCGGGTAGGCGAGCAGCTGCATCGCGTTCGGGTAGAGGTCGTACACGCGGCCCTCGGCACCGACCCCGCCGGTGCCGGTCCCCCGGTCGGTGAAGGTCGTGATCGCGTCGGTGTTCAAGAACGGCACGAAGCTCAACGCGAAGACCACGAGGATGACCCCGAGGGTCACGAGGTACTGCTTCCTCGCGCGTTTCCACGCCCCGATCGCCGCCGCCCACTCGCCGAGCTTCTTGATGGCGAACGGGTACGTCATGCCGAGCACCATCCCGGACAGGAACACGAACATCTCCGCGCCGGTGATCGCTCCGGTGGCGTGCAGGGTGATGTACGAGTACGGGCCGCCGATCTCGATGTGGGTGATGACCACGGCGAGGATGATGAACCCGCGGAACAGGTCGAGCCGGAGGTCGCGCCCGGGCTTCCCGTCGTCCGGGTACCGCCAGCTCGGCAGCAGCCGGCCGACGAGTCCGCTCAGCAGGAACACGAGCGTCAACCCGACCGCCAGCCAGACGATCCACGCCATCTGGTCGCCGCCGGTGTCGTACTGCTGGTCGGTCGCGGCGGCCCCGGCCTGCGGCGTCACCCGCTCGGTGACCGGGCCGAAGACGAAGTCCCCGGAGCGCTCGAGGTCCGTGCGGAACGACCCGGCGATGCCCGGCACGGCGGTGTCACGCCAGTCGGCGACACGGTTGCCGGCCTCGGGCTCGCGCCGGTTCGTCTCGAGGAACGTCACGCCGCGGACGAGCGGTCGGTCCTGCACGGCAGCGATCACCTGCCGCCACCAGCCCTGCTTGACCGGGAGCTCGGCGTCGCCCTTGAGCGAGTGGTCGTAGAGCGCGCCGGTGTCGAGCAGCATCGGCCGGTCGTCCGCCACCGCGAACCGGTCGTAGAAGGTCCCGGACTGCGGCTGCTCGTACCCCCAGGTCTCGTCGAACCGCGCGGCGACCTCACCGGCCTCGGGCACGTCGTTCCGCGTGAGCGGGACCGCGCGCCCCGCGGCCTCGGTCGCCTTGCCCTTGCCGAACGAGTACATCGACAGCCCGACCCAGTCGACGGACGCCGCCCCCGGCCAGTACGGCTCGTACGGGTCGTCGGCCGCGGTGAGTCGGCCGTCGCCGTTCGTGTCGAGCTTCGCGACGTCGGTGGCGGACAGGTCGCGCAGGCGACCGGCCGACTCGCCGAACGGGTAGCCGGCGCCGTACGACGGCGACCAGACCATCCGCGCGTCGGAGCTCCCGGCGTGCACGGCGGTCGCCAGGGTGCGGAACGCGCGGACGAACTGCGTCGGCTGCTGGCCCCACCGCACCCAGGTGCCGTTCATCTGCGGTGCGAACCGCACGAGCACCTGCGTGTCGTACTGGCCGTGGACCTCCTCCAAGAGGGCGTTCGCGGCGCGGGCGTCCGACGCGGTGAGCGATCGCAGCGATCGGTCGGGCTCGAGGCTCACGACGAGGACCGCCCCCTGCGTCGCCGCGGCCCGGGTCGCACGGAGGAACTCCTTGCGGGCGCTGCGGTCGAGCGGGTACGGGATCTCGACGCCGTACATCGACGGGACGGCGCCGAGGCGGCCGGCGTACCCGTCCGGGGCGTCGTCACCCCAGTCGAGGTCCGGGCCGAACCAGGCCTTCCCCGAGGTCGGCTCCACCGCGGCCGTCGTCCGGGCCGCGGCGGTCGTCGCCTGCACCGCCGAGGCGGGGAGCGCACCACCGAGCGCCAGGGTCGCGAGCACCACGAGGAACGCGACCACGCGGGCCGCCCGCTGCCTCACCGTCGGCACGCCAGCGTCCACACGTTGTGCCCGCCCTCGTGCCGGTGCTCGAGCCGGTCGAGCGCGGCGATCGCGAGTGCGAGGCCGCGACCGCTCTCCTCGTCGACGTCCGCCATCGTCACGGCGGCGAGGTCGACGTCCGCGGGCAACCCGTTGTCGGTCAGGACCGCGATCACCTCGTCGTCGGACGCGTCGAGCTCGACGGTGTAGCGCCGGCCGGCCTCGCGGTCGGTGCGCCGGGTGTGCTCGACGATGTTCGCGGCGATCTCGGCGACCGCGGTCTCGAGTCCGAAGCGGAGCCGGACGTCGTCCGTGCCGAGGGCGTCCCACCAGACGCCGAACCGGTCCTGCACCTCGTCGAGGGACTCCACCATCGCCGGGACCTCGAACCGGGTGGCGTGTGTGCTCACAGTGGTCCTCCCGCGGTGCTGGACTCGTGCTCGGACTGCGGCGTCCCCGGCCCGCGGTAGCGCACGGCCCGGATCACGATGCTGAAGATGAACAGGTCGAACACGACCCACGCGGTGTTCACCAGCGGCGCGATGCCGGAGGCCTGCCCGGTCAGGTAGCGGATCCCGATGAGGACGAGCGCGGCGACCAGGGCCCCCATCGCGATGAGCTGCGGCTTGACCAGGTCCCACCGTGGCTTCTGCTCGGACTCGTCGCGGACCTTCGGGGTGACCCGGAAGCCGAGCGGCTTGCCCCGGAACACGTTCTCGAACGCGCTCGTGACGGACTCGATCCACACCGGGAACAGGGCGAGCGAGTACTGCTGCCCGCGCCAGGTCGGCCGGCCGGCGGCGACCACCCAGAACAGCAGCTGGTTGAGGACCAGGAACGGGATCAGTCGGGCGAAGAAGTCCACGCTGTACGCCTGGACGGGCACGACGCCGAACGACAGGCAGAGGACCGGCGCGGCGATGTAGACGACCGCCGCGAAGCCGGACAGGTAGCTCCACATCGTCGAGAAGTACATGAGCCGCTGGCCCCACGAGAGCCCCTTCTGCACGAGGGGGTTCTCACGGAAGAACACCTGCATGGTGCCCTGCGCCCAGCGGAGTCGCTGCACGAGCATGGTCGGCAGGTCCTCCGGCGCGAGGCCCTTCGCGAGGATCTCGTCGTGGTACGCGGACTTCCACCCGAGGCCGTGCAGCCGCATCGCCGTCGCCATGTCCTCGGTGACGGAGATCGTCGCGAGCGGCATGATCGGCTGGGCCTCGTCGTCGCGGTTCACGTCGAGGGCCCGGGCCAGGACCGCGATGGACTCGATCGCGGCGACCGGGGACGCGTCGCGACGACCGAGGACGTCGAGGGCGGCGTCGTCGAGGCCGGCGAACGTGTTCGCGTCGGTCGACATGGCCGCGAGCTCCTGCAGGTCGTTGCGCACGGACTCCAGGTCGGAGGCGGCGAACCGGTAGGCGATCGTGTCGATCCCGCGCTGGAACGCGTAGGTGACGTCGCCGAGGGGTTCTCCGCGCTGCACCTGGTCGCGGGCGCGGTCGACCACGGCCTCGGCCTCGTCCAGGGCGCCGAGCACGCGCGGGTCCGTCTCGGTCTCCCGGGCACGGGCGAGGAGCTTCCGCGAGATCGTGATCGTGCGGGCCACCGACGCCTCGACCTCCCGGACGTAGCGGGTGACGCCGAGCTGCATGAGGGCCTCCCGTCGGAGGATGGCGTTCGAGCCGCAGAAGAACGCGGCGTTCCAGCCGTCCTTCGACTGCTGGATGGGGCCGTAGAACAGCGGCGCCTGGCTCCCGAGCAGGTCGGCGTCCGGCACGTTCTCGAACCACTGCGGCGTCTGCACGAGCGCCATCCGCGGGTCCTTGAAGTAGCCGAGCGTCCGGTCGAGGATCGACGGCTCCGGCACCTGGTCGGCGTCCAGGATGAGCAGGAACTCGCCCTGCGTGGCGAGCAGTGCGTTGTTGAGGTTCCCGGCCTTGGCGTGCCGCGGTCGGTCGACCCAGTCGGCGCCGCGGGTGATGACCCCGATGCCCAGGGCGTCCGCTGCGGCGCGCATCTCCGGGCGGTTGCCGTCGTCGAGGATCCACGTGGTGTGCGGGTGCGTGATCGCCTTGGCCGCGCGGGCCGTGCGGACGACGAGGTCGACCGGCTCGTTGTAGGTCGTGATGAAGACGTCGACGGTGACGTCCGGCGAGGGCTTCGTGGGCGGCTCGCCCCGTTCGCGGAGTCGCCATGCACCGAACGCGAAGAGCAGCGAGTCGATCACGCTGTACGTCTCGGCGAGCACGAGCGGGACGGCGATCCACCAGGAGTGCCAGTTCACCGACGCGGCCCAGCGCCAGACGATGTAGTTCACGCCGGCGATCGACGCGAGCAGTGCGACCGTCCGGACCGTCACGAGCCGACGTCGGGGTGTCCCGGTCGTCAGGCGTCGGCGGTCCTGGCGGCTGAGCTCGACCGTGGTCACCGGGCGCCCCCGTCCGCGGGGTCGCCGAACGTGTCGCGTCGCAAGCGTGCCTCCCTGATCCGCCGGTCCTCGACCGCGGCGCGCGCCCGAGGGGTGGTTGCCGATCGACCTCCGGCTCCAGGGACCGAGGGGCGATCGTGCGCCCCGGTCGTCGGGTCCGGCCCGGGCGTCACGACCTGTCTACCGCAGGTCGGGGCCCGCTGTCAGACCGGCACCCCGCTCTGGGGACAAGACCCGCCGGACCCGGGCGGCGCGACCGCGCCGAAGTCGGCGGCGAACCCGAGGTCGTCGGCGAGCCGCGCGATCACCTGGTCGAAGTACGCGGCACCGTCGGACACCGAGCCGACGAAGTGCCCGAAGAGTTCGAAGGAGATCGTCCCGAACACCGTCGTCCACGCCATCAGCGTGCGGACGAGCACCTCGTCCGGCAGCTCCAGGCCGAACGAACGGAGCGACGCGACCCCGTCGGCGACCGTCGGGCCGACCACCCCGGGAGCCGCCGTGGGGGCGACGGGTGATCCGTGCCTCCCGTCGGCAGCGCCCTGCGCGTCCGCGACCACCCGCACGATCGTGAGCGTGGTGCGGGAGGCGGGCTCCACCGTCTCCCGCGGCGCGGCGTAGCCGGGCACCGGCGAGCCGAAGAGCAACGCGAAGTCCCCCGGGTGCGTCACGGACCAGGTCCGGATCGCGCGGCAGACCGCGACCCAACGTGCCCCGGGGTGCGGCCCGGCGGCGGCCTCGGCGGCCTCGACCGCGGCGCCGAGCTCGTCGTAGTCGGCGATGAGCAGCGCGGTGAGCAGGTCGTCGCGACTCGGGAAGTAGCGGTACACCGCGGACGACACCATGCCGACGTCCCGCGCCACGGCGCGGAGGCTCAGCTGGGACGGCCCCTCCCCGGTGAGGCGGGCGCGGGCGGCCGCCAGGATGCTCGCCCGTACGGTCTCTCGCGCCAGTGCGCGTGCGGTCGGTGCCCGGTCTGCCATGCCACAACCCTGCCACGAGAGAGCGCTGCACACAAATGAGAGCAGTGCTCTTGCAATCTGCGATCGAGTGGTGCATGCTCATTTCCGAGAGCACCGCTCTCCGAAACTGACGAAAGCAGGAGACCATGTCGCAGCACCACCTCGTCATCGGCGCCGGCCCGGTGGGCCGCCACGTCGCCACGCTCCTCGCCGACCGCGGCGAGCGCGTCACCGTCGCCACCCGCTCGGGTCGCGACACCGGCCTGGAGGCAGTGGCCCACCTCGCGCTCGACGCCTCCGACGCCGACGCACTCACCCGGGCGGCCGAGGGGGCGGCAGTCCTCTACAACTGCGCGAACCCGGGCAACTACACGCAGTGGGAGCAGACCTGGCCGCCGCTCGCCGCCGCGCTCCTGACCGCCGCCGAGCGCACCGGCGCCGTCTACGCCATCACCGGCAACCTTTACCCCTTCGGGCCCGTCGACGGTCCGATGCACCCGGGACTCCCGGACGCCGCCACGGACCACAAGGGCATCCTCCGCGCACGGCTCTGGGCGGACGCCCGCGCCGCCCACGACGCCGGTCGGGTCCGCGCGGTCGAGGTCCGGGCCTCGGACTACGTCGGCCCGGGCATCGGCGAGAACGGACACGTCACACGCGTCCTCCCGGCTGCCCTCGCCGGGAAGTCGGTCTCGATGGTCGGCCGCACGGACCTGCCGCACACGTTCACGGACGTGCTCGACGTGGCCCGGACCCTCGTCGCCGCGGCGGAGGACCCGAACGCGCACGGTCGCACCTGGATGGTCCCGAGCAACCCGCCCCGCACGCAGCAGCAGGCGCTGACGGACGTGCTCGCCGCCGTCGGGAAGCCCCCGGTGACGGTGCGCCGCATGCCCGCCGGGATGTTCCGGGCGATGGGGCTGGTCGCACCGATGATGCGCGAGATCGGAGAGATGAGCTACCAGTGGACGGCGCCCTACGTGGTGGACGACCACGAGAGCCGCGCGCACTTCGGCATCGAGCCGACGCCGTGGGACGAGGTCTGCCGCCGGACGGCCACCGGCGTGTGAGACGGGAGGCACGGTGCGGGCCCGCACCGTGCCTCCCGTCCGCCGAGCGGTCACCGAGCGGTCGCCCGGCGGTCGCCCGGCAGTCGCCCGGTGGTCGCCCGGTGGTCGCTCCTAGATCACCAGCAACCGCGACCACTGCGCCGTCGAGAGCTGCTTCGCCGGCCCGCCGGTGGCCGGGATCCGCCAGAGCCCGGAGTCGGCGTCGACGAACAGGTCGCCCGCGGTGTCGGCCGCGCCGATCCACAGCCCGTTCGAACGCGCCAGCACCCCGCTCGTCGCGACGTCCTTCGTCACGCCCGACGCGTTCTGCGACCAGAGGTGCGTGACGGTGTGGTCGACGACGCACGGGTTGATCGGGGACTCTTCGGAGAGCGCAGGGCACCATTGGCCGGACTGCCCGAGGACGAGCGAGTCGTCGTTCGTCGCGCTGTACTGGTAGGCGAGGCGGGTGTCCACCTGCACGAGCGTGGACGAGCCGGGGGTCAACGACCACCAGCCGTGGTAGTAACTGCCGCCGAACGCACGGTAGCTGACGTAGAGGGTGCCCCTCCCGTCGGCGAGCAGCCCGGCGAAGTACCCGATCGGGGTGCCGTTCGCGGCGGCGACGGTCCGCGTGGTGACCGTGCCCTGCGGTGACGCGGTCGCCACGGTGCCGCCGTTGCTCGTGGTGGTGAAGGCCGAGACGGTGCCGTCGCGACCGACCGTCCACGCGGTGCCGCTCGACGGCAGCACGGTGCTGACCGAGCCGCCCTTGAGCCCGAGCTTCATGACGGCCCCGGACACCGAGTCCACCCAGTACACGTTGCCGGCGACGTCCGACCGCAGGTCCGCGGTCAGGTGCAGGCCGGTCGCGAGGACCCGGGCGGCGCCGCCGCGTGCGGGGTGGAAGAGGATGGACGTCCGGTCGGCCGAGGGGACGAACACGTCGCCGACGTCGTCCGCGGCGTAGCCGGCACCGGCGGCGGTCACCGTGCGGGCCGTTCCTGTCCCCGAGGTCGGGAACCGCACGAGCGCCCCGGAGGCGTCGAGCGCGAAGAGCGACTGGGCCACCGCGGTGGTCCGTGGCGCGGTGTAGCGGAGCCGGACCTCCGGGCCCGTGCCGTGCGCGGTCGTCGCCCGCACGGAGAACGAGTAGGTCACGCCGGCGCGGATCCAGCCGAAGCGGTCCGACCGGGCGTTCGCGGGCAGCCGGTCGACGCCGTGCCCGGGCTGGTTCGTGGCCGGCGAGATGGTCACACGCCATCCGGTGGGCATCGCGCCGGACCGCGGCGGACTCCAGGTCACGGCGGCACCGTCCCCGGAACCGCTGACCTGCACGGATGTCGGCGCTCCCGGGAGCGCCGACGACGGAGCCGCCACTGCTGGCGTCACTCCCCCGATCACCAGCGCCGCGGCGGCCGCGGCGGTGAGTACTGCTCTGTACACGATCGATCCCCTGTCGTCTCCGCGGCATCCCTGCGCCGCGGCTCCGGGAATTCCACCACCGTGCGGGCGCCGCGAGGGGGTCGGCCGGGGATCGTGCGGTCCGGGTGGTCGATCTGGCGCGACTCCGCAACGGGGCGGGCACCACCCACGACGCCGACGCCGACGCCGAAGCGACAGATCGCCGCCGAACATCGGCGGCGATCTGTCGCTTCGGCGGAGGAGACCCGAGGTACTCGGGTCAGTACCGCGGCTTGCGCGGCCCGCGGTCGTCGCGGTCGCGGTCCCGCCCGGCACCGCGCGGCCCGCGGTCGTCGCGGTCGAACCGGCGCGCACCGCCACCACCACCACGGCGGTCCGGCTTGATCTCGATGAGCTTCCCGCTGATGCGGGTGTCGGTCAGGCGGTCGAGCACGCCGCCGTCCATGTCGGCCGGCAGCTCCACGATGGAGAAGTCCGGGCGGATCTGGATCGCCCCGAAGTCGTCGCGGCGCAGACCGCCCTCGTTCGCGAGCGCGCCGACGATCTGGCGGGGCTCGACGCGGTGGCGACGGCCCACCTCGATGCGGTACGCGGTCATCGGCTGCGAGCGGCGGGGACCCCGGTCGGCGCGGTCGCCCCGGTCGCCACGGGCGCCGCGGTCGTCGTCGCGGTCACGGCGGTCGGCACCCCGGCCGTCGCGGTCGACCCGGCTCCGCAGCTCGTCGGCCTTCGGGTCGAGCAGGAGCGGGTCCTCGCCCTGTGCCACGACGGCGAGGGCGGCGGCGACGTCGTCGGCGGGCACGTCGTGGTGGTCGACGTAGTGCGCGATGATGTCGCGGAACGCCGTGATCCGGTCCTGCTGCTCGAGCGCGGCGGTGATGGCGTCGTCGAACCGGGTGAGGCGCGTCTCGTTGACGTCCTCGATCGTCGGGAGCTGCATCTGCGTCAGCGGCTGCTTGGTGTGCCGCTCGATGGCGGAGAGCAGGCGACGCTCGCGCGGGGTGACGAAGCTGATCGAGTCGCCCTTGCGGCCGGCGCGACCGGTGCGGCCGATGCGGTGCACGTACGACTCGATGTCGACGGGGATGTCGAAGTTCACGACGTGCGTGATCCGGTCGACGTCGAGGCCACGGGCCGCGACGTCGGTGGCGACGAGGATGTCGAGCTTGCCGGACTTCAGCTGGTTCACGGTGCGCTCGCGCTGGGCCTGCGCGACGTCGCCGCTGATGGCCGCGGCGGCGTACCCGCGGGCGCGGAGCTTCTCGGCCAGGGTCTCGGTCTCGCTCTTCGTGCGGACGAAGATGATCATGCCCTCGAAGTCCTCGACCTCGAGGATGCGGGTGAGCGCGTCGACCTTCTGCGGGTACGACACCATCAGGTACCGCTGCGTGATGTTCGCGGCGGTCTTCGTCTTCGTCTTGACGGTGATCTCGGCCGGGTCGGTCAGGTACTGCTGCGAGATGCGACGGATCTGCGCGGGCATGGTCGCGGAGAACAGCGCGACCTGCTTGTCGTCCGGGGTCTCGGCGAGGATCGTCTCGACGTCCTCGGCGAAGCCCATCTTGAGCATCTCGTCGGCCTCGTCGAGCACGAGGTACTTCAGCTCGGACAGGTCGAGCGTGCCCTTGGCGATGTGGTCCATGATGCGACCGGGCGTGCCGACGACCACGTCGACGCCGCGGCGCAGGGCCGACAGCTGCACACCGTAGGCCTGGCCGCCGTAGACGGGCAGGACGTGTACGTGCTTCATGTGCGAGGCGAACTGCTCGAACGCCTCGCAGACCTGCAGCGCGAGCTCGCGCGTCGGGGACAGCACGAGCGCCTGCGGCACCTTGCTGCCCGACTCCATGCGGGACAGGATCGGCAGCGCGAACGCCGCGGTCTTGCCGGTTCCGGTCTGCGCGAGGCCGACGACGTCGCGGCCCTCGAGCAGCGTCGGGATGGTGGCCTCCTGGATGGCGGAGGGGGTCTCGTAGCCGATGTCCTTGACGGCCTTGAGCACCGGGTCGCTCAGGCCGAGGTCGGCGAAGGTCACCACGGGCCCCTCGTCGGCGGTCTCGGTGGTGGTGGCGGTGTCCGTGCTCATGCGCAAACGGTATCTCGAATACGGCGTCAGCAGTGACGGACTGGAGGAACGGGGCGGGCCCGCACCGCGCCTCCAGGCCGTCACGTGGGCACCTGCAGGGCGTCGGCCGCGTGCTCAGGCCGGGTCGCGTCGTGCCGTCGCGCCGACCCCGAGGACCGCGTCGGCGCGGTCGTTGAGGCGCGCGAGCAGCCCCGCGAGGGTGTGCAGCTCCCCCGTCGCGAACGCCTGGGTGAGGTCGTCGAAGACCTCGGCGCCGGCG
>Ga0153989_1000411_pt1 | contig 11463 bp, 14 predicted proteins | sample TSNC073MetaG_FD_104701 | JGI IMG/M metagenome (GOLD analysis project Ga0153989, IMG submission 104701) | Attine ant fungus gardens microbial communities from North Carolina, USA - TSNC073 MetaG | ecosystem: Host-associated > Fungi > Mycelium > Unclassified | place: USA: North Carolina, Jones... | reverse complement strand
TCCTAGTCCAAGTTGACAAGGAAAACTTGATAGAGTTTCTGTAGTGTGACCATTGGGTTGAGCTAACCCTAGGACTGAGCTGTCTTTTATTTGGGGTGAACAAAGAGAACTCAACAGAGTTCCTCTTAGATTTAGACTACTACTTATATCTTTTACACATGGTCTATGCTACTAACCCTAACCTACTAATAATCTAATAGAATCTACTAGAATGTTCCTTGACATGTGACCTGTGTGATATGACCAATTGTGATAAATATAACAGGTCATGTGACCCCTCTATTATCTAATTAAAAGAAAAAAAAAGTAAAAGATAATGGATTAAAGAAATAAAAGTTATTATAGCCAAGATAGCTTATAACAGTTTCTATTTGATTGTTGTATACTACTTATACATATTCTGTATTTACTTCTATTTATAAAGTCCTGCATATCTCTTTTAAGTCATTTACTCTCACACTCAGTCTGTCTACTGTAAGGACTTAGACTGAGACATCTTAGAACTACTTCTAGTCCAAGTTGACAAGGAGAACTCAATGGAGTTCCCATTAAATTTTCTATACTACTTATACAACTACTATATGGTCTGTACACTATCTTCCCATGGTTCCCATGTGACTTAGTTATGTGATGTCACCTGACTGTGACTCATAACCCTGTGACTCTGTGACATTTAGTTATGTGATACTTTCTTATACTCTATCCTTGTGTAGTAAGTCCAGAAAAAAAAAGAAAAAAAAAGAAAAGTAAATAATAACTTTAGCCATTTTGCCAAATCATAACACCACCTCTTTCTTAAGTTTCCTCATCCCGAGGATTTCTCTATAACTCATAGTACAGGTCAATCATGTTGCCCATCTCCTTCTTATCTTCTTCTATCCACTCTCTTATTCCTGATTCATCTTGCTCAACTCTTTTCTTCTTTCCTAATTGTCTCCATTGTTCTTCTTTTCTTAGGTTGTTCTCCTTTCCATTGTCTCCAATTTCTTTCTAACCTTCTCCAGTATTCTTTGTCATATTTCTTATCTAACCATCCAAACAACTTTTTTGTCATAAATCTTCCTAGCAATTCTCTCCTCTCAAATATTCTTTCTTCTCTTTCTTGCTGGTTTACTTCCTCTATGTCCCATCGATACTCTCTTTCAAATTCCTCAATTGCTTCCTTTGCATTTCCCAGATTTTCCCTTTCTTCCCAGGTGTCTGATTCTACTGTGAATCCTTTCCATTGTACCAGGTATTTGTCCTTTCCTCTAATTTGCTGCTTATTCAAAATTTCCTCTACCTTCCATTCTTCCTCTTCATCAATTATTACTGGAGCTGGTTGCTCCCTTTTCTGCTCTTCTACTTGTCCTATATATCTATGTATTCCACTAATATTGACTACTAGATGTATTTTAATTGTATCAGGTAGCTCTAATTCTACTGCATTCAATGATACAATTTTCTTTACTTTGTAAGACCCTACAAATCTTTCTGTCAACTTTTCTGTCCTCCTCCCAACCATTTGGTACTTTAGATCTTTGGTGCTCAACATCACTAAGTCTCCTACTTTATAATCATTGACCTCTCCTCTTTTTTTATCTGCATACTTCTTCATTTCCTCTTGCACTACTCTTGCTTCTTCCTGTATTTCTTTCATCTTCTCAATAAATTTCTTTGCTCCCTCATATTTCCCCTTCTTTCTTCTTTCAAACCCCATTTTAGGATCTTGCCCGTAATTTGCCTTAAAAGATATCATTTGAGTACTTGAGTGTGCTTTATTGTTATATGCAAATTCTGCTGTTCCCAACCATTCAGGCCATTGTTCTTGTCTATGATCAATAAACATTCTCAAGTATTGCTCTAACTCCTGGTTCACCCTTTCTGTTTGCCCATCTGTCTGTAGGTGAAATGCCGTCAACAATTTACTCTCAATCCCCAACATTCCATTTAACTCTCTCATTAACCCTGCCACAAATTGGGGTCCTCTATCTGAAATGATGCTTTCCAGTAGCCCATGTAGTTTCCATACATTATCTCTAAACAACCTTGCTAATCCCTCTACTGATATTTTCTCTGTAGTTGGTATAAAATGGACCATCTTAGTTAACCAATCCACTACTACTAGAATGCTATTGTATCCCTGCACTAAAGGCAACTTAGTAATAAAGTCTGCCAATATATGTGTCCACAGTTTTTCTGGAATTGAGTTTGGCATTAATTTTCCTGCTAGTTGTTCTGTATGGTTTTTATTGTGCTGGCAAGTGTTGTACCCTTCTACATATTGTTTCACCTCTTTAGTAATCCCTGGCCACCAAAAGTTTTGAGTGACCAGTTCTACCATCTTCCACTGTCCTCCATGTCCTCCTACTGGCGTATTGTAATGTAGCCTGATAATTTCTACCCTTAATTTATTATCTTTTGGCACATACACTTTCCCTTCTTTATACATAATGCTGTCTACCTCTCTCTATTCTTCATCTCTTAACATCTTTACCCCTGCTCTCTTCATTTCCTCCACTGCTTTTACTACCTTATCGTCTTTTACTTTTGACTTCCTGACTTTCTCTAATAAATACACTCTATCCACTATTATTTCTACTGTCTCTGTTTTTCTTACTTCCAGTCACTCTGGTTTTACCAACCTCTGGTCCTCATTGTCTTTCTCCACTCCTACTTCCCAGTCCAGTCTTCTACTAAGACTATCCACTTTCCCTATCTTACTTTCTAGAACATACTTCAGTGTAAAATTAAATCTTGACAGGTATAGGGCCCATCTTGCTTGTCTCCTATTTAACTTCTGTGCTTTCATGAAATACTCAAGATTCTTATGATCAGTCCAAATCTCAAATTTAGTTGCTGCTCCTTCCAGGAAATGCCTCTATGCTTCTAAACATCTAACGACTGCTAATATCTCCTTGTCATGTATCTCGTAATTTCTTTCTGTATCACTGAGAGACTTTGAAATGAAAGCAACTGGCCTTCACATTTTATCTGAGCACTTCATTGATAGTACTCCTCCAGTAGTGTAATTTGACGCATTGGCTTCTACTCTGAATTTCTTATCTAAGTCTGGTGCCGCTAATACTAGTTCCATTGTAAACATCCTTTTGAGTTCATTGAATGCTTTCTGCTGTTCCACTCCCCACTGCCACTTTACATCTTTCCTTGTCAGTACGTTTATAGACCTTGCTACTCGAGCAAAATCTTTGATAAACCTCCTATAATAGTTTGCAAGGCCCAAGAATTTCCTGATGTTTTTCACATTTTTTGGCTCTGGCCAACTGAGTACTCCATCTACTTTCTCTTCCTCCATTTCTATTCCCTTAGGCCCTATTACTACTCCTAGGAACCCAATTTTTCTCACTTTCTATACATATTTCTCCAGCTTGATGTACAAGTCATTTTCTTCTAGCCTCCTCAGTATTTCTTCTACAATCTCATCATATCCTTTCTTTGTTTCTGTTCCTACTAGCACATTATCTACAAATGCAGTAACTTTTCCTTCATTAATCAAGTCTCTCAGAATTTCATTCATTATCATCTGGAATGTGGCTGGTGAATTTGTCATCCCAAAGAATATGACTGTTGGCTCAAAAGACCCTATATGCATTGTAAACACTCTCTTCCACTCATCTTCTTCTTTTATCCTCATATAATTGAAACCCCACCTCAGATCCATTTTAGTAAATACCTTTTTGCTACCCATATTGTCGATTAGCTCTGTAATTAGTGGTAGCGGGTAGTTATTTTTTACTATCTGGTTGTTTAGGTTGCAGTAGTCCATTACCATTCGCTTACTCCCATCCTTTTTGCCCACAAAGAAGACTGGTGATATTTGAGGGGATTTTGATGGTCTGATATATCTCTTTCTCAGTTGATCTTCCACAAAGTTCTGGACTTCCTCTCTCTTGTTTTTGGATAGAGGGTAAATTCTTCCCTTCTATGGTTTGAATATCTCCTTGAGATTGATAGTATGATCCCAAACTTTTCTATTTGGTATTCTTTCTGACTCTACTTTTCCAAACACTTTCTTTTATTTTAGAAATTTTCTTGGGACCAACTCTTCAATTTTCCTGTGGTCCTTTTCAATTTCCTCTTCTCTTCCCCATTCTTCCTTGTCATCAATTGCCCATCTGACAATTTTCTCTTCCTCTAGGGTTGCTATCCTTTTTCCTTTCTCAACTCCCCTTGGTCTTGTTCTGCTACATAAAGGTGGGCATCTTGTCATTTTTACTTCTCCAGTTTCCCAATTGATTTTTGGGTTATACACCTATAACCATGGCATTCCCAGTATTACCTCTGTTTTTCCTAAGTCACATACATCCACCCTCATCCTTTCTACATGACCCTTGTAGTACACATTTGCTTCTACCTGATATATAATGGCTCCTCTACTGTTGTTTGTCCTATCCACATTTCTGACCATTATGGATCTCTTTAGTTTCTCCAGCATAAACCCATGTTTTGCTGCTGTCCTCTTGTCCATGAACATCCCTGTTGCACCACTATCCAAGAGCGCTTTTACTGTAACACCCTCATGAGTGTCTATTTTTTCTATCCCAATATTCAATCATACTTCTCTCAGCATTTTGAAGGTTTGTTTGACCTCCCTTTGTCTACCCTCCTCTTTTGCTGCATTTTCTGGGGCTTCTGCCTGTGCACTGCTCTGCTATGCCTTTTCTTTTTTGGGGTACACTGCCTCTGTCTCCTTTCTTTTCTGACATCTATACCACTTCTGCCTGTCTAAAATTACTCTCTGCTCTCTATTCTCCTCCACATGGCATCCTTTCTGTCCACACCTTTCACACTTTACATATGGTACTATCACCTCCTTTGTATACCACCCTAGCTCTAATAGGCATACCTCATCTGGAATGCCCTCTCTATAGTGCTCCTGCACTTTTCATCATAGGACATGTGCCGGACTCCTCCTCTACTCTTTTTGCTGTGCCTTTTGTGGCATGGCCACACATGCTACCTCTTCTACCACTTGCAACTTCTTTTCTCCTTTCCAAAAAGGACACTCTCTATACTTGTGTCCCTTCTCTCTACACTTAAAACATTCTACTTTCACCGTCTCCTGCTTCTTTATCATCTTCTCCTTCATATCACACTGTATCATCCTACTTGACAACACTTCAAATTTATTTTGGAGAGCAATTTCCCTCTTCTCCTTTCCTTCCTTATTCCTGCAATTTTGGGCCAGGTGCCTGAACCCTTTGCAACTCCAATATTCTCATTCTTTTTTTTCTTCTAATTTTGCCCTTAATAAAGTAAGAACATGCTTTTGTTTGAGCAAGTTGCTCATTAATGAATTGTATTGTTGCAAAGAGACATGGTGCTATGTCTCTGCAAGGGTATAGAAGTAATATTGATTCTTGCTAATTACAACTATATCTACTGGGGTGCAAGATCTTCACCCAGCCAGATGCCTACTGCCCTACTAACTACTGCCTTAATAATAGAGTTAAACTATCACCTTAAGGAGAGGATCCCTACTCTAGATGGCCTTCTAGAAGTAACTATTACTCCTCTGTATGTACCACTCACAATGGAGTGCAGTACAAGGTTTTTACTAAGAAAACAGTAACTAATAACACTACCCAGTTGCAAGGTCAGGTCTAGAACACGATGCCTGGGTTTGGTACTGTGTCTCCACCTATAGTCCCTAACTGACTGCAAAGTTTCCTTAAGCCAAGGGCCCAGCTATATATGGAGGTAGCTAGTGATCATGATGACCACCAGCCAAGGGTTGATTTATATAAGAGTAAAAATGAGCAAGGTCCAAGGTAGACAGTGCTCAAGAAGTGAATATTGAGTTCTGGTGTAAGAACTTAGACTGAGATATCTTAGAACTACGACTAGTCTGAGTTGACAAGGAGAACTCAATGGAGTTCCTATTAAATTTCCTATACTACTTATACAACTACTACATGGTCTGTGCACTATCTTCCTATGGTTCCCATGTGACTTAGTTATGTGATGTCACCTGACTGTAACTCATAACCCTGTGACTCTGTGACATTTAGTTATGTGATACTTTCTTATATTCCATCCTTGTGTAGTAAGTCCAGAAAGGAAAAGAAAAGTAAAGTAAAGTAAATAATGACTTTAGCCATTTTGCCAAGTTATAACAATATAAAGGTTGGTACCTTAGAGGCATTATATAAGGTAGATCTAGATCAAACTTATACTCTTTTCAAACAATTTTACTTTACTTTTATTACAAATGGCCACTTACTAATTTGTAATACAATCTACCTTTATTCTCTATTGAAATAGACAGAAACCTGGAATTCAAGGTTGTACAGGTACTTGATTCTAAACTAGACAAATAGAAAAGAGACCCCTTATATTACTATGTATACTGGGTAGGCTATGAGAGTACTGTGGAAGAGTACCTTTGGCTTTCTGTATCTGGTCTTGAGAATGTCACTGAGTTAGTAATTAATTTCCATAACTGTTACCTGGAGAAGCCAGGCCCAACTTGACCTATCTTGTCAATACTCCTCACTCTACCAGATAATGACCAACTGGCATAATCAATGTACTTACAGGTCTATGGCGTTACAAGGGTACGACCTTTTTTTTTTTTTAGAAGAGAAATACTATCATACTCTGGTAACTTTCTGTAATACTACATACTTTACCAAATGCTTACCTCAGTAACCCTCTTCCTTGGACTTAGTCTTGGCTATGCATTATAGCTGAGTATTAGTCAGTATGACTTATTTTTTGTGACTAGTTCTCTATATATAAGTAGTTATTCTAGCAAACTTCTCCTTAGCTTCATTATCAACTAAGTCTACTCCCTTTGCCTTAGAACTGTCCTCTTTCCTCTTCTTGAAATATCATCAACACATCCTGATTCCAAGTGAGTTAGCACAGAGGGAGATACAACAAGAAGTTGAAGTCATATCCATCTAATATCCCAGAGCTCAATTTAACAGCAGAATTGAGTTTAATGAAATTTTCTGTTCTAGATCTATTGTTTTGAAACATAGCAATCTTAGAGGGGAGGTGAATATAAGGGGACTATACCAAAGTCCACCCCTAATACACTAGTGGTAGTGTACTGGAGTGACCCTGCAACTGATTAAATTGTAATTACCTCATATTTAATTGGTTGTCCCCTCCTGTATTCCTATCCCTGACTGCTGAGATATTCTATGACTAGGGTGTAAAAGGACTAATAGAGAGGCACTCTAGGAAGGCTTAGTCTGCATTAGTATAAGTGTTATCAATAGACAGTGAATGCCCTTAGTGATCACCCTAGGTAGATATTTAAGAAGAACTTGATTGTAGTGACTTAGCCTGAGATGACTTAATCACCCTCCTGGTCTGAGTTGACAAGGAGAACTTGATAGAGTTCTCTTTGATTATGGTATACTACTTATACATGCTCTGTATTTACTTCTATTTATAAATTCCTGCACATCTCTCTTTGGTTGTTCTATCTTATGCATCCACCAATTTCCTAATTAAAAGAAAAGAAAAGAGAAAGAAAATAAATAATGACTTAGCCATTTTTGGCTGTGTCATAACATTGATAGAGTTCTTCATTGGATTGGTCTCTTACTTATACTACTTTTACAGTGGCTGTACTACTAATCCATGATCACATGTCCTTCCAGAATGTTCTGTGGTTACTTGACCTTTGTCACATGACTTTAGTTCCCACACTATCTATATCTTGACCCCATTATATGTCTTGAGGTTTTGTGTTATGATACAGCTAAAATGGCTAAGTCATTATTTATTTTCTTTTTCTTTTCTTTTCTTTTAATTAGGAAATCAATGGATGTGTGAGATGAAACAACTAAGAAGAGATGCACGGGAGCTTATAAATAGAAGTAAATACAAGAAGTGTATAAGTAGTGTACCATAATCAAATGAGAACTCTATTGAGTTCTCCTTGTCAACTTAGACCAGGAAAGTGATTAAGTCATCTCAGGCTAAGTTGCTACACCAGAACTCAATACCACATCTAGAGCACTGTCTACCTCAGACCTTGCTCACTCTTATTCTCACAACCACCTCAACTCTCAACTGGTGATTATCACAATTACTAGTCATCTCTATACATAGCCAGGCTCTTGGCTTAAGGGGACTTATCAGTCAATTAGGGACTGAAGGTGGAGACACAGTACCAAGCTCAGGCACCGCAATCAAGGCCAGAACTTGTAACTGAGTATTGATAGATAGAAGTATTAGTGTTTGCCTTATAAACCTTGTGCTAGTAATCTATTGTGATCAGTACATGCAGAGGAGTAATGCCGCATCCCTAGAAAGGTGTTTAGATTAGAGATCCCATCCGTTGGGTGATAGTCTAACCCTAGTATTAAGACAGTAGTTAGTAGGGCAGTAGGACTCTGGCTGGGTGAAGATCTTGTACCCTAGCAGACATAGTATAATTAGCAAGATCAACTATTCACTCCATACCCCTGAGATGTCAACATGATGTCCCAAACACAATACAATGCTCTCATGAGCAACCTGCTCAACCAAAAGCATGCCCTCACTAAGCTAAGGGCAGAATTAGAAGGAAAAAGGGAAAGAGTATGTCGATGCTGCAAAGGGTTTGGGCACCTGGCCCAAAATTGCAGGAATAGAGATGGAGAGGAGAAGAGGGGAACTGTGCCCCAAAATAAATTTGAGGTATTGTTAAGTAGAGTGATACAGTGTGATGTGAGGGAAACAATGATAAGGAGGCAGGAGATAGTAGAAGTAGGATGCTTTAAGTTTGGAGAGAAGGGGCACAAGTGTAGAGAGTGTCCTATTTGGAAAGGAGAAAAGAAGTTGCAAGTGGTGGAAAAGGCGGCGTGTGTGGCCATGCCACAAAAAGGGCAGCAAAAGGAGTGGAGGAGAAGTCCAGCACACATTCTACAACAAAAAGCACAGGAACACTGTGGAGAGGGTATTCCAGATGAGGTATGCCTGTTAGAGCTGGGGTGGTATACAAAAGAGGTGATAGTGTTGTATGTGGAGTGTGAAAGGTGTGGACAGAAAGGATACCAGATAGAGGAGAATAGGGGACAGGCGGTGATTTCAGACAGGCGGAAGTGGTGTGGATGTCAGAAAAGGAAGAAGATAGAGGTGGCATGTCCCAAAAGGGAAAAAGTGCAGCAGAGCGGCATATAGACAGGAGTCCTAGAAGATGCAGCAAGAAAAGAGAGTAGGCAAAGAGAGGTCAGACAAACCTTCAAAATGCTGAGAGAAGTATGGTTGAATATTGGGATAGAAAAAATAAACACTCACGAGGGTATTGCAGTAAAAGCGCTCTTAGATAGTGGCGCAATAGGGATGTTCATGGACAAGAGGACAGCAGCAAAACATGGGTTCATGCTAAAGGAATTAGAGAAACCCATAATGGTCAGAAATGTAGACGGAACGGACAACAGTGGAGGAGCCATTATACACCAGGTAGAAGCAAATGTGTATTACAAGGGTCATGTAGAAAGGATGAGGATGGATGTATGTAACTTAGGAAAAACAGAGGTAATACTGGGAATGCCATGGTTACAAGTGCATAACCCAGAAATCAATTGGGAAACCAGAGAAGTAAAAATGATGAGATGCCCACCATTATATGATAGGAGACTAAGAGAGGTCGAAAGGGTAAGAAGGGTAGCAATCCTAGAGGAAGAAAAAAATTGTCAGATGGACGATTGATGACAAGGAAGAATGGGGAAGAGAAGAGGAAATGGAAGAGGACCATAGGAAAATTGAAGAGTTGGTCCCAAGGAAATTCCTAAAGTGGAGGAAAGTGTTTGGGAAAGTAAATTCAGAAAGAATGCCGACTAGAAAAGTTTGGGATTATGCTATCAATCTCAAGAAGACATTCAAACCACAGAAGGAAAGAATCTACCCTCTATCCAAAAATGAGAGAGAGAAGGTCCAGAACTTTGTGGAAGATCAACTGAGAAAGAGGTATATCAGACCATCAAAATCCCCTCAAACATCACCAGTCTTTTTTGTAGGCAAAAAGGATAGGAGTAAGTGGATGGTAATGGACTACCGCAACCTAAACAACCAGACAGTAAAAAACAACTACCCACTACTACTAATTACAGAGCTAATTGACAATATGGGTAGCAAGAAGGTGTTCACTAAAATGGATCTGAGGTGGGGGTTCAATAACGTGAGGATAAAAGAAGAAGATGAGTGGAAGGGAGTGTTTATAACATATATAGGATCCTTTGAGCCAACAGTTATGTTCTTTGGAATGACAAATTTGCCAGCCACATTTCAGGCAATGATGAATGAAATCCTGAGGGACTTAATCAACAAAGGAAAAGTTGCTGTGTTTGTAGATAATGTACTAGTAGGGACAGAAACAAAAGAAGGACATGACAAGATTGTAGAAGAAATATTGAGGAGGTTAGAAGAAAATGACCTGTATGTCAAACCAGAGAAATGTGTATAGAAAGTGTGGAAAATTGGGTTCCTAGGAGTAGTAATAGGGCCTAATGGAATAGAAATGGAGGAAGAAAAGGTAGACGGAGTACTCAGTTGGCCAGAGCCAAAAAATGTGAAAGACATCAGGAAATTCTTGGGCCTTGCAAACTATTATAGGAGGTTTATCAAAGATTTTGCTTGAGTAGCAAGGCCTATAAACATGCTGACAAGGAAAAACGTAAAGTGGCAGTAGGGAGTGGAACAGCAGAAAGCATTCAACGAACTCAAAAGGGTGTTCACAACAAAACCAGTATTAGTGGCACCAGACTTAGATAAGGAATTCAGAGTAGAAGCCAATGCATCAAATTACACTACTAGAGGAGTACTATCAATGAAGTGCTCAGATGAAATGTGGAGGCCAATTGCTTTCATTTCAAAGTCTCTCAGTGATACAGAAAGAAATTATGAGATACATGACAAGGAGATGCTAGCAGTTGTTAGATGTCTAGAAGTGTAGAGGCACTTCCTGGAAGGAGCAACAACTAAATTTGAGATTTGGACTAACCATAAGAATCTCGAGTACTTTATGAAGGTGCAGAAGTTAAATAGGAGACAAGCAAGATGGGCTCTATACCTGTCAAGATTTAATTTTATGCTGAAGCATGTTCTGGGAAGTAAGATGGGGAAAGCGGATAGTCTAAGTAGAAGACTGGACTGGGAAGTAGGAGTGGAAAGAGACAACAAGGACCAGAAGTTGGTAAAACCAGAGTAGTTGGAAGTAAGGAAAACAGAGACAGTAGAAGTAATAGTAGATGGAGTGGATCTATTAGAGGAAGTTAGGAAGTCAAAAGTAAAAGATGATGAGGTAGTAAAAGCAGTGGAGGAAATGAAGAGAGCAGGGGTAAAAATATTAAGAAATGAAGAATGGAGAGAGGTAGATGGCATTATATATAAAGAAGAGAAAGTGTATGTGCCAAAAGATGATAAATTAAGGATGGAAATTATCAGGCTACATCACGATACGCCAGTAGAAGGATATGGAGGACAGTGGAAGATGGTAGAACTGGTCACTCAAAACTTTTG
>Ga0153989_1000407_pt1 | contig 11493 bp, 15 predicted proteins | sample TSNC073MetaG_FD_104701 | JGI IMG/M metagenome (GOLD analysis project Ga0153989, IMG submission 104701) | Attine ant fungus gardens microbial communities from North Carolina, USA - TSNC073 MetaG | ecosystem: Host-associated > Fungi > Mycelium > Unclassified | place: USA: North Carolina, Jones... | reverse complement strand
TCCATCGAAGGGATTGGTCACCCGAACATTGTTGGGAATATCAGGTAGTCTTACTTCGATATTCTTCTCAACATCGTAAATCATCGATCGATTGTTAGCTGCCACAAAGATCCTTCCATCAGGGAGAGCTAAAGCACTTTCAAGCAGGATTTCAGAATGCTGTGATTTTTTCGCATTATGAACTCACCGAGGGAAGAGGTTAGCGGGTGTTGTAAGAGCAAGGAAGTCAGAGGGTCTCGGAGTCCCTCCGTCCTTCGGTGGGAAGAATTCAAAATTATTGGCGGGATCGGTGTTGTAGAAGAGGCCGCCTTCATGCATTCCACCTAGAATCATCTATATCGCTCTCTGTAACTCTTGAGTCTAAAGCATATGGGACTAGATTTACCAGAGAGCCATCGAAGATTCTCAGACTTGAGGGGTACCAGCGGGTTTCCACTAGGTGTAAAGTCTCTGGGTCTTCGAACAGCGAACAACCTCTTCCATTGGGATCATCACAGGGTTCCCAAATTCGGATTCCCATCCGACCATCATATGCTTGCGGAATGACAGGGATGTTGCCTCCAACGCTAACCTATGGATAATGAGGCCATAGCTATGGGAGCAGATGTAATAAAACTGACCATTGTTCCATTGCTCAGAAAACCTCCAGATGCACAAAAGCTATCCGTTTTGAGGTTAAGAGCTGATGCAGTGTTTGTCTCTAGATTGTAGAGTGACCCCCACGCCGTGTGGCCATTGACTTGGAGGGGATCATTGGTCGCACGATCAAAAAAGATTACCAAATTGTCAGAAACGACCATCGATTCCAATGCAACGACACCGGAGGTCCCATTTTGTACAAAGTGCCAACCACTACTTGCTGCAACTAAACGGGGAGCTAGGCCAAGGACAAAATAGGTGGCAAGACTATTGGTTCCCAACAATGGGAGCATCATTCGAGAGGGAATTCAAGGTCAATGAAGCACTTGAACTGTTTATATAGGCCATAGCTGGAGCAGAACCTGAGTGAGAAAGAGCCGTCGTATACAAGATATTAGGAATGAAACATCCAACGGTGTTTCGGCCCTCAATCCCGAGGCCAAGACTCGAAAACCGGCAAGAGCCTCATCACTCTTCACATAGATCGTGTGAAGTCATCACCAGGTTCCGAGACCCAGGGACACATAAAGAATTTATGAAAGAATATTAGAGGCGTTGAAGTTCGCCTATGAAATAGTATCAAAGTCTTGGCAGTGAATTTCATGGCGAGCCTTATAGTAAGAATGAAATAAGTGTTTTGAAAATAAGCGTGGAGACTGAAGCCAACCTGAAGTTGAGACGAGTCTCATAAGATAGTTCCCCGTGATCCAGGCACGAAGAAACTCTCACCCATGCCTCCCATATCATCAATTAATCCAGGCGCTTTTGTTACAGGTATGAGTAGATAGCTGTTCCAAGTGAGGGACTGTCACTCCTGAGTGTTTACAAATGATAAACCATAAGGCTGTGTGACTCATATCAGCAGCAAATGAATTAATCACAAGGTTGTGAGAGAAACTTAGAAGACACCTATCAGATGCTTGGCATATCATTAGATCCCCATGTGTGACAGTTTTTACAGTAGTCAACATTATAGTAAAATAATAAAAATGACACGCAAAAAATACTCCTTTTGGTAATTTGTCTACATACAATGGGACATCAACAAATAACTCTTAAGTCATGTTATTATTGAGAACTTCAAAGGACTTTTTCTTTCTGGTAAATTACAAGCGTTATGCTGAAAAAGCTAACCAACAGAGACTGCTTTTATCAAGCTGTGGTCTGCTCTTTCTTTTTCTCCTCTTTCTTATGTTTGTGGATGACGATATAATGATCCGCTCCTTCACCCGCAGGAACTGCCTCAATATTTCCGGGGATCAACCCACTTCTCTCAGGCATATACTTCTTGCGCTCTTCTCGTAAGAGGTCGAGGTCATGGGAAAGCAGACCGTGCCCTGCTACTGGGCCCCAGTAGGAACAGCCAGCTAAAGAACCTACGATACTGAAATTCGATTGTCAGACAAGCTATTCCAAAGAAAATAGAAGGGATTTAATGCATGCCATGTTCCTACAAGAATAGACAGATAAAAGCGATATTGTGAGTACCATTTGGGAGCTGGAAACTCGACGCTTCAATATACGACTTTTCAGATGTTCTGAAATTACTCACTCCAACCACCCATGGTAGCTTTGGAGTCAGCAAGCCAAAGTCCAGTAAATCCAACCCACTGCGTCACGAGAGCCATCGTGGGTTGCATTCCGAGCGTAGTCCAAGCGAGTATCATGGGAGCTGTCCCTAGAGCAAGGCGGCTATATCCCTTTTGACCTCCGTAAGCAGCCATTTCCATTCCCCAATGTAAGGCACCTGGAAAATCAGAATTAGTTACGGGATGCTCGATTGATTGGGATCCGAATGCAAATACTCTTACCCAGGAAAGAGAGCATGACAGCTCCGTATGTCACTTGAAAGTTCAAAGCCTGGTCGAGCACGGTCAAAGCAACTCCAGGATCGATGCCAGCTGAGGCACCATGAATAGCTAGGCTCGCTTCATGAGCCAACCAAATAGTCGTGAGAGAAGCTCCAACGTAAGGAATGCCACCTTCCAGAACATGTTATCATTTTGGCTTCAAAAAAAAGAATGGACTGTAAACCGCTTACCCATCAACCCAAGCATCAAGATAGGACAGGGAACTGCTTTAAGATTACTATATGTGATACCAAACTATGTGGACGAGTACTTCTCAGAGATAAGTCGATTAAAGCTGTGAACACTCACAAAAGACTCAGTACCCCTTGTATCGGAGACTGAGTCCGTAGTAACATTCGCGCCAGCAATGATCTTGGCCACATCAGAAGCAGTGCCGCCGAGCTCTTCCTTTACATTGATTGTTGCATGTTCCAGTGTCTGGCTTCCAGGTTTGTTGGTAACCGAGCTAGCGGCCAGACGCTTCTGCAGAAACGATGTACCTAGGATCTGAGGTCGTGCACTTGGCATAGATCCTCTCAAGACAGGAACACCTGCCCTAGCTATAATATGAGGGTTTCTACAAACACTCGTACGTAACAGAGGACGAAACATTGTGTTCATGGCGGGCTTGAGAAGAGAGTGAGTCCACGGTCCACCTTAAGACATAACTATAGTTCATGACGTCACATTATTACTGGTATTAGAAGTTCTATCGAAATAGATAAAATACAATAACTGTAATTTGATGTACACTGTCAGATTATTCTGCAATACAAAAGAGGTGAATTAACCCGTCAGAGAAGATCGAAGAAGAGCTGAGCGGGCACTTGATGGAATAGAGTTGAAATACTAGATTATTAAGGTAGATGATTGAAGCCCCGAAATCCCAACCATTTTATCAGTTCTGGCTTGTCGGCTGCCTTTTCCTCAATGGTAGAAGGCGAACATGTCTGTTCTTTTTAACAGTCTGTCCCTGTAAGCCGAAATAGCGCTGCGTCTGGAAGCTCCAGTGGAGAGATCTAGCAACAATATCAGCATATCGTGCGGAACTATTTACCTATCTTCAAACTTACCCAACAATCCAATCTTGGAGACCCTGTATGTAAGTGGCGACCATTTTGTCGACTTCAGCTCCCCATGAAGGAACAAGCCCTTTGTAGCGTTCGAAGTTGTCAATTGTATCAGCGCAGAGCTGTCCCACGTAGTCAACGGCACTCTGGAGACTATGATTATGATGCTTCATCAAGATCACGATCATGTTGTGAGTATCTCCATGAGACTGTTCGACATTATAAGAGAAGAGGTCCTAGATTAATGACATGAATTTCCAGAGTACTTATCAAGATTCAGATGGACACTTACATTAGACCAGGTCACCAGGTCGTTTGTGTACTGGCCAAGTGCCTCGATGACAGGGTTTTCAGCAACATAGTCTGGTAGATCAATGCCGGCTGCGTATCTGTGAGAAGAGGGTGGAAATGAGTCATATATATAATCCTTGACTGAAGTAGACTCACTCAATAAATGCCCAGCAAGGCTTGCAACCTGAAGCGTCATCCATCAGTAAGATCTAATACATGACCTCATAGACACGTACCCGATGTATCACGTCGAATATCAATGTAAGACTCGAGGGTCGGAATTTCACCTGAGTCGCGAGCTTTTGCTTGAATATTCACTGCCTCAAAGAAAAGGCCCATGGTCTCCCTGAAGCGTGCCTGTGCTCCTGGACCACAGTCCTTAATGCAGCGGCGCCAGAAGCTAAGATTCAAATAAAATCGACGATCAGAATAAGACAACGTAAGATTCAAGAGAATGTAACGTACTCTCTCGCAAGCTTGCCAGGAGTGGGCTCTTCAGGAAATTCCACCGTGGGCCTGTATTCCTCAGGGAACCAAAACGCATTCATGACGACATTGGCAAGAGTGGTTTCCTCACGAGTCTTCATTCCGTCGCTGATATTGTCACTAGGATTGACACGGATGAGCTGAGGGGTTAAGAATAGATGAATAGAAAACATACAGATGGAAGAGATAGCCAAGGAAATCGGCTATGACACGGAGGCGTTCCGCTGTCGCAGAGGTGTAGGTGTAGGCAGTCAGTTCACCCGCCTGGAGGCCATACATAGCTCGACGGGCCTTCGGGCTGAGCTCAGGGCAGCATGTATCAAGCCATTGGACATGTTGCTTCGCAATTTCGTCTCCGTGAGGATTGTATGTGAGTTTGTATCTGCAGTGAGAGACGAGGTCTGGAAGGATGAAGGAAACAGGCTGATCGGAGTAATCGATACGACCCATGTTCAAAGGAGAAGGGATGGCTAGGAAATATGGGGCGAGGAGGAGAGGGATGAGAGGTCCCAAGAACTCCAGTGTCCGTTTTATAGGGCTTCAGAAGTTCTGCTACCATCAAATGAGATCTCCTGGATCTGAATCCTTTCACCAAAACGTTATTCATTGATACCAGGGTCACAAGCACTTTCTAACCGGCTGTACCAATATGACTTGCCTAATCCTGCACTGAATCGGTCGCACATCAAGCTTCATGTCAAATCTTACCTGCATCTCATCGTAGAAAGACACCTACCGGTAAGATCTTTCCCGCCAGGTACGCCCATTTGGCAGATTTCGGAGGTATCATTGAATTGTGTGTATCGAACTACGGTCACCCCAAATGGTAATCGAGCTTTGACTAGGCAGATCTAATTCATTTCTTCATATCCCGAGCTGTATATGCCGGCATTGATTAATTAGATTGAACATTGAGATATGAATTGTTCAGATTAAGTACCGACACTTTTGTTTACCAAACGCCCACACGTCGGCCATTTGAACCAGTCTCCGTTTTCCTGAAGCCGCCGGAAAGGTTTCCTACATTGAGACTGGATATCAATAAGCGAAAATCGCAATGAGTCAGATTTATTAAAAGACAGGTTGTGTGAGACTTTATTTATGGTCAACCTACGGATTGTCGTGATAGATGATGTGATAAATTGTCACATAAGGCAACCAAGTAGTTTTGTGCATTGCGACGAGATTGAAAAGATGAGATAGTGTCGCGATTCCCCGCCCTACACTGCCAGTGCACTAGAAAGGTGATTGTCAGCTGTGAACTGTCAACGATTCTACCCTGAGTGATTCATGGTGCCATCAATTGTTTCGCACGTTGAATCAAATTTCTCACCGCCGGTAACATTGTGGGATCTTAGGTTAGTAGTATTACGAGTATACGTTATATTCAGAGATTTGGCAGATAAAAGCCTAATCAAAAGAGTTCGACCGGAGCACGGAGGACCACTGGGCGTCAACAGAGATGTTACAGGCTGGGTCCTGGAAAATAGTCTGAATCTAGTTGAGTGCATATTACATGGGCTTTTCATCGGTATTTCCACTATGATACAAGTTCAATGGCCATCAAAAAAATAGTTCACACCTTGAGTTTCCAATGTAGTTGACGGAGGTGTTTAGTCTGGCTCCCGCTGAAGATACTAGTACCTTTATTTGATATATTCCATCGCTGGATCGCCGACTGACACGGCAGACAATCATCATCGTGATCATTTTGTCACATCTTAAGCTTGTTATCACTTCCTTCACACAATCGCAGCAGCTGTAAAAATACAAAACATTCTTTATCCTATTGTGCCAACCAGTGAATTTGTTATTTATTCAAATAAGCTTCACAGTGGACAAACTTCATGCTTGTCAATGGTTGATGATTCCATACAGAAACATTATCGGCAAATTATTTCCAGCATGATGCCGTTGTGACAATGGAAGATACCTCTCTAGTATTGCATTAATATGACGTAAATTTACTGAAATTTGGACTGCATGTAATCATCATGCCTATGACAAGCAAATAAAGCTCTACTCCGCCAGATCATTTGACAGCTGAAGGATATCGTGTGAGGACCCGAAATGGGTCCAACAACATGATTCAGTTTTGGTGCATCATATTTCCTGGTCGAATCTGGGCAAGGTTTTTAGGAATAAATAGATACGATTCTGTTTTTGCGCGTCAAGTGTTTTTCATCACTGTACTGGGATGACTGATGGTGTGCTAGAACCTCAGTGCTGAAGTACCCCAGTATGCAAGAGGTTTTTTTTCAACAGAACTGATTCTATTCAGTGGAGCATGAACCAGAGAAACAACTAGAACAGTGTAGAAACAGTGATGGCATGGATAAATAAGGTAAGCAACGAATCTTTCTTTACTTCGTCGTCATGGCCCTTCCTTCCTCTACTGCAAACTGGCATTGGAAGAACAAGAATATCACGGATTGGAGTAGGAGATGGATGGATAATGAACTAACTTCCGTCTCCGTCACCGCCGAAAAGGGTGAGATCGTCTCGATCTCCGCCGTGACAGAAATGGACGGAGACGTTGAGCTTGGCCAGAGAAAGTCCAAGTACGTACTTTTTGGATTGCTCTCGTAATGGTCTTTAACTCCTGCGCTACTCCAGACTTATCACAATTTTCGACACTTGTATCTCGTTATCCTGGACTGGAAAGACAAGCGACGGAACCGAAGTTAGTGGCTCGCTGACAATCCCCGAAGTGTCACATGAAATACTCTGCGATAAGCTTTCTGGATTCCAGGTCATTACTTTCAGTTTCGTCCATACTGATGTGAAGGCTAACTTTCATATCTCGGCAGTATCAATGGTCGCTTGACACACCACCATCGGCAGAAGTCAGTGCGCTTTTCGCCTTCGCTCAGACGAGCCTTCCCGCCGTCCTTGAAAAGAAACTTGCAATGTTCCCTCAGGCTATTATTGACACTCACGGCAAGGATCTCACCGTCAGTACTGAGCCGAGTCGGACTGGTACACCGACTCCTTCCATACCTGCCAGTAAACCCGTGGTATCGGCAGCGCGTTCAGCACTTTCTCAGCCCATACGTAGTGGCGCATCAACTAATGTAAATACCACCACAGTGACGGCCTCTGCTAACTTTCAAGCCTCCGCCGAGGATCTATTTAGTCTCCTCACCGACCAAACAAGAATCCCCTCGTGGACCCGCGCCCCTGCGGTCTCTATCGCACAACCTAATTCAGAATATTCTCTTTTCGGTGGTGGTGTTCAGGGGAAGTATACTTCCCTAGAACCTGCCAAAAAAATTGTGCAGACCTGGACGCTTAAGTCGCCAACCTGGCCAAATGAGCACTATGCATCTTTGACTACCTCGTTCAATCAGTCAGATGATTCAACAAAAGTTACGTGGAATCTGGATGGTGTACCTCTGGGTTCCGAAGATGAGATTGAGAGGAATATAAAAGGCTATTAGTAAGTAATCATGGCTTGCATTCGAGATCCACTGACCAGCCTTTGTCAGTATTCATGGGCTCAAATCAATCGGGTATGTAGAACTCTTTGTTCCTCAATCATCCTACGTTCTTTCCAGGCATGCCCTGGAGTCACCTTCGCGGTCAAGTAAAGAAGCATCTTCACCCTCCATTTACCGATCAGCTATCATCATTGGTACACTTGTCCTCACTGCGGCATTTTTGATACCTTACCTTTCTTCGGGCCCTGCTTCTAAATAAATTAATGGTATCTTGGAATAGATTGCTGAGACATTTCTGTTTTCGGCAGGTTGGGTTCCGAGCTCTAGTTCTATTCTCGTTTCAAGGTCAATCATTGATTTGCGTACCGTGGGGGAGGTGTAACGGTTACTGAAATGTGATAGATGTTCTGGTAGAAGAAACAAAAATATCTCAAAAGAGCTGATGAAGAGGAGTAACAGGAGTATGTATCTTAACAAATCGTGTAGAACTACATCACTATCTTGAAACAAACAATGCAAAGTTGTGAAGGCTGCCCACTTCGTTTAGGAGTTATTCTAGGGAGTTGATGGAGCTTCTGAAGGCTTCTGACAAGGATGGGACCTGAAATCTGCAGAGATCACTGTAGTGTCGTGTAACTTTGAAACTGATGCAAGGGCGTATTTATGTCTGTTTGCACCATCCAAATTTGCCGAAGTCGTTCGAATCTAGTGTCCACGCCAACAGTCTCCTCCTTTCCTTCTTCTACGTCCCTGCGCCCATCCCAACAGCGTTTGTAAAATACAGAATGGCAAACAATGAGGAGATTCGTGCTCAGTCCTATGTCGGTTTCGACTCTATCACCCAACAAATTGAGCATAAGCTCTTGAAGCGCGGTTTCCAATTCAATGTTATTGTCGTCGGTGAGTATATTCACACAACACTTTTTTGTGGGACATCTCAGAGCTCGAGTGTGGCTGGACAAAAGAGCTTCATCCAGTGCAAGGATGAGGAGATTTTGGATGCTCGGTAAACTAGCATCCCTGTCATATGCTAGTGCAAGCTAATCACGCGTAGCCATACGTGTCTTGGTGACGTTTTCCTGATAAATTCAAATCTTATGTATAGGACAAACTGGACTTGGCAAGTCGACGCTCATCAATACTATTTTCGCGTCCCACCTCATCGACTCGAAGGGGCGTCTCATATCTGATGAACCTGTCAGGCAAACCACCGAAATTCAGGCTGTTTCTCATGGTATGTTTGCAACCCATCTTCCTCGGAGTTCTCCCAAAAGTTCCTACTGTTGCTGTGATTGGGTTTCTTGATTGTCAGCGTGATCTGCGTTGTCATGGGTTGAGACTAGAGATCTGATGACTACTATAGACTCCTTGATGATTGAAAATTTTTGTCCGTCTGATCTGCCAATACTGATTTTGTGTTTCAGTCATTGTCGAAAATGGTGTCAGGCTTCGCTTGAATATTGTTGATACCCCTGGTTACGGCGACCAGATCAACAATGAAGGATGGTGCATCGTGTTTCAACTTTTTGGTGATTTGGAGGCTAATGGTGGCTTTTGATCTTAGCTGGGATCCTATCATCAAATATATCAAGGATCAACACTCTGCCTATTTGCGCAAGGAGCTGACTGCTCAACGTGAACGCCACATTCAGGATACCCGCATTCATTGCTGCCTGTACTTTATCAACCCCACTGGCCATAGTCTCCGCCCCGTCGACATCATCGTGATGAAGATGCTCAGTGATGTTGTCAATGTCGTTCCTGTCATTGCAAAAAGTGACAGCCTGACTTTGGAAGAACGTGAGCGTTTCAAGGCCAAAGTACGCTCCCCCTCATTTAGAACTTTTGAAACTCTATTGATGATTTATTTTGGACGTTCTAGATTCGCGAAGAGGTCGTATTCAATAACATCCGTCTCTATCCCTTTGACACTGATGAGGCTGATGAAGAGGAGGTCCAACTCAATGAGTCTATTAGGGTATGCACCATCTAGTGTTTCAGGATGACCTGGGTCCCTCACATGAATATCAGGCTATCATTCCGTTTGCCGTTGTTGGCTCAGAGAACAGTGTTGTCATCGATGGCAAGTCTGTCCGTGGCCGCAGGAACCGTTGGGGTGTTGTGAACGTCGAGGATCCCGACCACTGCGAGTTTGTAAGCCTCCGCAACTTCCTCACCCGCACTCACTTGCAAGACCTTATTGAAACAACTGCTCAAATCCACTACGAGGCTTTCCGTTCGAAGCAACTCCTGGCCCTCAAAGATGGTGTACAGCAACGTCCTCCTCCTCAACAAGCTATGTGAGTAGTGTTTCTTGTACACAAGCGGGTAGGGACAGTCGCCGTAGAGAGCAGGAAAGGTCCTTAGAGCACAGTCAAGATATTATACCCTTTCTTCCGTTTGGATTTGAGACTATGGAACTATTTTTTAGTTTGTGGCAGATTTCATATAGTCGACTTTATTTTTCTTGCTGTCGAGTAATCATACCCTCAATTGTGATGCCACTCCTTTTCTGACACTGACGTCAGGCCCCGAAGAGAAATAGGGACGGATCAAACTGTCTGAGTACTGTCTGAGTGTGGGGTGGTGATGTGTCAGCATACCGCACTCTCCTCCACTTGTCCCCGATGCTCTGAATCTTTCCCAATGGTCTCCTCTCCCCGCTCTAGTATTCTTGGTTCTTGGAGCTCCAAGTTCGCTGCGTTCAAGGTCGAAGATCTCTTTTCCCGCAAGCGATCACCCGGGCTCAAGCGCACCGTCTTCATCAACGAGAATCTTCCAGACGACTACTACGATCAGCGGGGACGAGTGAAAAAAGAACATATCTATGCCACGAACCAAGTCATTACCTCCAAGTATACCATTATCACCTTCCTCCCGAGGAATATTCTTGAGCAGTTCAGACGCATTGCCAACATGTGTGTATCAAATACATATCTATTATTATATCATCTAATGATATCTTGTCTCTAGTTTTTTCCTCGTAATTGCGATTCTACAATTTTTTCATGAGTTCTCTACGATATCTCCAGGACTGGTCCTTCTGCCGCTACTGATTGTATTAACTATCACTGCGGCAAAAGATGGTTACGAGGATGTCAAGCGCCACCAGTCAGATCGACAAGTAAATCACACCATGGTGCGGTCGTTGGTAGGCGGAAACTGGGTCAATCCCAATGCAATGGCCCCGAAGAGCAAGACGTTTGTCCGAGGCATCATTCCAGGAACTCGCACGCTGCGGAGGGTGAAGGCTAACCCGAGTGGGGAAGAGTTGAAAGGTGTCACGACAGTTCAGATTGAGGATTTGGGCGTCGAGTATGATGATGGACCTCAGCATCCACTATCGGATTCCCAACCTCGACATCATTATATAATGAATCGTCATCCTCTTGTCCGAGACCATGCGCTTCGACCTCATTGGAGAAAGACGCCTTGGGAGGATGTAGGTGTGGGTGATTTTGTCAAGGTTCTTGATCACGAACCCATTCCCGCTGACATTCTCATATGCTCAACATCCGAAGACGAAAACGTTGCATATGTTGAGACGAAGAACCTTGATGGCGAGACTAATCTTAAGTCTCGACATGCAGTGGCGGCACTGACTCATATCCGAAGCGCAGCTGACTGCGCGACATCGCACAACTCCTTTCGAATTGATTGTGATAGGCCCGATACGAATATGTACAAGCTCAATGCGGCTGTCCGGGTGGATAAGGT
>Ga0153989_1000405_pt1 | contig 11527 bp, 7 predicted proteins | sample TSNC073MetaG_FD_104701 | JGI IMG/M metagenome (GOLD analysis project Ga0153989, IMG submission 104701) | Attine ant fungus gardens microbial communities from North Carolina, USA - TSNC073 MetaG | ecosystem: Host-associated > Fungi > Mycelium > Unclassified | place: USA: North Carolina, Jones Lake... | reverse complement strand
CGGGGTCGGGGTCGGCGTCGGGGTCGGGGTCGGGGTCGTGCCACCATCACCCGGCGGCGTCGTGCCACCATCACCCGGCGTGCCACCGTCACCCGGCGGCGTCGTGCCGCCGTCGCCCGGCGTGCCACCGTCGCCCGGCGTCCCGCCGTCGCCCGACAGGTCGATGCCGACGAGGATCGGATCGTGGTCGCTCGCGCGGTACACGTCGTCCGTGTAGAGGTCGGTCGCGTTGTAGTTGTAGCGGCTGTACTCCAGGCCCACCGACTCGACCGAGTTGATGTTCCAGATGTCCACGCCGGTGACGGTCGCGAGCGCGGCCTTCGACGCGAAGACGTGGTCGAGGGACCCGCTCAGCCCGGAGAACACGTACGAGTACTCGGTCGAGTCGAGCGCCGGGCCGAGGTCGGTGTAGCCGGCGTCGTCGAGGACGACCACCGGGTCCTCCTTGCTGTAGGCGTTGAAGTCACCGAGCATGAAGACCTTGTCGGTGCCGTACTGCGCCTGCATGTCGGTGGAGAAGGTCACGAGCGCCTTCGCCTGGGCGACGCGGGCCTTGTTCGAGGCGCCCTGGCCGTCGCCCTGGTCCCCGTCCCCGGCCGCGCCGGACCCCTTCGACTTGAAGTGGTTTGCGATGACGAGGAACTCGTCGTCCGCGGTCCCGCCGACCGGGCGGAACGCGTCCGCGACGGGCTGACGGGCGTTGTCGAACGCCGAGTCGAGCAGGATCGTCGACTCGCCGACCGGCTGCACGCGGTCCTTCTTGTAGATCAGGGCGAGCCGGATGACGTCCTCGCTGGCGGGCAGCTTCGCGGGCGACTTCACGTACGCCCAGGTGTCCGTGCCGGTGGCGGCGTTGAGGGCGTCCACGAGGGTCCCGACCGCCGCGTCGCGCTGCTGGCCGAAGCGGGCCGAGTTCTCGATCTCCTCCAGCGAGACGACGTCGGCACCGAGGCCGTTGATCGCCTTGACGATCTTCACCTGCTGGCGCTGGAAGTCCTCCTGCTCGGCGGCACCGCGGGCGTCGCAGCCGGAGTTCACCGTGACGGGGTCGCCGTCGCGGTCGGTGTAGTAGGTGCAGCCGGTGAGCTGGTCGCCGGTCGTCGGGAAGTAGTTCAGCACGTTGAAGCCGGCGAGCGTGAGGTCACCGCCGACGTCCTGCGGCTCCGGCTGCCGGACGTTCGAGAACGACACCGGAAGGTCGGCCGCCGGCGTCGCGCCGGTGATCGGTGCGGTCGGCTGGAACTTCCACGCGCTGTTCCGGAAGTCGAGCACCACGGGGGCGTCGAACGTGGCGCGGGCACCGACCGTGACGGGGCCCTGGGTGAGCCACGACACCGGGATGCTCTTGTTCGCCTGCGTCAGGAAGTTCGTGCTGGCGCCGTCGTCGAGCGTGACCGAGCGGGCCGCGTTGTCGGCGGCGGCCGCCACGGCCTCGGCACTGCCGGGCCGGCCGACCTCGGTCGGCTGGACGAGACGCTTCGTGCCGCTGGCCAGGACCACCTCGCCGTACTGGTTGGTCGTGTAGTTGTCGGCGACCGTGTAGGCACCCTGCGGCGCGATGAGCATGCTCTCGAGCGACTCGCGCTGCGCGTCGGTCGCGGGGAACGCCACCGCCGCCGGCTGGGGCGCGGGCACGGTGTCGGTCAGCGTCGTCAGCGCGGACGCGGACGTGACGGTGAGCTCGGTCAGGCCGTTGAACTCGGAGACCGCGCCGGTGAGCTGCACGTGGTCCCCGGTGCGGACGAGGCCGGCGGTCGCGGAGGAGTACACGAACACGGCGTCGGACGCGGTGTGCGACGCGAAGTCCACGGCGCCGCCGGTCCCCGGCGTCTGGATCGTGTAGCCGTTGAAGCCGCCGCTGGCGTACACGGCCGTGACGACGCCGCTCGTGGTCACGGTCTTGCCGGCGTACGGCGAGGTGTCCGTCGTGCCCTGGAGCTGCGCGATCGTGACGGTCTCGGCCGGGGTGCCGGGGTCGGTGCCGCCGTCGCCCGGGTCGGTCGGGGTGGTGTCGATCGGGGTCGCGGTCTCGCCGGCGGCGTTCTCGGGCGTCGGGGACGAGGTCAACGAGAAGTCGGCCGCGTTCGAGTCCGTGTCGGTCGTGCCCTGGCGGACGAAGGCGTCGGGGACGCTGTTCGCCGTCGTGCTCGGGAACCGGGCACCCTCGAAGGTCGTGGCGGTGCCGTACCCGAACAGGTCGACGACGCCGGGCGTGCCCTCGGCCGCCGCGGTGACCGAGCCCGCCGGGAGCGTCAGCGGAGCGGTCCCGTCGGAGAGGACGAGGACACCGCCCCCGCCGCCGGGGTTCAGGCCGAGCGTGACGTCCGGGGTGGGCAGTTCCTGGGTGGCGTTCGTCCCGTTGCTGCTGAGCTGCGCGAGGTACGTGCCGTGCGCGGGGACGGAGCCCGAGAGCGCCCCGACGGTGGCGGCACCGGTGCCGGTCGGCGACCGGTACTGCAGCGACCACCCGGACAGGTCGACGGCGGTGTCGGTCGGGTTGCCCAGCTCGACGAACTTGTTCGCGAACGGCTGGTTGGCGCTGCCGCCCTTGACGTAGGCCTCCTCGATGACGAGGCCGGTGCCGGCGGGGTTCGCCGTGGCGGCGGTGACGGTGACGAGCGGAGCCGCGAGGAGCGTCGCGGCAGCCGTGGCGCACAACAGGGTGCGCCCGACGGTTCTGTGCATGAGGACCTTCGGTGGAGGGGAGCAGGGAACCCTCGCACCGTACAGACCTGCAGAGTCCCTCAGGTTGCGGTCAGGTTAATCATTGCCGCTCGCACCACGTCGCCTCAGGACCCGATCGGCAACCAGGCCGACCCGACCCGGTGCACCGCTGGCCCGTGCCCCGGCAGCAGGACCTCCGGGATCGGCAGCGCCCGCGCGGACTCCAGGGCCCGGTCCTGGTCGGCCGTGAAGAACGGCGTGATCATCCGCGGCCGCGGAGCCCACGACCCGGGCTGCGTGTCGTGCCGGCTGACGACCGCGTCGCCCGTGACGATCGCGTTCGCGGCGGGCAGCAGGTACGCGGTGGACCCGTCGGTGTGGCCTTCCGCCGGCAGCGGCGTCACGGCCCGGCCGTCGAAGTCCGCACCGGTGAACGCCCGGGCGGTCGGGACCGTCGTGGGACGGAGCGCGTCCGAACGGATCGCCCGCGTCAGCCATCGGAGCACCCGCGGCGACGCCAGTCGTCCGCCGATCTCCGCCGGGGTCACCTGCTGCCGGGACGGGCCCCGCACGTTGTCGAGCTCGTCGGCGTGCGCGAGCACCTCGACGTCCGGGTGGCGCGCCAGGATGCCCGGGATCCCGCCGATGTGGTCCACGTGCCCGTGGGTGACGTAGACGCGACGGAGGTCGTCGAGGTCGTGCCCGGCGTACCGCACGGTGTCGAGCACGAGGTCGGTGTCGGCCGGGTAGCCGGCGTCGATCAGGGCGACGCCGTCCTCCTCGGCGAGGACGACCCAGTTCGACACGGGTCCCTCGACGAACACCACCCCGGGTGCGACGGACACGACGGAGCGGGGTTCGCGGGAGGTCATCCCCCGACGCTACCGTCGTCGTCGGTCGCCCCACGCCGCGCACGGGTCTGCGTCGCCCGCGCGGCGAGTTCGTCGTCCGCCGGGTAGCCGACCTCGGTCAGCGTCAGGCCCTTCGCGGGGGCGACCGTGAACTCGCTGGTCCGGGTCTCGGCGACGCGCAGTTCCTCGAGGCGGTCGGCCCCGAAGCGCCCCTGGCCGACGGCGATGGTCGCCCCGACCATCGCACGCACCATGGAGTGGCAGAACGCATCGGCCTGGAGGCGCGCCACCAGGACACCGTCCGGCTCGCGGTCCCAGCGGAACTCCTGCAGCGTCCGGATCGTGGTCGCGCCCTCGCGCGGCTTGCAGAAGGTCGCGAAGTCGTGCAGCCCCAACAACCGCAGCGCACCGCGCTCCATCGCCGCCGGGTCCAGACGCGCCGGGTGCCACACCGTGTGCCCCCGCCGACGAGGATCGCGCGGGGCGTCGGCGTCCGCGATCCGGTACGAGTAGCGCCGCCACAGCGGGGAGAACCGGGCGTCGAACCCGTCCGGCGCGACGCTCGCCCGCGTGACGATGACGTCGCCGTCCGGGGCCGCGATGCCGTTGACGCGCTTCACGAGGCCGTCGAGCGACGTCCGCGGCGGCCCGTCCGGTGCCGATCGGCGGGGGCGGCTCAGCGCGGCCCACTGCTCCGGCGACAGGTCGACGTGCGCGACCTGTCCGGTGGCGTGCACGCCGGCGTCGGTGCGCCCGGCGACGGTGAGGAGCGGCGGCTCACCCCAGCGGGTGAAGACGGTGGCGAGGGCGGTCTCGAGCGCTCCCTGCACGGTGCGGAGGCCCGGCTGCCTGGCCCACCCGGAGAACGCGGACCCGTCGTACGCGATGTCCAGCCGGAGCCGCACGCCGCCCTGCCGCACGCCCGTCTCGCTCACACCCCCACGGTAGCGGTGTCAGCGCCGCGTCAGTGCGACGTGAGCGCCCCGCGGCAGCATCGTCCTCGACATCGACGAACCGCGTCGAGTCACCACGAAAGGACCTGCGCGCATGACCACCACACCGCTCGCGGTCGAGGCCACCGGCCTCGTGAAGACCTTCGGGACCAACCGCGCAGTGGACGGTGTCGACCTCCGCGTGGAGGCCGGCACGGTCTACGGCGTGCTCGGCCCGAACGGCGCCGGCAAGACCACCACCATCTCGATGCTCGCGACCCTGCTCAAGGCGGACGCCGGCGAGGCCAGGATCTTCGGCCACGACGTCCGGCGCGAGGCCCAGCTCGTCCGCTCCCTGATCGGCGTGACCGGTCAGTACGCCAGCGTCGACGAGACGCTCAGCGCGACCGAGAACCTCGTCATCTTCTCGCGGCTGCTCGGTCTGGGCCGCGCGGAGTCGAAGCGCAAGGCGGTCGAGCTGCTCGAGCGCTTCGGGCTGACCGAGGCCGCGTCGCGACCGCTCAAGAACTTCTCCGGCGGGATGCGCCGTCGCCTCGACCTCGCGGCGAGCCTCATCGCGCAGCCGCCGCTCATCTTCCTCGACGAGCCGACGACCGGTCTCGACCCCCGGACCCGCGCGCAGATGTGGGACACCATCCGGGAGCTCGTCGCGACCGGCTCCACGGTGCTGCTGACCACGCAGTACCTCGACGAGGCCGACCAGCTCGCCGACCGCATCGCCGTGATCGACCACGGCCGGGTCGTCGCGGAGGGCACCGGCGACGAGCTCAAGGCGTCCATCGGCTCGTCCTCGCTCCAGCTCCGGCTGACCGACGCCCTGCGCCTCGACGCCGCCAGGACGATCGTCCGGACCACCCTCGGCGTCGACGCGGCGGCCAGCCCCGAGGGGTCGCGCCTGACCGCCCCGATGTCGGACCCGGACCGCGTCACCGACCTGCTGGTGGCGTTCCGCGAGGCCGGCATCTCCCTCGCCGAGATGAGCGTGCAGAAGCCCACGCTCGACGAGGTCTTCCTGACCATCACGGGCGCCCCGGCCACCACCGACGACGACGCCACGCGCGAGCTCGAAGGGAGCATCGCATGACCACCACCCTCACCCCCACGTCCGCACCCCGCGTCACCCCGCGCCCCGGCATCGGCGGCACCGGTCTCGGCGCCGCGGTCCGGCAGTCGTTCACGATGGCCTACCGCGGCCTCGTCAAGGTCCGGCGCACCCCGGAACAGCTGTTCGACGTGACCCTGATGCCGATCGTGTTCACGGTCATGTTCACGTACATCTTCGGCGGCGCGATCGCCGGCGACATCGGCAACTACCTGCCCGTGATCATCCCCGGCATCCTCGTGCAGACGAACATCACGTCGTCGATCGTGACCGGCGTCCAACTCCGCGAGGACATGGACAAGGGCGTGTTCGACCGCTTCAAGTCGCTCCCGATCGCCCGCATCGCGCCGCTCGCCGGGGCCCTGCTCGCCGACACGGTCCGCTACGCGATCGCCACCGCCATCACGTTCACCGTCGGCATCATCATGGGCCTCCGTCCGGAGGGCGGACCGGCTGCCGTCGTCCTCGCCGGGCTCCTGGTGATCGTCGTCGCCTGGTCGATCAGCTGGATCTTCGCCTACTTCGGCGTCATCGCCCGCACCGCGTCGAGCGTCTCGGGCATCGCGAACCTGGTGCTGTTCCCGCTGACCTTCCTGTCGAACGCGTTCGTCCCGACGAACACCCTGCCCGACTGGCTGCGCTGGTTCACCGAGGTCAACCCGATCTCGCACCTCATCACCGCCGTGCGCGAGCTGATCAACCACGGCGCCGTCACCGGCGACCTCTGGATCAGCCTGCTCGGTGCGGCCGTCGTGGTCGCGGTGTTCGCACCGCTCACCGTGCGCGCCTACATGCGGAAGGCGTAGCGGAGCTCCTCGAGCAGCAGCCTCGCCCGTGCGACGGCCTCGGTCCGGTCCTGTCCGGCCGAGGCCGTCTCGGCGTCCGCGACCGGTCCCTCGCCGACCGCGTCGACCAGGAGCGGCCGGAGCCGGGCGTGGGCGAGCACCGCGAAGTCCTGCCGGGTGCCGAAGCGCATCGCGGCGCCCCAGCACCGAGCCGCCTCGGCCGGTCGGCCGCTGCGCGCCGCCGCGACCGCGAGTCCCACCAGCGTCGTCCCGAGCACCGGCAGGTCGAGCCACCACGGGTGCACGCGGATCATCACGAGCGCGCCGATGCGGATGCGGTGCGCGACCGCGCGCTCGGCGTCCTGGAGGCACGGTGCGGCCCCGTCGGTGCGGCGCGCGGCCGCCTCGTCCACCGCCGCGATCCGCGCGGCACCGGCCATCACGGTCCACTGCGGCGACACCGTCCAGTACGGCCGCACCCGGTCCCACGCCGCCGTGTACTGCGCCGCGGCACCGTCGAGATCGCCCTCGGACCGCAGGCACTCCGCCCCGATCGCGACCGCCAGGACCCCGATCTGCGAGCGGTCCCCGTCGAAGCCGCCCCGACCCGTCACCGGCCGGTGCTGCAGGTCCGCGGCGACGGCCCGGGCGGCGTCGACGGCACCGGTCGCCGCTGAGCAGAGGCCGACGGTCCACCCGATCTCGTACAGGTCGTCCTCGGCCCCGAAGCGCTCCAGCTGGTCCCGCGCCCGTTCGGCGTTCGCGAGGGACTCCTCGTAGCGTCCGGTCTGGGCGAGCAGCTGGGTCATGGTCACCGCGACGGTGCCGATGGTCCACGCGTCCGCGGTCCGCTCGGCGAGCACCTGGGCCCTGGTGGCGAAGCGGAGCGCGTCCCGGAACTCGCCGTCGTTCTCGGCGAGGGGCGCGCTGAGCATGTTCGCGAGGCCGGCCACACCGTCGTCGGGGTCCTCGCGCAGCCGCGCGAGCAGGGCGGTCCCGGCGGCCGGGCGGCCGATCGTCAGGAGCAGGGCGCACTGCGCGTCGAGCACGGGGAAGCCCGTGGTGCCGGAGCGTCGGAGCCGGCGCAGGGTGGAGATCGCCCGGGCCGCGGTGCGGCGGTCGTCGAACGCCGACGACGCCCCGGCGACGACGAGTCCGACGTGCACGGCCGCGGTGTCCCCGTCGGCGGGCGGGGCCCCGCGGAGCACGTCCACGACGTCGGCCGCGACGGCGTTCACCTCGCCGTGAGCACCGCGGAGGGTCCAGTACGCCCCGAGGGCGGCGAACAGGTGCGCGACCGCCGAGGCCGCGTCGGCGCGGAGGGCCCAACGCAGCAGCGTCACGAGGTTGTCGGCCTCCCGCTGGACCTCGCGGAACCGCGCGAGCTGCTCCGGCCCGGTGATCGTGAAGAGGTTGCGGGCCGCCGTGAAGTCACGCCCCCAGCCGATCATCGCCGTGCGCACCGCCGCGGTCGCGCCGCGGTCGTCGAGGCGGGCGGCCCCGAACTCGCGGACGGTCTCGAGCAGCCGGTACCGCACGGGTTCGCCCTCGACCTCGACGAGCTGGACGAGCGACTGCTCCACGAGTTCGGCGAGGTCGTCGAGCGCGTCGTCCCGGCGCTCCGGCGCGGCCACCGCCTCGACGGCGTCGACCGCGAGGCCGTCCGGGAAGAGCGCCAGCCGGGTCAGCAGGTCCTGGGCGCCGTCGTCGAGCAGTCGCCAGCTCCACTCGATGACCGCCAACAGGGTGCGGTGCCGCTCCGGCGCGCTGCGGTCGCCGCCCCGGAGCAGCGCGAACCGGTCGTCGAGCCGCCGTTCGATGTCGTCGATGCTCATGCCGCGGATCCGGGCGGCCGCCAGCTCGATGGCGAGCGGCGACCCGTCGAGCCGGGTGCAGATGCGCCGGACGGCGTCCACCGGCAGGACGGCCCCCGGTCGTGCGGCCCGGGCCCGCTCGGTGAACAGGCGGACCGCGGCACCGTCGGCCTCGACGGGCAGCGGCGCGAGCGGTGCCACGACCTCCCCGGCGATGGCGAGCGGGGCGCGCGAGGTCGTGAGGACGCGCAGCTCGGGGTCGGCGGCGAGCAGGTCCGCGGCGAACGCGGCCACGTCGGCGACGAGGTGCTCGCAGTTGTCCAGGACGAGCACGGTCGGGCCGTCGCCCAGCGCACGGACCACCCGGGTGTGCAGGTCGGCGACGACGGCGTCGCGCAGCGCCCGGGCGGAGCGGAACTCGGCGACGCCGAGCAGGGCACCGAGCGCGGGGACGATGTCCTCCGCCGCGTCGATCGGTGCGAGCTCGAGGACGACCACGCCCGTGGCCGGCGGCACCTCGGCGGCGACCGCCTGGGCGAGTCGGGTCTTGCCGAGCCCGCCCGCGCCGAGGATCGTGACCAGCCGGTTGCGGGACAGGAGGTCCGAGACCGCGGCGAGGTCGTCCTGGCGTCCGACCAGCGCGTTCGGCGCGGCCCGCAACCCGACCCGGCGCGCTCGGCCGGAGTCGGCGGCGGACCGGCGGAGCAGCTCGGCGTTCAGCCGGACGAGCTCCCCGGAGGGGTCGGCGCCGAGCTCGTCGGCGAGGCGGTCACGGTGCGTCGCGAACGCCGCCAGCGCCTCGGCGGTGCGGCCCGCCGCGACGAGGGCGCGCATGCACCCGGCCACCGCGACCTCGTCGAACGGGTTGGCCTGCGCCTCCGCGGTCCACACGTCGACGGCCTCGTCCGCACGGCCGGCGTCGAGCAGGGTCGTGCCGAGCGCGCGACGAAGGGTCCGACGGACCGTGGCCGCCCGGTCCGCGAGGGCGGTGCCGAGGTCCCCGTCGACGTCGTCACCTGGGCTGCCGCGCCAGAGGGCGAGGGCCGCACGGACCGCCGCCGTGTCGGCGTGGTCCGCCGCGACCCGTTCGGCTCGCGCGAGGTCGACGTCGTCCGGGTCGCACCCGAGCGCGTAGCCCGTGGTCGTCGACAGGATGAGCCCCTCGGCGAGACCGCGGCGGAGCCGGGACACCAGGGTCTGCAAGGCGGCGCGGGCACCACGGGGCTGGTCCGTCGGCCAGAGCTCGTCGATCAGCGACTCGGTCGTCATCGCGTGCCCGCGGGCGAGGACGAGCGCGGTGAGGAACGACCGCGCAAGCGCTCCGGGGACCGGGGTCGGCGCTCCCGTCGGCCCGGCGACCGTCACCGGTCCCAGGACGGCGACGCGGGGCTGCTCGGGCACGTCGACGAGTCTACGGACGGTGCCCGGTCACCCGCGCTGCGAGCCGAACGCGGAGGGCCCGGTCCGGGTGTCCGCGTCCGCGGTGGCCCGGCGCTCCGACTCGACGATGCCGCGGAGCGCGACGAGCGCGGCCGAGGTCACCGCGACCTCGGACGGGTGCTCCCGCGACGCGTCCAACGCCCGCTCGACCTCGGCGACCGCCTCATCGCCGGCCTCCTCCGGGCACTCCCCGCGGATCATGCACGCCAGCTGCCGCATCGCCTTCGCCAGGGGGTCCGCGAACGCCGGGTCCGGGCGGCCGAGTCCCTCCGACACCGGCCCCGAGCGGGCGACGAGCTCGGTGAGGTCCGTCGTGTACCAGGCCACCCGCTCCAGGGCCCGGAACCGGGCGCCGTCCTTCGCGAGCCGGGCGCGCGAGCCACGGAGCGCACCGCGGGGGTTCAGCCGCCGGCTCTCGTGCGCGATCGACACCCGGGAACGGACGTCGGCGATCGCGCGGTCGAGGCGGTCCTGCTGCCGGTCCCAGGCCTTCTCGTCGCGCGTGCCCTCCTCCAGCACCCCTGCCAAGCCGTCCAGGTGGTCGGCGAGCACCCCGTTGACCGCGTCGATGCGGTGCTCCGCGTCCCAGAAGTGCAGCGGCGGGAACACGAGGAAGTTCACGAGCAGGCCGACCACGACGCCGACGGCCATCTGCACGAGGTACCCGAGCGAGTACCCCTCGGCGTGCGCTCCCCCGACGAGCAGGACGAACAGCGCCGCCGTGGACACCCACGAGCTGCCCTCCCCGAGGACCCGGAACCCGCCGACGAGCACCCCGATGCCGACCGCGAGCGCGACCGCGAGGAAGCCCGGGTCGCCGATCCACATCGTGAAGCCCGCGATGACGATGCCGAGCGCGATGCCGACCAGTGTCTGCACCCCGCTCCTGATGCCCGCGAAGACGGTGGTCTGCATCGCCACGACGGCCCCGAGCGGCGCGTAGTAGGGGTACTCCGCCGCGACACCCGGCACGTGCCGCGCGACGAACCAGGCGATCACCGCCGCCGCGGCCGCCTTCGCGGCGTGCAGCAGGCGCGGCTGCGTGCCGGAGGTCCGGCTCCACCGCCAGAGGCGGGTGCCGAGGCCCGTCACGTGCTCGAACGCCATCGGTTCCTCTCGTCGTGTCGGCCGGTCAGGTTACGGGGCCGCGCCTGGGAGTCGGGGCCGGTCCGCGTTCTGCGACCTGCGCCGATGCCGGACTGGAGGCGCGTGGCGACCCCGCACCGCGCCTCCAGGCCGCCTTCTGGTCGCCCCAGAACGCGAGGAAGCCCCCGCAACGCACGTTGCGGGGGCTTCCTCGTGGTGGTGCTGAGGTTACTTGGCGTCGTCCGACTTCTCGGCGGCGTCCTCCTCGACCTCGGCGGCAGCCTCGGTCTCGGTCTCCTCGGCGACGGGAGCGGACTCCTCGGTGGTCTCGGTCGTCTCGACCGGGGCCTCCTCGGTGTTGGTCTCGTCGGTGCTGGTCTCGTCGGCCGCGGGCTCCTCGACCGGCGCGGCGGCGGCCGGAGCCGACGTGCGCGAGACGGGGGCCGGCGAGCTCGAGAGCGGCTCGAGGACGAGCTCGATCGACGCGAGGGGAGCGTTGTCGCCCTTGCGGAAGCCGAGCTTCGTGATGCGGGTGTAGCCGCCCGGGCGGTTCTCGACCTGCGGAGCGATCTCGGTGAACAGCGTGTGCACGACGGACTTGTCGCGCAGGATGCTGATCACGCGACGACGCGCGTGCAGGTCGCCGCGCTTCGCGAACGTGATGAGACGCTCGGCGACGGGACGGAGGCGCTTGGCCTTCGTCTCGGTCGTCGTGATGCGACCGTGCGTGAAGAGGGCGTTGGCGAGGTTGCTCAGGAGCAGGCGCTCGTGGGCGGGACCGCCACCGAGGCGGGGGCCCTTGGTGGGCTTCGGCATGTCAGTTCTCCAGTGG
>Ga0153989_1000404_pt1 | contig 11548 bp, 8 predicted proteins | sample TSNC073MetaG_FD_104701 | JGI IMG/M metagenome (GOLD analysis project Ga0153989, IMG submission 104701) | Attine ant fungus gardens microbial communities from North Carolina, USA - TSNC073 MetaG | ecosystem: Host-associated > Fungi > Mycelium > Unclassified | place: USA: North Carolina, Jones Lake... | reverse complement strand
AGCGCCTGTCCGCCGACGTCATCAACTTCGCCGCGAAGGGCTCCAGCGTCTCGAAGGGCGAGTCGCTCAAGGACACCGTGCAGACCCTCGGCGCGATGGGCATCGACGGCATCGTCATGCGGCACGGCGCGTCCGGCGCCCCACGGGTGCTCGCCGACGCGGACTGGATCGACGTGCCTGTGGTGAACGCAGGCGACGGGACGCACGAGCACCCGACCCAGGCCCTGCTCGACGCCTTCACGATGCGCCGCCGCCTGCACGGCAGTGCCTCACGCGGCCAGGGCCTCGACGGTGTGCGCGTGCTGATCGTCGGTGACGTGCTGCACAGTCGCGTCGCACGGTCCAACGCGTGGCTCCTCCGCACGCTCGGTGCCAGCGTCACGTTCGCGGCGCCGCCGACGCTGCTGCCCGCCACCACGACCCCGTTCGGCGCCGCCGTGCACCACGACCTCGACGCGGCCCTCGCCGAGGACCCCGACGTCGTGATGACGCTGCGCATCCAGCAGGAGCGGATGAACGACGCGTTCTTCCCGAACCCACGCGAGTACACCCGGCACTGGGGGCTCACCGCGGCCCGGTTCCAGCGGCTGTCCGAGCGCACGCTCGTGATGCACCCCGGCCCGATGAACCGCGGGCTCGAGATCGCCGGGGTCGCCGCGGACGACGCCCGCTCGACCGTCGTCGAGCAGGTCGCCAACGGCGTGAGCGTCCGCATGGCGGTGCTGTACCTGGCCCTGACCGGAAACGAAGCGAAGGAGACCATCGCATGACCGCCCACCTCATCCGCGGCGCGCAGCTGGTCGACGGCACCCGTGCCGACATCCGACTGGAGGCCGGGCGCATCACCGCGGTCGGGTCCGGTCTCGACGCGGCCGGTGCCACGGCCGTGGACGCGGACGGCCTGATCGCCATGCCCGGTCTCGTGGACCTGCACACCCACCTCCGCGAGCCCGGCTTCGAGGAGTCCGAGACGGTCCTGTCCGGCTCGCGTGCCGCGGCCGCCGGCGGCTTCACCGCCGTCAACGCGATGGCGAACTCGAGCCCGGTGGCCGACACCGCCGGGGTTGTCGAGCAGGTCCAGGCCCTCGGCGACGACGCCGGCTACGTCACGGTCCGTCCGATCGGTGCCGTCTCGCAGGGGCTGCAGGGCACGCACCTGTCCGAGATCGGCGCGATGGCGACGTCCAGGGCGAAGGTCCGGGTGTTCTCGGACGACGGCTCGTGTGTGTCCGACCCGCTGCTGATGCGGCGCGCGCTCGAGTACATCAAGGGCTTCGGCGGTGTCCTGGCGCAGCACGCGCAGGAACCCCGCCTGACGATCGGCGCGCAGATGAACGAGGGGCGGCTGTCGTCAGAGCTCGGGCTCGCCGGCTGGCCCTCGGTCGCGGAAGAGGCGATCATCGCCCGCGACGTCCTGCTCGCGGACCACGTCGGTGCGCGGCTGCACGTGTGCCACGTCTCGACCGCCGGCAGCGTGGAGGTCATCCGCTGGGCGAAGTCCCGCGGGATCGACGTCACCGCGGAGGTCACACCGCACCACCTCGTGCTCACCGAGGACCTCATCGCCGGGGTCGACGGTGCACCGGGGTACGACGCCAAGTACAAGGTGAACCCCCCGCTCCGCTCCCGCGAGGACGTCGACGCCCTGCGCGCCGCACTGGCCGACGGCACGATCGACATCGTCGCGACGGACCATGCGCCGCACACGGCAGAGGCCAAGTGCTGCGAGTGGCCGGCGGCCGCCAACGGCATGGTCGGCCTCGAGTCCGCGCTGAGCGTCGTGCACGCCGCGGTGGTCGAGGACGGCCGACTGGACTGGGCGGACGTCGCGCGCGTGCTCTCCAGCGCTCCTGCGCGGATCGGGCAGGTCGCCGGTCACGGGCACGCGATCGCTGCCGGTGCCCCCGCGGAGATCACGCTGTACGACCCGAGCGCGGTCCGCGAGTTCGCGGTGACCGACCTCGCCGGACAGTCGCAGAACTCGCCGTACCTCGGCATGCGGCTCCCGGGTCGGGTCGTCGCGACCTTCCACCAGGGCTACCCGACGCTCCTCGACGGCGTGCTGGTCGACGCCGAGACCGTCGCCGCCGCAGCGGCGGCGACGGCCGGGACGGCGGCGACCGCATGAGCGGTGACGCCGCACGCTGGCTGCTGGGCGGGGTGATCCTGCTCGCCGTGGCCGCGCTGTTCGTCGCCATGGCACGCACCTGGCGGACGCGGGCCCGCAAGCAGGCGGAATCCGTGCCTCCCGTCAGCGTGCCGGCCGAACCCGGGCCGGAAGCCGGGTCGTGGGACGGGTTCACCGTCGCGACGACCCGGGCCGACACCCCGCTCGAACGCATCACCGCAGGCGGACTCGGCTTCCGCGGCCGCGGCGGCGTGACCGTCCACCGGGACGGCGTGGTCCTGCACCTCGCCGGAGCCGACGACCGCTGGGTCGCCCGGGACGCCGTCCGCGGCGCCGACCGCGCCACCTGGGCCATCGACCGCGTGGTCGAACCCGGGGGACTGGTCCGTCTGCGATGGACGGCGACCGGCGCCGCAGGTGCGACGGACCTCGACACCTACTTCCGGTTCCCGGAGGGCGACGCAGCAGCACTGCACGCCCTCCAGGAGCTGGCGACGAAGCACAACCACCCGCACCACGCGGGCGAAGGGACGAACTGATGACACGCGAACGGGCCGTGCTGGTCCTCGAGGACGGCACCCGGTACGACGGATGGGCATACGGCGCCCGCGGGCGCACACTCGGCGAGGTGGTCTTCGCGACCGGGATGACCGGCTACCAGGAGACCCTGACCGACCCCTCGTACGCCGGGCAGATCGTGGTGCAGACCGCGCCGCACATCGGCAACACCGGGGTCAACGACGAGGACCCCGAGTCCCGCCGCATCTGGGTCGCCGGGTACGTCGTCCGCGACCCCAGCCGCGTCGTGTCGAACCACCGCGCGAACGCCTCCCTCGACGACCACCTCGAGCGTGACGGCATCGTCGGCATCTCCGGCATCGACACCCGTGCGCTCACCCGGCGCATCCGGGACGCCGGCGCGATGAAGGGCGGCGTGTTCAGCGGCCCGGACGCCGCGCTGGCGCCCGAGGAGCAGGCGCGCCTCGTGCGCGAGCAGGCCGACATGGCCGGCGCGAGCTTCTCCGCGACGGTGTCCACCCCCGAGACCTACGTCGTGCCCGCCGTCGGCGAGCAGATCGGCACCCTCGCGGTGCTCGACCTCGGCGTCAAGGCGTCGACCACCCGCTACCTCGCCGAGCGGGGCTTCGAGGTGCACGTCCTGCCCCAGGACGTCACGATCGAGGCGCTCCGAGCGCTCGCCCCCGACGCCCTGTTCTACTCGAACGGTCCTGGCGACCCCGCTGCGTCCGACGCCCAGGTGACGCTCCTGCAGGAGAGCCTGCACGACGGCCGCCCGTTCTTCGGGATCTGCTTCGGCAACCAGCTCCTCGGCCGCGCGCTCGGCTTCGGCACGTACAAGCTTCCGTTCGGCCACCGCGGGATCAACCAGCCGGTGCTCGACACGACGACGGGCAAGGTCGAGATCACGAGCCAGAACCACGGCTTCGCGGTCGACGCCCCCGTCGGCGAGGTCCTCGAGTCGCCCGCCGGGTTCGGCCGCGTCGAGGTCTCGCACTACTCCCTCAACGACAACGTGGTCGAGGGCCTCCGCGCGCTCGACATCCCCGCGTTCAGCGTGCAGTACCACCCGGAGGCCGCCGCGGGACCGCACGACAGCATGTACCTCTTCGACCGCTTCCGGGACATGGTCGTGGCGCGTGCGGAAGGCCGTCCGCTGGACGCCGCCACCGCCGACGCGACGACTCCCGCAGCAGACACCACCAAGGAAGCGAACTGATGCCCAAGCGCTCCGACATCAACTCCGTCCTCGTCATCGGCTCGGGTCCGATCGTCATCGGCCAGGCCGCCGAGTTCGACTACTCCGGCACCCAGGCCTGCCGTGTCCTCCGTGCAGAGGGCATCCGCGTCATCCTCGTGAACCCGAACCCGGCCACGATCATGACCGACCCCGACTTCGCCGACGCGACGTACATCGAGCCGATCACGAACGCCTCGCTCGAGGAGATCATCCGCATCGAGCAGCCGGACGCCGTCCTGCCGACGCTCGGCGGCCAGACCGCCCTGAACGCGGCGATCGCGCTCGACGAGGCCGGGATCCTCGAGAAGCACGGCGTCGAGCTGATCGGTGCCAAGGTCGACGCGATCCAGCGCGGCGAGGACCGGTGGCTCTTCAAGGAGCTCGTGCTCGAGTCCGGCGCCGACGTGGCCCGCAGCCACATCGCGCACACGCTGGAGGAGGCGAAGGCGTTCGCGGCCGACCTCGGCTACCCGCTCGTCGTCCGTCCGTCCTTCACGATGGGCGGCCTCGGCTCCGGCTTCGCGTACAACGAGGACGAGCTCGTCCGCTTCGTCGGCGACGGGCTGCAGTCCAGCCCGACGACCGAGGTCCTGCTCGAGGAGTCGATCCTCGGCTGGAAGGAGTACGAGCTCGAGCTCATGCGGGACAACTACGACAACACCGTCGTGGTCTGCTCGATCGAGAACGTCGACCCGGTCGGCGTGCACACCGGCGACTCGATCACGGTCGCCCCGGCGCTGACGCTCACCGACCGCGAGTACCAGAACCTCCGCGACATCGGCATCGACATCATCCGTCGCGTCGGCGTCGACACCGGTGGCTGCAACATCCAGTTCGCGATCGACCCGTCCAACGGCCGCGTCATCGTGATCGAGATGAACCCGCGTGTGTCCCGCTCGAGTGCCCTCGCGTCGAAGGCGACGGGCTTCCCGATCGCCAAGATCGCCGCGAAGCTCGCCATCGGGTACCGCCTCGACGAGATCCAGAACGACATCACGCGGGTCACCCCGGCGAGCTTCGAGCCGACGCTCGACTACGTTGTGGTGAAGACCCCTCGGTTCGCGTTCGAGAAGTTCCCGGCCGCCGACGCCACGCTGACCACGACGATGAAGAGCGTCGGCGAGGCGATGGCCATCGGCCGGAACTACGCCACCGCCCTGCAGAAGTCGCTCCGCTCGCTGGAGAAGCGCGGCTCGAGCTTCCACTGGGACACCCCGGCCGCCGAGCTCGACAAGGACGCACTGCTGGCGAAGTCGGCGATCCCGACCGACGGCCGCATCGTCACGGTGCAGCAGGCCCTGGTCGCAGGCGCCACCGCAGAAGAGGTCTTCGACGCCACGAAGATCGACCCGTGGTTCATCGACCAGATCGTGCTCATCAACGAGGTCGCCGCCGAGGTCGCCGCGGCAGCGGAACTCGATGCCGACACGATCCGGTGGGCCAAGGAGCACGGCTTCAGCGACATCCAGATCGCGGCGCTGCGCGGCGTCACCGAGCAGGACGTCCGCAACAGCCGTCACGCGCTGGGCATCCGTCCGGTGTTCAAGACGGTGGACACCTGCGCCGGCGAGTTCCCGGCACTCACGCCGTACCACTACTCGTCCTACGACACCGAGACCGAGGTCGCACCCAGCGACCGCAAGAAGGTCGTCATCCTCGGCTCCGGCCCGAACCGCATCGGCCAGGGCGTGGAGTTCGACTACTCCTGCGTGCACGCGTCCTTCGCGCTCTCGGACGCCGGGTTCGAGACGATCATGATCAACTGCAACCCGGAGACGGTCTCCACCGACTACGACACCTCCGACCGCCTGTACTTCGAGCCGCTGACCACCGAGGACGTCCTCGAGGTCATCGAGGCCGAGGCGGCGTCCGGCGAGCTGGTCGGCGTCGTCGTGCAGCTCGGCGGCCAGACGGCCCTGGGGCTCGCGAAGCCGCTCGAGGCAGCTGGCATCCCGATCCTCGGCACCAGCCCGACGGCGATCGACTCCGCCGAGGAGCGCGGCCAGTTCTCCGCGATCCTCGACGAGGCCGGGCTGCTCGCCCCGCGCAACGGCACCGCGCACGACCTCGCCAGCGCGACCGCGGTGGCCGAGGAGATCGGGTACCCGGTGCTCGTCCGCCCGTCGTTCGTCCTGGGTGGCCGCGGCATGGAGATCGTCTACGACTCCACCGCGATGGCCGACTACTTCGACCGGATGGCCGACCAGGCGATCATCGGCCCTGATCTGCCGCTCCTGGTGGACCGGTTCCTCGACGACGCCGTGGAGATCGACGTCGACGCGCTCTTCGACGGTGAGCGGCTCTACATCGGCGGCATCATGGAGCACATCGAGGAAGCCGGGATCCACTCCGGCGACTCGTCCTGCACGCTCCCGCCGGTCGGGCTCGGCCGCGGCGAGATCCAGGCCGTCGTCGACGCGACCGAGAAGATCGCGCGCGGCATCGGCGTCCGAGGGCTGCTCAACGTGCAGTTCGCGATCGGTGCCGGGGTGCTCTACGTGCTCGAGGCGAACCCGCGTGCCAGCCGCACGGTCCCGTTCGTCTCCAAGGCGCTCGGCATCGCGCTGGCCAAGGCCGCTGCCCGCATCATGACCGGGACCACCGTCGACGGGCTCGTCGCCGAGGGGCTGCTGCCCGAGCGGGACGGCGCGTTCGTCCCCGCACAGGCGCCGGTCGCGGTCAAGGAGGCCGTGCTGCCCTTCCGCAGGTTCCGCACCGCAGAGGGCCAGGTCGTCGACTCGGTCCTCAGCCCGGAGATGCGCTCCACGGGCGAGGTCATGGGCATCGACCGCGACTTCCCGCGGGCGTTCCTCAAGTCGCAGGAAGCCGCGTACGGCGGACTGCCGACCTCCGGCACGGTCTTCGTGAGCGTCGCCGACACCGACAAGCGCGCGATCGTGCTGCCGGTGCACCGCCTCCAGCAGCTCGGCTTCACGATCACCGCGACCGAGGGCACCGCCGAGGTGCTCCGCCGCAACGGCATCCAGGTGTCGGTCGTCGGCAAGTTCAGCCAGGGCGGCGACAGCGTCGTGGAGATGCTCGCCCGCGACGAGGTCGACATCGTGATCAACACCCCGTCGGGCGCGTCGGGTCGTGCGGACGGCTACGAGATCCGCGCGGCCACCGTCGCGGCGGACAAGCCGCTGTTCACCACGATCGCGCAGCTCGGTGCGGCCGTCGCGGCGATCGAGACGATCGGCACGCAGCACAGCGTCCGCAGCCTGCAGGACTACGCGCTCGAGCGGGCGGGCTGGTGACGGACCGCCTCGACGCCGCAGACCGGTCGGGAGGCCCGGAGCCGTTCGGCGTCCGGCTCGCGGCCGCCATCGGGTCGCGGTCCGCGCTGTGCGTCGGGATCGACCCCCATGCCGCCACCCTGGCGGCGTGGGGGCTCGGTCGTGACGAAGCGGGTCTGACCGAGTTCGGCCGCGTCCTGGTGGACGCGGCCGCCGGCCGCGCCGCGGTCGTGAAGCCGCAGATCGCCTTCTTCGAGGCCGCGGGGGTGGACGGGTACCGTGCACTCGACGCGACGATCCGCCGGGCACGCGATGCGGGCCTCCTGGTCGTCGCCGACGTGAAGCGCGGCGACATCGGATCCACCGGGGACGACTACGCGCTCGCGTGGCTGGACCGCGACGGGCCGTTCGCCGCCGACGCGATGACGGTCTCGCCGTACCTCGGCTACGGCTCGCTCGCCGGCACGGTCGACGTCGCGCGCCGGAACGGCGCCGGCGTGTTCGTGCTCGCGGCGACGAGCAACCCCGAGGCCCGCGTCCTGCAGACCGCAGTGCTGGCGGAGGGCCCGCGTGCGGGGCGCTCCGTCGCGGCCGGTATCGTTCTCGACGTGGCAGACGACAACCCGGCCGTGGGCGACCAGGCCATCGGCGACGTCGGGCTCGTGCTCGGCGCGACCCTCTCCCTGCAGGACTTCGGCATCGGCGCGGACGAGATCGGCACCTCGCCGATCCTGGCTCCGGGGTTCGGTGCCCAGGGCGCTCGCATCGAGGACCTCAGGTCCCTGTACGGCTCCCGTGCCGAGCAGGTGCTCGTGAGCGAGTCCCGCGGGCTGCTCACCGACGGGCCGGACGGCGTCGCGTCGCTCGTCACCGACCGTGCCGACCGGATCGCGGCGGCGCTGGCTGGGGCAGGGGCATGACCGACGACCGCAGCCAGCTGCCCGCGCACCGCAATCCACCGGAGGTGGACCGTGTCGCGGCCGCACGTGCGGCGGTCGCCGCGCGTCGCGCCCGGGCCGCCGTGAAGGCCGCCGTCGCGTCGGGGGAGCGGTCGGCACTCGACGTCGCGCGCACCGCATGGAGCGACGAGGACGCACCGGCCGAGAAGTCCCTGCGCGTCCGCGACCTCCTCACCAGCCTGAGCGGGATCGGTCCGGCGCGGGCCGAGGGGATCATGGGCACGCTCCGGATCGCGCCGTCGAAGCGCCTCGGCGGGCTCGGGACCCGGCAGCGGACCGCGCTGTCGGACTGGCTCGTCGCGCGTGGCCGCAAGCGTGGCGTGTCGAAGCTCGTCGTGCTCGCCGGTCCGACCGCCGTCGGCAAGGGCACCGTGAGCGCGTACATCCGCGAGCAGTACCCCGAGGTGAACCTCAGCGTTTCCGCGACGACGAGGAAGCCCCGTCCCGGCGAGGTCGACGGCGTGCACTACTACTTCGTCGACGACGCCGAGTTCGACCGGATGATCCGGGACCGCGAGCTCCTCGAGTGGGCGACCGTGCACAACTCGTACCGCTACGGCACCCCGCGTCCGCCGATCGACCGCGCGCTCGACGCCGGCGACAAGGTGATGCTCGAGATCGACCTGCAGGGCGCTCGACAGGTCCGTGACGCCATGCCCGAGGCCGTGCTCGTGTTCCTGCTGCCGCCGACGTGGGACGAACTCGTCCGCCGGTTGATCGGTCGCGGCACGGAATCCGCAGAGGAACAGGCCCGTCGGCTCGAGACCGCGAAGGTCGAACTCGCCGCGCAGGACGAGTTCGACGTGGGCATCGTGAACTCCGATGTCAGCACCGCGGCACAGGAAGTCGTAGACTTGTTCACTGCGCCCTAGCCGGGTGCCACTGCGCCCGTTCGGGCGCGACTGCGCCCCGCCGGGTGCGACCGAACTTCCGTCGACAGGAGACACCATGGCCAACCCCCAGGGCATCATCGACCCGCCCATCGACGACCTGCTGTCCAAGGTCGAGTCGAAGTACGCGCTCGTCATCTTCGCGTCGAAGCGCGCGCGCCAGATCAACGACTACTACGCCGACCTGCACGAGGGCTCGCTCTTCGACAACGTCGGTCCGCTCGTCGACTCCACGATCGACGACAAGCCGCTGTCGGTGGCCCTCCACGAGATCAACGAGGACAAGCTCACCGCCACCAAGCAGCAGCCGCAGCCCACCGTCTGACCCCGGTGACGTCCAGCACCCTGCGCCTCTTCACGTCCGAGTCGGTCACCGAGGGGCATCCAGACAAGATCTGCGACCAGATCTCGGACAGCATCCTCGACGCCCTCCTCGCGGTGGACCCGCACGCGCGCGTCGCCGTCGAGACGATGGTGACCACCGGGCTCGTGCACGTCGCGGGCGAGGTCACGACGTCGGGCTACGTCGAGATCCCGAAGATCGTCCGCGACGTCATCACGGGCATCGGGTACAACTCGTCAGAGGTGAGCTTCGACGGCCACACCTGCGGTGTCGAGGTCTCCATCGGCGCGCAGTCGCCGGACATCGCGCAGGGCGTCAACGAGTCGCTCGACGCCCGCTCGGGTGCCGGCGTCGACGCGCTCGACCGCCAGGGCGCCGGTGACCAGGGCATCATGTTCGGCTTCGCGACGAACGAGACGCCCGAGTACATGCCCGTCGCGATCTGGCTCGCGCACCGGCTGGCCGAGCGCCTGGCTGCCGTGCGCAAGTCCGGTGAACTGCCGTTCCTGCGTCCCGACGGCAAGACCCAGGTCACCGTCGGGTACGACGGCGTCGTCCCGAAGACCGTCGAGACCGTCGTCGTGTCGACGCAGCACTCGCCGAGCGTCACGCTCGACGAACTGACCGCGGCGATCACCGAGCACGTCATCCGACCGGTCCTGGCGCTGTCGGAACTCGACTCGTCCGACGTCGAGGTCATCGTGAACCCGACCGGTCGCTTCGAGATCGGCGGTCCCCAGGGCGACGCCGGACTCACCGGCCGCAAGGTGATCGTGGACACGTACGGCGGTGCCTCCCGGCACGGTGGTGGCGCGTTCAGCGGCAAGGACCCGTCGAAGGTCGACCGCTCCGCTGCCTACGCCCTGCGCTGGGTCGCGAAGAACGCCGTCGCCGCCGGCCTCGCCGACCGGCTCGAGGTCCAGGTCGCCTACGCGATCGGCCGCGCGAAGCCCGTCGGGCTCTACGTGGAGACGTTCGGCACCGGGCACGTCGACGACGCCACGATCGAAGCCGCCATCCGACAGGTCTTCGACCTCCGTCCGGCCGCGATCATCCGTGACCTCGACCTGCTCAAGCCGCGCTACGCGCAGACCGCGACGTACGGCCACTTCGGCCGGGAGCTCCCCGGGTTCACCTGGGAGCAGCTCGACCGCGTCGAGGAACTCCGCCAGGCGGCAGGACTCGTCTCCGTCGCCGTCTGAAGGCACGCGTGACCACCGTCGCGCGCGTCGTCCTCGACTCGCCGCTCCCGCAGCTCGACCGTCTGTTCGACTACCGGGTGCCGGCTGAGCTCGAGGACGACTGCGTGCCGGGGGTCCGCGTGAAGGTGCCACTGCGCACCGGGGCACGGATGTCCGACGCGTACGTCGTCGAGGTGCTGCACGAGGGCGGCTACCCGGGAGAGCTCAGCGCGATCGAGACGCTCGTCAGCCCGGTTCCGGTGCTCGCGCCGGAGATCTGGAAGCTCGCGCGCGCGGTGTCCGACCGGGCGGCCGGGGTGGCATCGGACGTGTTGCGCCTGGCCGTGCCGACGCGGCAGGTCCGGGCCGAGAAGGCCTGGCTCGCGCGGGACACGTCCGCGGTGCCTCCTGCGGTGGTCGCCCCGACCGTGACGGGCTACGGGGACGGCGTGATGGAGGGCGTCCTGGCGAAGGACGGCCGTGCGGCGGTCGCAGCGGTCCCACACCCCGTCGACCTGGGGTCCGCCGACGAACCGGTGTGGGTCCCCGGCTGGGCCGCGACGCTCGCGCAGGCCGCCGCACGGACCCTCGCCACCGAGCGGTCGGCCGTGATCGCGGTCCCGGACTTCCGCGACGTGATGGACCTGGAACGGGCGCTGCACGCGCTCGTCCCCGTCGAACGGGTGGTCCGGTTCGACGCCAAGCAGACGAACGGTCAGCGCGCGAAGGCGCTCCTGCAGGCGCGGACGCACCCGGTGGTGGCGATCGGGAACCGGACGGCGATGTACGCGCCCGCCGACGACCTCGGGCTGATCGCGATGTGGGACGACGGCGACCAGTCGTTCATCGAGCCGCGAGCGCCCTACGTGCACACGCGCGACGTCGCCCTCGTCCGGGCAGCGCAGTCCGGCGCCGCGCTGCTGTTCGCGGCACACGCCAGGAGCACCGACGTCCAGCGGCTCGTCGAGCTGCAGTGGCTCGAGGACGTCGTGCCGTACCGCCAGCCCGTGCCGAACGTCATCCCGACCGCACAGCAGGTGAACGCCGACGGT
>Ga0153989_1000402_pt1 | contig 11559 bp, 13 predicted proteins | sample TSNC073MetaG_FD_104701 | JGI IMG/M metagenome (GOLD analysis project Ga0153989, IMG submission 104701) | Attine ant fungus gardens microbial communities from North Carolina, USA - TSNC073 MetaG | ecosystem: Host-associated > Fungi > Mycelium > Unclassified | place: USA: North Carolina, Jones... | reverse complement strand
CGTGGTCTGGTTCGTGATCTGCTCCATCATCGCGAGCTGCGTCTGCTGGCTGATCATCTGGTTCGTGTCCATCGGCGAGGACGGGTCCTGGTTCTGCAGCTGCGTGACGAGCAGCTTCATGAAGACCTCGGAGTCCATCGTCTGCGACTGCTTCGAGGATGCGTTCGCGGCGAGGGCCGCGGCCTGTGCGGCCTGGTCCACGCTGCCGGTGATGCCGGAGATCGGCATGGTCGTTCCCTTCGGTTCTGCCCGTGCGGGGTGGTGAACGGGCATTGCGTCGTCGCTCAGGCGAGGACGTCGAGTCCGGCGGCGCGGACGGTGGGCGTGTGGGTGGTACCGGGTGCGGGGGTGGTTCGCCGCGCCTCCGGGCCGGGGTCGAGGCGGGGCCCCGGCGGCGCGGGCCGTCCGTCCTGACCGGGACGCGTGTCCGGCTGGTTCTGCGACGAAAGGTCGAGCGTCGTCGCCGGTCCGGATCCGGCCGCGTCGCGGCGGAGGTCCGGCAGCACCTGCCGGACCGCGTCGCGACCCGCGTCGGACGACGCGAAGAGCTCGACGTGCATGCCGTGGGCGGTCACGTGGGCGCGCACCGTGACGGGACCGAGCGCGTCCGGCGACACCTGGACGGTGACGACGTGCTCGCCGGGGCCGGCCTGCGCGAGCGTGAACACCGGTCGCGCGAGCTGCTGCGCGAGCGGGGCGGGAGCGTTCGCGGTCGTGGATCCGGACGGTGCCGTCGGCGCCGCTGCGGACGTCGTGGGGACCGGGAAGGGCGTCTCGCCGCCGCGCGGGGCGGTGACGGCCTGGAGGCGCGGATCGCCCTGGTCCTGCCCGCCGGCGTCGGTCCCGTGGCCGGTCTGGGCGCCGCTCCCCGCGGTCGCGTCCGGCTGCACGGTCGGACCCGGCACGCCGGCGGTCGGCGCTCCGGTCGCGGGCGTGCTCGCGGGGGTGCGGGCGGCCGGGACGTCGTCGGCAGCGGTGACGACCACGGGGGCGCTGCTCGTGGTGGGGTCCGGCGTCGCGGTGGGGGCCGGCGTCGCCGTGACCCCGGGCGTCACGGTCGGGGTCGGCGCCCCGGTGGAGGGCGACGTCGCGGTCGGACCCGGCGCGACGGCGGCGTTCGGCGTCGCGGGGGTGGTCGGGCCCGGCGCAGCGGCGGTGGTCTGGCCCGCCGCCTCGGGCGTGGTCGGCAGCGCAGCGGTCGACGGCGCGATGGCGGTCGTCGGCGCGGTGGTCGTCGTCGGCACGTCGGTCCTCGGCACGGTGGCCGTCGTCGGCACGTCGGTCGTCGGCACGGTGGCCGTCGTCGGCACGTCGGTCCTCGGCCCGGTGGCCGTCGGCGGCGTGCCGGCGGTGGTCGGCGTTCCAGCGGCGTTCGGTGCGGCGGCGTTCGACGACGAGCCGGGTGCCGCGGCGACGGGCACGGCCGGCAGCGGCGCCGGTGCGACCACGCCGGGTACGGGTGCCACGAGGGGCTCGGTCGCGGTCGTCGTGTTCGTCGTCGCGGCAGGGGCGGCGGACACGGTCGGGAGCACCGCCGGCGTCGCGCCCGCCCGGGCCTCGACCGGGGTCCCGCCGGACACGCCGTCCACCACGGGTGCCGTCGCCGCTGCCGGCACGGCACCGTTCGTCACATCGAGCACCGCGCTGCCGCTCGCGTCGCGCGCGTCGCGCGCGTCGCTCGCGTCGCTCGCGTCCGCCGCCGAACCCCCTCGACGAGATCGCACTTCGGCGGAACGGTCGCGCGCGGAACCGTCCCGGACCGCGATCTCGGCGGAACGGGCACCGGCCAGGGCGGCACCGAACGCGTCGGCGCTTCCACGTCGGGGCTGCGCCGCGGGCACGGCGGGCGCCGGGACGCCGCCGGCGATCGTCAGGCTCATGCCGCGCTCCCCGAGTTCATGAGCGACAGCAGTGCCGCCGTCTGCAGGTCGTTCGTGCCGGCGGTCCCCGTGGTGGCCGGGACGGCGGACGCCTGGGCGGGGACGATGCGGCGGATCGTGGCGATGTCCGAGTCGTGGTACCAGTTGTCGACGATCCGGACGTCCTTGCCGGGGCGCGGCGCGTGCAGGACCTTGCCGTCGCCGACGTAGATGACGACGTGTCCCTCGCCCTTCGGGATGATGAGGTCACCGGGCTGGGCGTCCTTGAGCGACCCCACCTCGACGCCCATCCGCGCCTGGTCGGGAACGACCCGGGGCATCGTCACGCCGAGGTCCTTGAACACGGTCTGCACGAGCCCCGAGCAGTCCATGCCGCTCGTCGTGGTGCCGCCGAAGACGTACGGCACACCGAGGTACTTCTTCGCGTCGGCGACGACGTCGGCCCCGGTCGCGCCGCTGCCGGTCGCGATGGTGCCCGCGCCCGCGTCCACCGAGGTCGCGGGGGCAGCGCTCGGCCCCGCGGCGGCCGTCGTCGTGCTCCCGGTGGCGGTGCCGTTCACGGTCGCCAGGGCGTCGGCGAACGCGGACGAGCTCGTCGCGCCGGACGCCGAGCCGGCGGTCGTCCCGGTGCCGGTCGTCCCGGCGCCGACCGCTCCGGTGCGCAGGGCGTCGATCTGGGTCCGGATCTCGGAGATCCGGGAGAGCACGGCGTCCACGCTCATCGGGCACCACCTTCCGCGCGGCGCCGGGCCGCGACCTCGTCGAGGGCGTTCTGTTCGGTGCGGAGCTCCTCGGCCGTCTGCTGCTCCACGTGCTGCGCCTCGAGCTTCTCGAGCCCGAGGGCCGACCGGCGGGCGCCGTTGTACTCGTCCTGGGCCTCGACGGCCTCGGCCCGACGGCTCTGCACCACGGCGTCGAGCTCCTCGAGCATGCCGCGGGTCGCAGCGCGGGCCGCAGCCACGGCGCTGAGGGTCGCGGCGTCCTGGATCGGCTGCGAACCCTCGGCGTCCGCGAGGCTCCGGCGGGCGGCGATCCGGGCGTCGGCCGCGTCACGGACCCGTTCGTTCGCGGCGGCGAGGGCGGCCGCGGCACGGTCCTGCTCGGCGTGCCGGAGCCGGAGGAGCCCGGCGAGGGGGAAGCGGCGGGCCATCAGGCACCACCTCCGGCACCGAGCACGGCCACGAGCGCGTCGAGCTCCCGCCACGACGCCGCGGCGGTCGCCCGCTCGTCCATGCCCTGGCGGAGGAACCGGTCGATCGCGTCCTGGTGGTCGACGGCGGCGTCGACGAGCGGGTTCGTGCCGCGCTGGTACGCGCCGACGTCGAGCAGGTCCTGCGCGGCCTTCCGTGCGGCCATCACGGTCCGCAGGGTCGTCGCGCCCGCGCGCTGCGCCGGCGTGGTCACCTTCGAGGCGACGCGCGACACCGACCCGAGCGCGTCCACGGACGGGAAGTGTCCGGTGATCGCGAGCTTCCGGTCGAGCACCACGTGTCCGTCCAGGATGCTGCGGGCCGCGTCGGCGATCGGCTCGTTGTGGTCGTCGCCGTCGACGAGCACCGTGTACAGGCCGGTGATGCTGCCAACCCGGTCGGTCCCGGCACGCTCGAGCAGTCCGGCGAGGACCGAGAACGTCGACGGCGGGTAGCCGCGGGTGGCCGGGGGCTCCCCGACCGACAGCCCGATCTCCCGCTGCGCCATAGCGACGCGGGTCAGGGAGTCCATCATGAGCACGACGTCCTGCCCGGCGTCGCGGAACGACTCGGCGATCCGGGTGGCGACGAACGCGGCACGGAGGCGCATGAGCGCGGGTTCGTCCGAGGTCGACACGACGACGATCGACCGGGCGAGCCCCTCGGGGCCGAGGTCGTCCTCGAGGAACTCGCGCACCTCGCGGCCGCGCTCCCCGACCAGCGCGATGACGTTGACGGCCGCGTCGCTCCCCCGCGCGATCATCGACAGCAGCGAGGACTTGCCCACACCGGAACCCGCGAACAGGCCCATGCGCTGCCCGCGCCCGACGGTCGTCAGGGTGTCGAGCACCCGGACGCCGAGCTGCAGGGGCGTGTCGATGCGGGTCCGCGCCATCGCGTTCGGCGTCGCGTGGTCGAGCGGGACCCGGACGACCGGACCGCCGTCCGGGCCGGTGAGCGGACCGCGGTCGTCGATCGGTCGGCCGAGCCCGTCGAGCACCCGTCCGAACAGCCCGGCGCCGGTCGGCACGAGCACGGGTCGGCCGGTCGGGCGTGCCGGGGTGCCGGCGGTGATCCCGGCGAGCCGTCCGAGCGGCATGCACCGGACGCCGGCCACGTCGGTGGCGACGACCTCGACGAGCGTCTGCGGTTCCCCCTCGGCGCCGACCGACACGACCTCGCCGACGTGCGCGTCGAGTCCGGCGATCGTCAGGCCGAGGCCCACCGCGCTCGTCACGACGCCGACCCGCTGCGGCGCGGCCTGGCGGATCGCCTCGTCGAGGCCGTGCGGGCGGAGCAGCGGGTGCTGCAGCGTGGCGGTCACGAGCCGACCCCCAGCGCGGTGCGAGCGCGCTCGAGCGCCGTGGCGATCCGGGCGTCGACCAGCCCGTCCGGCAGGTCGACGACGGCGTCGCCGTCGCGGAGCGCCGGGTCCGCGACCACCGGGACCGGCAGGTCCAGGTCGGCGACGCGGGCGGCGTCGCCGACGCTCAGCCGGACCGCGACGGCGACCGCGCGGTCGATGGAGGCGAGCGCGCGCATCACGGTGGCCTCCGCGCCCGACGCACCCCGCGCCTCCCGGAGGTCCCCAGCACCGTCGACCGACGGACGGGAGGCACGGATCGCGTCCCCGACGACGGCCTCGGCCAGTTCGACGGCGGCGGCCGCGACCGACTGCTCCGCGGCTTCCAGGACCGGCGTCACCCGCGACAGCATCGCGTTCGTCGCGGCGTCCAGGACGGCGATGCGTCGCGCGGTGTCGGCGTGCACCGACGCGAGGCGCGCCGCGTGCTCCGCCTCCAGGCGGGAGCGGAGGGCGTCGGTGTCCGCCTGCGCCGCGCGGAGGCCGGCGGCGTACCCGGCGGCGTGCCCCCGGACGTCGGCGCTGGCGGCACGACCCTGCGCGGAGACGTCCCGGATGACCGGGAACGCGACGCGCTGGACGGCGGTGTCGGGCAGGGTGGCGTCAGTCAACGAGCTCGTCCTCCTCGGCACGGTGGACGGTGATGACGCCCTGCGCCTCGAGTTCGCGGACGGAGCGGACGACCTCGGCGCGGGCCTCCTCGACCTGCGACACCCGGACCGGGCCCATCGCCTGCAGCTCGTCGTCCAGGAGCTCGCGGTTGCGCTCGGACACGTTCGCGCGGATCGTCTCGACGACCGGGGCGGCGGCGCCCTTCATGGCGGTCGCGAGGAGCTTCGAGTCGATGCCGCGGAGCACCTGCTGGATGTCGCGGGACTCGAGCTTGACGATGTCCTCGAAGGTGAGCATCCGAGAGCGGATGTCCTCGGCGAGCTCGGGGTCGCGCGCCTCGAGACCGTCGAGCACGGCCTTCTCGGTGGCGACGTCCGAGCGGTTGATGATCTCGACGAGGGGCTGGATGCCGCCGACGACCTCGACGCTCTCCCGCGGGGACACCACGGCGCCGGCGCGCTGCCGGAGCACGCCGGCGACGATGCCGACCGCCTCCGGGGTGGCGGAGCCCATCGTGGCGAACGCCTGCGCGACGTCGGTGCGGACGCGCTCGTCGACCCCGGCGAGGACGGCGCTGGCCTGCGCGGGCTTGAGGTGTGCCAGGACGAGGGCGATCGTCTGCGGCAGCTCCCCCTCGAGCAGGGTGACGACCTGGCCGGGCTCGGCGTCGTCGAGGAAGTCGAACGACTGGCCGGCGAGGTTCGAGGCCAGCCGGTCCATCACGCCCGCCGCGCGTTCGGCACCGAAGGACGCCTCGAGCAGCCCGAGGGCGGTCTCCTTGCCCCCGCGCTTCTGCGTGCGGCCGCTCAGCGTCATCCGGTGGAACTCGGTGAGGGTCCGGTCCACCACGGTGTCCTCGACGCGGCGCATCCGGACGATCTCGGCGGAGATCTCCTCGGCCTCCATCTCGGTGAACTGCTTCATCACCTCGGCGGCGCGCTCGGTCTCCATCTGCATGAGGATGAGCGCGACCTTCTGCGCTCCGGTCAGCGGGCGGTCGGACGACGGTCCGGTGCCGCCGCCGACGCTCGGCGTGAGGGCGCTCACACCGGTGCCCGGTCGTCGAGGAGCCCGCGCAGGAGCTCGGCGGTGCGCTTCGGGTCGCGCTCGGCCAGGGCGGAGATGTCCTGGCGTCGACGTTCGGCGGAGATCTCCTCGGTGGTGAGGACCTCGGTCGGGGCGTCGTCGTGCGGCAGCGTCGGGAGCGCCACGGTCGGGGCGTCCCCGGCCTGCAGGGAGCCGAGGTCCGCGCCGTCGACGGCGAGCGGGAGCTGGAACGTCTCACCGGCGAAGGCGTCGAGTTCGCCGAGGTCGACGGCCTCCCGCTCCTGCCTCCGGCTGCGCCGGACGAGGAACACCATGATCGCGATGATCGCGAGGATCGCCCCGAGCACGATGGCCGCGGTGCGGATCGCCGACCAGAGGGACGCCTGCTGGTCGGCCTGCTGCTGCGCCTGCAGGGCCTTCGCGGCACGGTCGGCGGCGCTCGTGTCGAAGTCCATCATCGCCACGCGCACCTGGTCGCCACGGGTGGTGTCGACACCGGCCGCGGCCGACACGAGGTCGTTGATGCTCTGCAGGTTGGCGTTCTGCACCGCGCTGGCCTTGGAGTTGAGCGCGACCGAGATCGTCTGCCGGTCGAGGCCGCCCGCCGGCAGCTGCGTGGTCTCGGTGGTGTGGTCGACGGCGTTGTTCTTCGTCGCGGACTCGTTCTTGTACCCGTCGTCGGCGCCCGTCGAGGCCGTGCCGTTCGGGACGGCGATGTTGTCCGGGCCGAGCACTCCGGTCGCCCCGCTGCCGGCGGCACCGGACCCGGAGCCGTACTGCTCCGTGCTCGACGACTCGTTGAGCGCCACCGGGCCGGTCGTCGGCGTGGTGTACGACTCGGACGTCCGGGTGCCGGAGTTCTGGTTCATCGTCGCGGAGACCACGACCGTGGCGTTCCCGACCCCGAGCGTGGTGTCGAGGAGGTCCTGCACCTTCTTGCTCGTCGAGGCGTCGTAGTCCGCGGCCTGGTCGGCGCCGGTGCCGGTCGCGCCGGTGCCGACCGCCGAGAGCGTCTGGCCCTTCGCGTCGACGACCGAGACGTCTGTCGGCTGCATGCCCTCGACCGCGGCGCTCGTCAGGTGCACGATGGCCTGCACCTGGTCGGTGGTGAGCTCGGCGCCGTTCTTCGTCGCGATGAACACCGACGCGGTCGGGTCCTTCTCCTCGGAGACGAACACGGTCTTCTCCGGGATCGCGAGCTGCACGGTGGCGGTCTGCACCCCGTCCATCGCGCTGATGGTCTTGGCGAGCTCGCCCTCCATCGCGCGCTTGTAGGTCACGTTCTGCTGGAACTCGGAGCTCGTGACGCCCATCTTGTCGAGCAGCGAGTAGCCGCCCTCGTTCGAGGCGGGCAGGCCGTTCGACGCGGCCTTGAGCCGCTCGGAGTACACCGACCCCTGCGGGACGAGGATCGTCGCGCCTCCGTCGGTCAGCTGGTACGGCACGCCGTCGGTGGTGAGCTGGTCGGTCACGCTCGCGGCGTCGGCCGCAGCGAGCCCGGTGAACAGCGGCGCGTACGACGCCTTGCCGAGCCAGCTCGCGAGCGCGATGCCGCCGAGGACGAGGGCGGCGATGACGAGGATCGCGATGGTCCGCTGCGCGGCGCTGAAGCCCTTGACGTAGGCGGCGAGCCGACCGAAGAGGTCCTTGACGGCGACGGGCATCAGGCCTGCATCCTCATGATCTCGTTGAAGGCGTCGACGCCCTTGTTGCGCACGGCGGAGACGAGCTCGAGCGTGACCTGCGCACGGGTGGCGGCGATGGTCGCGTCGTGGATGTCGTCGAGGTTGCCGGTGACGGCCTTGAGCGCCAGGGTCTTGGAGTCGCTCTGGAGCTGCTGCAGTCCGTCGACGGCGTTGCCGAGCGACGCGGCGAACCCGCTGCCGTCCGTGCTCGGGGCCGCACCGGTCCCGGTCACCCCGGACGCCCCGGTCGCGGCGTCGGTGGCCCCGGCGAACGCCCGGGTCATCGCGTTGGTGGTCACACCGTTGACGGCGTCGATGGGCATCAGTTCTTCCCGATCTGCAGTGCCGCCTCGTAGGCGGTCTTGGCACGGTCCACCACGGCGGCGTTCGCCTGGTAGCCGCGCTGGGCCATGATGAGGTCCGCCATCTGGGTGCCGAGGTCGATGTCCGGCATGCGGACGTACCCCTCGGCGTTGGCGAGCGGGTTGTCCGGGTCGTAGGTCACCCGGCCGGCGGCGCTGCCGAACGCGGCTCCCTTGACGTAGGCGCCGGAGACACCGTTGCCCTCCTGGACCTCGACGTAGCGGGCCTGGAACGCGGCGTCGTCCATCGAGCGCACCGTGTTGGCGTTCGCGATGTTGTCCGAGACCGCGTCGAGCCACTTGCGGTGCACGGTCATGCCGGTGCTCGCGATGCCGATCGCGTCGAACGTGGTCACGACGTGGTCCGCATCGCCGCACGGACGCTGGTCAGCTCGGAGTTCATCGCCTGGGTGGCGAACTGGTAGCGGAGCACGGTGTCGACGTTGGAGAGGGTCTCCTCGTCGAGGTTGACGTTGTTCCCGTTCGTGTTCGTCGGCTCGAGGCTGCGCGCGACGGTCGGCGTGGTGCTGCCGCTCCCGTCGACGATCGACTTCGCCAGGGCGTCCTCGAACTGGACCTTCTCGGCGTGGTAGTTCGGCGTGTTGATGTTCGCGATGTTGTTCGCGATGACGCGCTGGCGCATCGACAGCCCGTCGAGTGCGCTCTGCAGCGCCGCCGACGTCACGGAATCGAACACGGTGGACCGTCCCCTCGATCTGCGCGTCACCCCCTGGTGACGTCGCCGATTGGCGGTGGCCGATCCGTGGCCGAACTGGTGAGCGATCCGTGCTCAGGTGGCGCTGTCGGCCGGGCCGTGGGGCGCGTTAGCCGTCGCCCCGAACGGGGGGCGCGGGCTGGCGGGGGGTCGACTCAGTGCGACAACGCCGATGTCGTACGACGTCGACGGAGTCGCTCGTTGTCGGCGCGGAAGGTTGCACGCGCTGCACTGCGACAGGTCCGATGTCGTACGACGTCGGTGTCGTCGTTCCGAGTCGGCGCCGCTGCCCCACCGCCGGCGCGTCAGGCGGACGCGTCGAGGTACACGGACCCGCGCGGCTCCCGCGTCGCCGCGACCGAGCGCAGCGCGCCGAGGTGCCCGGCGGTCGAGCGGCGCTCGGCGTCGAGCACGGCGATGCGGTCCCGCTGCGCGGCGAGCAGCCGGGAGGCACGACCCACCAGGTCGCGCGGCACCGGTCCCAGCCCGGTCGGCTCCGACCACGCGGTGCCGGTGTCGCCGGTGACGTCCTGCTCCAGGGCGTCGAGCACGGCTTCCCAGGCGGTGCGGCGGTCGTCGTCAGGCGACACCGAGGGCTCCCCCGGTCGGGTGCTGGGTCGCGGACACGGCCGGGAGCGATGCAGCGGCCTCGTGCCAGGACTGCCGGAGCGGCTCGAGGATCCGGATGCAGTCGCGGGTGGCCTGCACGTCGCGGTGCACGTTCGCGGTGATGAGCGAGGTCGACGCGTAGTTGTAGATCGCGAGGAGCCCCTCGCCGCCGTCCCAGACGTCGATCTTCAGCGTCGAGGACAGCTCGCCCACGATGGCCTGGGCGTGCAGGAGCTGTTCGCGGGCCGCGTCCCAGTCGGCGGACGTCTGCGCGGCCTCGGCGCGGTGCAGGTCGAGGAGCAGCCGGTCGTAGAGCATCGTGACGAGCTGCGCCGGCGTGGCCGAGAGCACCGCCTCGTTCGTGTACTGCGCGCGCCGCTGGTCGGTGACCGATCGGGGCTGCGCGGCCTGCCGGAAGGCGGCGGTCTGGAGGTCGAAGGCGTTCATCGTGGTTCCCGTCAGCTCGAGGTCGACGCGAGCTGGCTGCTGAGCCAACTCGACTGGGACTGGAGCTTGCTGAGGTTGGTCTCGAGTGCCGCGTACTGCGTCTGGAGCGCGGCCCGGCGTGCCGTGAGGCGGTCGGTCCAGCTGTCGATCTGGGTGTTGAGGTCCTTCGCGACGGCCTGCTGCCCGGTGATCGACGTCGTGATCGAGCCGTCGTACTTGTCGGACGCGGCGGTGGCCGCGGCGCCGACGTTCGCGGCGACCCCGGAGAGGATCGCCTGCGTGCCCTGCGGGTCCGTCGCGAGGGCCTTCTGGAACGCGTCGGCGTCGAAGGTGAAGTCGCCGTCCTTCGTGATGACGATGCCGATCGACGACGGCGACTTGCCGTTCACCGGCGCGGACATCGTGCTGGACAGGCGCTGGACGACGTCGCGCGTGGTGGCGTCGCCCATCAGCACGCCGGCGGTGGTGGTGGTCGTGCCGTCGGTCGCGCTCGTCGTGCTCGTCACCGAGGTGTTCGACGTGTAGTACGCCGCGACCGCGTTCATCGCGTCGACGAGCCCGGACGCGACCGCCTGCGCCTTCGTGGAGTCCTGCGCCACCGTGAGCGTGACCGGATCGGTCGTCGGCTGCGACACCGTGACGTTCAGGCCGGGCACCAGGTCGGTGAACGTGTTCGTCGAGCTGGTGACGGTCTGCGCGGCGGCGGTGCCGGCCCAGAGGGTGACGCTGGCGTCCTTCGCCTGGGCGACGCGGGCCGCGCCGACCTCGGTCAGGACGTTCGTCGCCGTACCGGCCGTGACGTCGTCGCCCGTCCCGCGGTAGATCTCGAACGCCCCGGCGGCGCCGGTCTTCGCGGACGTCAACTGCAGCCGGTAGAGCTTCGTGCCGTCGGTGTCGGTGCCCGCGGACACCTTCGTCGCGGTCACACCGGCACCGGACTTGTTGATCGCGGACACGGTGTCGTCGAGCGATCCGGACGCCGGTGTCACGGTGGTCTTCGTGCCGTCCGCGCCCACGATGGTGAGCGGCTGGGCGGCCGACGACCACGTCGCCATCGCCGCGGTGACCCCGACCTGCGCGGACGCGGTCGACCCGACGGTGAAGCTGATCGATCCCGCACCGGCGTTCGCGCCGGTGACCGCGGTGACGCCGGGCGACGAGCTCGTCGCGGTGAACAGGTCGAGCGAGGTGGCCTTCGCGGCGTCCTTCGCCTTGGTGGCGAGGGTCTGCACCAGCCCGTTGATCGTCTGCAGTGACGAGATGAACGAGTTGGTGCTGGTGAGCTTGTTCTTGAGGAGCGTCTGCGGCACGCCCTCGACGCTCATCAGCGAGTTGATGAGGTCGGTGGTCTTGAGCCCGCTGACGAGCCCGTCGATCGCGAGACTGCTGGCCGATGACACGGACGACATCGATGGCTCCCTGCCGTCGGAGGTGGAGGTCGGATGCGGATGACGCCGCCGCCCGGGGACCCTGAACGATCCCGGACGGCGGCGTCAGGCGTGCTAGCGCAGGAGCGAGAGCACACCCTGCGTGCTCTGGTTCGCCTGCGCGAGCATCGAGGTGCCGGCCTGGCTGAGGATGTTGTCGCGCGTGTACTTGACCATCTCCTCCGCCATGTCGACGTCGGTGATGCGCGAGGACGCAGCGGT
>Ga0153989_1000400_pt1 | contig 11578 bp, 8 predicted proteins | sample TSNC073MetaG_FD_104701 | JGI IMG/M metagenome (GOLD analysis project Ga0153989, IMG submission 104701) | Attine ant fungus gardens microbial communities from North Carolina, USA - TSNC073 MetaG | ecosystem: Host-associated > Fungi > Mycelium > Unclassified | place: USA: North Carolina, Jones Lake... | reverse complement strand
GTTTCGGTGTGGTTTTCCTGCCCAACTTACACCAATATGAAATGTATAAGGCCTGGTTACTGTCGACAATCTTTGATTTTGTATACGTGGTGTTGTTCCGACCTTCGCAAAAGTCTTGCGAGTGGATTCTCGCTGAACCGTCGGTCTACAGATAGCTAGGCAAGTCGATGCGCGCATGGGTGCGCGAAGATGAACGGATATTCCGGTGTATCGACAGAACTTGAACCCTTAAGTTATTCCCACGGGTTTGCGGCGTCCTCTGCACAAAGAGACGAAAATTCCTTGACAAGTCAGCTCACCTCGTCGCCCCAACAACCGATCTGAAAGGTTTGCAAACTACCTCAATGTCACTTCAGGGTGTCACGTATGCTTTCTGTCATAAAAACAGAGTTGCAGGTTGGTTTGGCTTGGAATGAAAGAGAAGAGTTTATTCCTTTGCAAACCGGTGAGTACACACAACAAACTACCAAGCGTATATACTATGGGAAAAATTCTAGAAGGTTCTTGAACCTTCAGCTGGATCACGACGTCGGCTTGATATTCCAACACTTTCGACTACTAACCAACTACATCGTTGCTTGATGGTTTAGCACTAAATACATGACTACTCATGTTTTCTTTGAAGCCCATGCTTCCCAGTCTTTTTTACCACCTCTCGGTTACGTTTACTTTGAATGGCAACGCCGGGTAAGATTCAAGATGGTGATGCCGGGACGAGATTACATATGTCTGGCCGTTTTGAGTGCTCGGCATCCCCACTTCAGAATGTTGAACCTATAGAGGATGTCGTCTCTTGTGCCTGCGACATCGATATCGCTGGGCTGTTCTCTTCTAGTGTCACTCGAATGGGTTTTGAGACTTTCAGTGTCGGTCTCAGAGATTTCTGGGTTACTAGAGGCCCAACTTTGGTCGGCTGTGAGATCAGTGATCGAGAAAATTTCCTGAGCGGATTCTTCAGAGACATCTGCATGCACGATGACCCACTCTCGTTCTGCAATTTTTGTTCTCTTTGACGTCGCAGGGCGAGAGCAGTCATAGACTGTAAGCCTTCTTGTGCCTTTATTACATTCCTGCTTCCGAGGGTATTAAGATACTGAACTGCGTTGACTTGTGCGTTTTCCAATCGACTCTCCTTTTCCAGGAGTTTGCGCAGCTCTTTCTCGAGGTGGTGCCATGGCCGAGTTTGACGGTAAAGCATTAGGTCATCCTCGTATCGACCTTTCGTGAGACTGATAGGAACATATGTGTTTGCCCTCTGTAGGTCCGCATCATACCAATATAATTCACGGCCGTGAGGTACGCAAGACCTAGGTTCAGCAGTCATTTCATCTACTGAGTCTGAGATGGTTTCAGTCGTTTCTTCTTCGAAACAATCCTTGGGAGAATGTCTGTCGCGACTATTTGAGGTAGACAATTTTAGTTTTTTGAGAGATCTGTGATAGGAGTCGGAGTCCTTTTGAGAAGTCTGATGCTCATCGAATTGTTTGTTGCCAATGACCATAGGCGGCAAGTTCGACTATAGAGATAATATGAATGAAGCACCAATAAAGGTTTCACGGAAATCTCACCTCTGTACGCGACAGGTCTGGGTAACGTTCCATGTTTGCTTTGAGGATGCTTTCCCGTAATGGCTCTGCATTTTCTATGTGAGCGCGATCGCATTTTGGGTGATGAGTGTAGTCATCCCGTGGATTTCTCGTTGATGTGGATGCTCGATACAAGGGATTTTTAGCATTGTATAAAAGGTTTGCGACGCTCTCGTGGCAGAGATTCTTGATGCGAAGGATAAATTGATACTCTTCAGGAGCAGAAAACATGTTATGTTGAAGTCTCTGTAATTGCGCAAGGGAGGAAGACAAATTGGAAGAGAACAATTTCCTTTCTTTACAAGGCAGGAATGGCATCTGGTCTGAAGTCACTGCAGGGCGACATCTCGTCCCGCGGAGGTCTAAATATTAGAAACACAGCACCATGATGACAACCATACATATGCCCACCGATGACAGCCAGAAGTGGGAAGGATGAAAAAACGTGATACACTGCATTGTCAATTTCACTGCAATGCTTGAGGCGAAGGATACGAAGACTCCAAGGTCCTCGAAGCTTTCGTGTAGACTCGCTTGGGTCATTGATGGAAAGCGTCCGGGAAAGCGTTACAATGCCGTGGGAGGATAACTTAGTATTACTGGCATCAAATGCTGCAAGTGCATGCAAGCATCTGAGCTCAGCAACATTATTATCCGTAAGAGCATCGCAGCCGGGAAGTTCTAGAATTGTGATCAAGGAAAAGCTGTCTGTGTTTCTTAACCCTTGGATCAAAGGCAAGAGTTCATCGTTCAATGCAAGAGTATAGGTTCGTAATTGGGGGGGTATCCGGTCAAAGATCTGAACAACGGCGGCCCACAAGCGTGGGTCAAGTTTTTTGAGGTCAAAACTGGAGTGGTTATTGGTAGTAGCACTGGAAGATGGAGCACGAAGAAAACTATCGATGAGGCGAAAGCTCTTCGGTAAAAGAGAACTCGAGGGTCGGTAGATGAGCTTGTTAGGGAGCTGAAGTTGATCGGGAAACTCTGAGATGTAACATAGACAGAACCAGACAAGTGAGGGTACTTGAGAGCTTCTACAATGCGTTTCGAATGAAAGATAAACGTCTGATGTGTTCTTCCACCGTGGGTGAAACAGACTCTTGCCCTCCCCGAACATGATAGCACTTCAAATCGACAGGTTATAAGTGTGACATGCCGGCCGATACCTTTCCGTGGGCAACACCAAATTTTATTTTTTACTACCTTCTAGGTGGCTGCCGTCAGATACAGTTAAAACGAGAAACTCTCTGAAGGTCAGTCAATGCAGTCATCATTGCACACGAAGGCTAAGCTCTTCGGTCTACTTAATTGCGTGTGATGCTCTCATCACCAAGTGACAATGTCACAGGATCAGATTTACAGGGTCGCTATAGAAGAATTTCCAACTTCTTCCTCGCTGGCGCCGACAACTTTTTCTTTTCCTTCAAGTCCATTCCTGTCGCTGACGGCCTCTTTCTCGTTTCGTTCCTTTATAGCTCTTCAGATAATCTCCCATCCTCATCCACATACCAGTCGTTATGGCCGTTCCAGAATATCCCAGGACTTTGGATCCAAGAAACGCACTCTTTTCGCCCCAGCCTTTGCAACAAGGTCCTCCATTTCCATCTCCTCGCAGAGAATATGATGACGCCTCAGAGCTAGGCGATCACTACAATAGTATGAATTCAAGTACTGCTCGTTTAGCAGGAAGCCCGGGATATTATGACCAGAACAATGGTTTGTGAATATCTGAATCAACAATTCTCATACTGTTAACAACAATTTTCAGAGTCTAATGAATATAATCGATACAACCCCTCTGTCGACTCACATGGCAGCTTTCCTGGCACCTCTCCTTTTGCCGATCCAGGTCTTGGTTCCACCGAACACTATCCAGCTTGGACTGCTGACCGCCAGATACCAATGTCAACCGAAGAGATTGAGGATATATTTCTTGACCTCACGCAAAAGTTTGGGTTTCAACGGGACTCTATGCGTAATATGGTGGGTTGACCTGTCACTGCAAGACGCAAACATTTATTCCACATCTTCAGTTTGATTTCTTGATGCACCTCTTGGACTCTCGGACATCACGCATGTCACCAAACCAAGCGTTGTTGACTGTCCATGCAGACTATATTGGTGGTCAGCATGCAAATTACCGTAAATGGTATTTTGCTGCTCAGCTCAACCTGGATGACGCGGTCGGTCAAACACAAAACCCTGGACTTCAACGCCTGAAAAGTATCAAAGGAGCAAAGACTGCAGGTTCAAAGTCTCTAGATAGCGCGCTCAACCGCTGGCGCAATGCAATGAACAGTATGAGCCAATATGACCGTCTCCGCCAGATTGCACTTTTCCTCCTTTGTTGGGGGGAAGCTGGCAACGTTCGTTTTGTTCCAGAATGTCTATGCTTCATTTTCAAATGCGCCGACGACTACTATCGGAGTCCCGAATGTCAGAACCGTGTCGATCCTGTGCCTGAGGGTCTTTACCTGAATACTGTCATCAAACCCTTGTATCGTTTTATGAGAGATCAAGGATATGAGGTTTTAGACGGCAAGTTCGTGAGGAAAGAGAAAGATCATGACCAGATCATCGGCTATGACGACATCAATCAACTTTTCTGGTATCCCGAAGGCCTCGCCAAAATTGTTCTCCAGGGAGGAGTATGTTTCATTTATCTTGTGCTGAAATCAAGCATTCTTAAAACATCTTCTAGCAACGACTCATCGATATTCCCCCTACCCAACGCTTCATGAAGTTAGGCAAAGTCGAATGGCAACGCACGTTTTTCAAGACTTATTTTGAAAAGCGCTCCACTGCTCACCTACTCGTGAATTTCAACCGCATCTGGATTCTTCACATTGCTCTCTTCTACTTCTATACTGCTTTCAACTCACCGAAAGTATATGCTCCCCATAATAAACCTTTTCCTTCTGCGCCGATGACGTGGTCTGCTACTGCATTGGGTGGTGCAGTTTCGACTGGCATCATGATCCTTGCTACATTCGCCGAATTTTCGTATATTCCGACGACCTGGAACAACGCTTCTCATCTTACGACACGATTGATTTTTCTTCTCGTCATCCTTGCTCTGACTGCTGGGCCCACTTTCTATATCGCATTAGTGGATGGCCGTACTGCAAGCGCCAACTCTCAGATACCTCTGATCATCGGCATTGTGCAGTTCTTTGTGTCCGTCGTTGCCACGCTGGCGTTTGGGATCATACCCTCGGGTCGAATGTTTGGTGATCGTGTTGCTGGAAAATCTAGAAAATATATGGCGTCCCAAACATTTACTGCTTCTTATCCCTCACTTCCCCGGACCGCGCGCACCGCTTCAATTCTCATGTGGTTGTTAATTTTTGGATGCAAATTCACAGAATCCTACTTTTTCCTGACATCATCATTCAGTAGTCCTATTGCTGTTATGGCTCGGACAAAAGTTCAGGGATGCAATGATAAGATATTTGGCAATAGCCTGTGTACCAATCAGGTCCCTTTTGCCTTGGCAATCATGTATGTCATGGATCTGATTCTCTTCTTTCTCGACACATATTTGTGGTACATTATCTGGGTTGTCATCTTCAGTATCGGCCGATCGTTCTCGCTTGGCCTATCTATCTGGACCCCTTGGAAAGACATTTACACCCGCCTCCCAAAGCGGGTTTATGCTAAGCTCTTAGCTACTGCTGAAATGGAAGTGAAGTACAAGCCAAAAGTAAGCTAGCTATTCTATATTCTATCTAGAATCTTTTCTGACTGACTGTCCTTAGGTTCTGGTATCACAAATCTGGAATGCCATCATCATTTCCATGTATCGCGAGCATCTCCTCTCGATCGATCATGTTCAACGACTATTATATCATCAAGTTGATGGTCCTGACGGCCGCCGCACTTTGCGCGCCCCTCCCTTCTTCACTCATCAAGACGGCTCAAAGAATACATTCTTCCCTGACGGTGGCGAAGCCGAGCGACGTATCTCGTTCTTTGCCTCTTCCCTTACGACTGCACTACCTGAACCACTTCCCGTCGATGCGATGCCAACATTTACTGTTCTCGTTCCTCATTATTCAGAAAAAATTCTGTTGAGCTTACGGGAGATCATCCGCGAGGAAGATCAAAATACACGGGTCACTTTACTGGAATATTTGAAGCAGTTACATCCAGTTGAGTGGGACAACTTTGTGAAGGATACCAAGATTCTTGCAGAGGAGACAGAAGCGACGGATGGTACTGCCTACCAGCACGATGAGAAGTCAAATAAAATCGATGATCTTCCTTTCTATTGCATCGGATTTAAGACATCCTCCCCGGAATATACCCTTCGCACCCGTATCTGGGCATCTCTCCGTGCTCAAACTCTTTATCGCACCGTATCCGGGATGATGAACTACTCGAAGGCCATCAAATTGCTCTACCGTGTTGAGAACCCAGATATCGTTCACAACTTTGGAGGAAATACAGAACGACTTGAAAAGGAGTTAGAGCGTATGGCACGCCGCAAATTTAAGTTTACTATATCTATGCAACGTTTCTCCAAGTTCAACAAGGAGGAACAAGAGAATGCAGAATTCTTGTTACGTGCATATCCGGATCTGCAAATTGCTTACCTTGACGAGGAGCCCGGAACTAAGGGAGGAGAGGCGAGACTGTTTTCCGCTCTCATCGATGGCCACTCCGAGATCGACGAAAAAACTGGCAAGCGGAAACCTAAATTCAGGGTTGAGCTTCCTGGTAATCCCATCCTTGGGGACGGAAAGTCAGATAACCAAAACCATGCAATCATCTTCTATCGTGGTGAATACCTTCAGTTGATCGATGCTAATCAGGACAATTATTTGGAAGAATGTTTGAAAATACGCAATATCCTAGGTGAATTCGAGGAGTATTCTGTATCAAGCCAAAGTCCCTACGCCCAATGGGGTCATAAAGAGTTTAACCGCTCACCTGTTGCCATTGTTGGCACTCGCGAGTACATTTTCTCCGAGAATATCGGAGTCCTTGGTGATATTGCTGCCGGAAAGGAGCAAACATTCGGTACCATGACAGCGCGCGCCCTGGCATGGATTGGTGGAAAGCTTCATTACGGACATCCTGATTTTCTAAATGCTACTTTCATGAACACCCGCGGTGGTGTGTCCAAAGCACAAAAGGGTTTACATCTTAATGAGGATATCTTTGCTGGCATGAATGCGTTCGGTCGGGGTGGAAGAATCAAACATTCAGAGTATTATCAGTGTGGAAAGGGCCGTGATCTTGGATTCGGAACCATTCTTAATTTCCAGACGAAGATTGGTACTGGTATGGGTGAACAGATACTCAGTCGAGAGTATTATTATTTGGGCACTCAGCTACCTATTGATCGGTTCTTGACTTTCTATTATGGTCACCCAGGCTTCCATATCAACAACATTTTGGTTATCTACTCCATTCAGGTGTTCATGATTACTTGTTCGTGTCCATTTTTTCATCATTTGATGGTCCTCATACTCTTTGCAGTACTCTATATTGGCACTTTGAATAAGCAGCTGGCCATTTGCCGTGTTGATGGACAAGGAAATGTCATTGGAGGTCAACCTGGTTGCTACAATCTGATCCCTGTCTTTGACTGGATCAAACGCTGCATTACTTCAATCTTTTTGGTCTTTTTCATTGCCTTCTTGCCTTTGTTCCTGCAAGGTGATTGCTTCTTCCCTTTTGTATACTTTATATCTGACATCATCCTTAGAACTGGTGGAGCGAGGGACTGGGAAAGCCATTCTCCGTCTTGCAAAACACTTTTTGTCATTATCACCTATCTTTGAAGTCTTCTCGACCCAGATCTACTCTAACTCCATTCTCAGTAATTTGACATTCGGCGGTGCTCGGTACATCGCAACTGGGCGAGGTTTTGCGACAACTCGTATATCCTTCAGCATCTTGTACTCTCGTTTTGCTGGTCCAAGTATCTACATGGGCATGAGGAACCTACTACTGCTGCTCTATGCCACCATGTCAATTTGGATCCCTCACCTCATCTACTTTTGGCTTTCAGTCTTATCACTCTGCATCGCGCCATTCCTTTTCAATCCTCACCAATTTTCTTTCGCCGATTTCATCATTGATTACCGGGAATTTCTGCGTTGGATGTCTCGTGGAAATTCAAGGACCAAGGCAAGCAGTTGGTACGGCTACTGCAGGCTTTCGAGAACTATGATCACTGGTTATAAGAAAAAGAAGTTGGGTCACCCTTCTGAAAAACTCTCAGGTGACGTCCCTCGAGCAAGTTGGCAGTCCGTCATCTTTTCCGAGATTATATGGCCTATCTGCATGGCAATCATCATCATTGTAGCATACATGTTTGTGAAATCCTTCCCTGATGCGAATGGTCAATTTGGACCCAGTCCCCTTATTCGTATTGCTATCATTGCAGTCGGACCCGTCGTCTGGAATGCCGCGATCCTGATTGGCCTGTTTTTCATTTCACTTTTCTTGGGGCCCATGATGGAATCCTGGACCAAATTTGGTTCCTTGATGGCTACCTTGGCCCATGTCCTGGGATTGGTTGGTCTTGTTGCTTTCTTTGAATTCTTTGTGGGTGTCGTTTTGCCAGACATTTTTCTGTATGCTGCTAACTAGATTTCCAGTGGTTCTTGGAACTTTGGGACGCATCTCATGCCGTTCTCGGTGTCATTGCAATCATTGCCATTCAACGTGCCATTCAGAAGATTTTTATTGCTGTGTTCCTCACCCGTGAATTTAAACATGACGAAACTAACCGTGCTTGGTGGACTGGTAAGTGGTACGGTCGTGGGCTTGGAACTTCAGCCATGTCACAACCTGCCCGAGAGTTTATTGTGAAGATTGTGGAGATGTCTTTGTGGACATCGGACTTCCTTTTGGCACATATCCTTCTTATTATCCTGACGCCACCGACCATAATTCCGTTTTTCAATAGTGTTCACTCAACGATGCTCTGTAAGTCATTCCTTGGTTCATCTCTCAACCTCACTTATATCTTCTAGTCTGGCTTCGGCCCTCCAAACAAATACGACCTCCTCTTTTCTCCACCAAGCAAAAAAGACAGCGTAGATGGATTGTGGGTAGTCCAATTCCTTGAAAATCTACTTGCTAACAAGATACTAGGTTGTCAAGTACACGATTGTCTATATTATCATGGTTTCTATTTTGGCAGCTCTTATCGTCCTGCGTAGGTCCACTCCATCTACATCTTTCTAGATTCGATTAATTCTGTTTCAGCTGCTCTTTTTAAGGATCGTATCATGTTTGACTGCGCCATCTGCAGGAATATCTAACCATCTAATTGCTCAAGACTCCTGATCTTTACACAACACCCATGAATGTAAAGACGCTTCTTTTTATTGCTTGTATTATCAATAATCAGAGATAGACAATGATATTTTTACTGGATAGGATAGATAATTTTTGGTTTGGTTGTGCTGAATTTCCATTTTTTTCTATCATGTTTTGGTGGCAGATATTACAGTAATCTTTGGTCCGGCAGATGAGTGATTGCAAAGCGGTCTGGAATGTAACACTATAGGATGGAAGATGTAGGCTATTGTGTCAGTCTCAGTCCAGCGGGCAGAGCCTATGTTGTTACTATCTCCTCTAACGGATTCTAGTTTCCCACCCCTGAATACTTGATTGAAAATCATGAATGTGAAGATAATTTTAAGCAGGGATGTCACTAGCCCAAGACCTCGTCCAAGTAATCATTGCTAGTCGTCCATTATCCTGGTCATTCGGCCCCATACTATTCGTCATTGGTGTAATAAATTCTCGGAAGATTCCCTTGTCATTTTTTGAGGTGACACTTGCAGCATTACAAATTTTCTCCTTTTCCATTCCACTTTGTATCAGTAAGTGTTTGGTCAGATAGTTCATCTAGTGCACTGACATTTTACAGTTGTTTTTGGAATGAATGATGTGTACGATTATCCAACAGATAGCCGTAACCCGCGAAAAATTCTTAATAAGCTCGAAGGAGGGGTCCTCCAGCCAAAATACCGCTCCCTCGTCTGTGTTTCCGCTCGTTTATCCACTATCTTTATACTGGGAGTTTCACTCCTCACTCGTCGGCTCCATAATACCATTGCGATCACATGCCTGCTCTTCCTCAGTTGGCAATATTCCGTGCCACCTCTTCGGTTAAAAGAGATACCAGTTATCGACTCGATATCGAACGGTTTAATCGTATTTCTTGCTTGGTTTTGTGGATTCAGCTTCTCTCGGCTGACCCTAGATAAAGTGCTTCAAAAGGGTCTCGTTTTGAGTCTCTGTACATCGGGCATTCATGCGTTGGGTGCTGTGGTAGATGCCAGTGCTGACATTGCTGCTGGTCAGAGGACTATCGCAACGGCATTGGGACAACGGCCTGCCGCTATTTTTAGTTGCATTTGCTAGTAAGTAACACCCAGTTTGTATTCTACACTCTGACCCTCCTAGTTTATTGGCAGCAACAACCGAAGAATCCAACTCAATGATTGGCGTCTATCTTCGGGCGGGAACGCTCCTCATGCTGGTGCCCTGTCTGGATATAAGTCTGGCTCACAGCATTTTTGAAATCATCGTTTATACCTCCGTTATTTCTGCAGTTTTATGGATTGTTATTCGCACTGAATCGATGAGGGAATGAAAAATATATCTATGAAATTGATGCATCATGATCTCAGCTTTTTGACTGGCGCTTCTTCTCCAATTCCATGGACTACTTCTCCAAATTCATCAAAGGGTCTAATCGGCCAGTGCGAAGAGCCCCTCATATTGATTACGCGCAAGAATTTCATAAGTCATGGGAATATATTAACGTGTGTGTGAGCCAAACTCCTTTGACTGAGGCTAACGTGCATTTTCTGGAGCCTAGTCAACACTCACACAACCAGATGAACGGCAGCTGCTGCAAGGAATCAAGTCGACAAATGTACCTGAGAAGCTGCAATCAATGGTTGACGCTCTAGTTTGGGAATCGACCCGCACTGAAGAGGGGTAGGTCTCTCTTTCAAGAGTAATTCACAGCTGGCTTAATGCACACTGGTAGCGGTACTGGCGTTTGCGTGGAATACCTTCTCAAGAACGGTGTGTCGCTATTCTCTCGTTAAGTCAATAGCCCTTGACCGTTGACAGATGTACTTGGCTCACTTGTCCGATTGAGCGAACCCGATAGACCTTCGGGGGTTCAGGCGGAAGTTTTACGTACGGTGCAAAATATGGTTGTCCTCCTTGACGAGCAATTTCTGGTTCACTCTGCTGTCCACCGAGCTGTCTTGCGACTTGTACGAACCTGTGTGGGTGACGATATCCAGGAACAGTTAGACGGAAGATCTCGTATACTCGGAGCCGCAGGAAGTGCCATCCGTAGCCGACCATCGGAATATGAAGAGGATTGTGCGCCTCCTACCCCTGCTATTGGATTGACTGATGATTTTTTTCATCTTAGTGGTCAATCTTCTATGTATCCTGTGTAGTCGAATAAGAACATATCGCGAACTTCTGTTAATTTTCTTCCACGATAGACATTGGTATCGCTCGCAGCCTCTGTGCTCTATAGAGGAGGAAGAGGAAGAGGAAGAAAAGGAAAGCCTCAACGAACGTGTGCCTTCTGAAGCTCCTTCACAGTTGACAATCGCGTCCGCCCCGCCTTCAACCTCCCATCGAAAGACGGATTATGAGTTTCTACTATTTGATTACCTCCTTCGATTTGTGCACAGGGAGGGAAATATAGGAGAGTTTTCTCGTGCAGGTCTACTATTCCTCATGGATGTAGCTATGTCACCAGGCAAGCAGCGACAACCTTCTAAAGGAGCCAAATCTCAATACGAAGATATAACACCAGCGGACCCCATTACAGATGCAGTCACCACTCTTGCCGAATACATCCTTGATGGTGACTTCTCAGAAGTCTTGGGCGCTGGTCTCAGCGCTGTATATTCCCTTTTGCCCTCAAAAATTGAATTTTTCCGGGACTTGGGAGGGAGTGGGGATGGGGATACCATGACCTGTGGCCC
>Ga0153989_1000396_pt1 | contig 11606 bp, 10 predicted proteins | sample TSNC073MetaG_FD_104701 | JGI IMG/M metagenome (GOLD analysis project Ga0153989, IMG submission 104701) | Attine ant fungus gardens microbial communities from North Carolina, USA - TSNC073 MetaG | ecosystem: Host-associated > Fungi > Mycelium > Unclassified | place: USA: North Carolina, Jones... | reverse complement strand
GATCTTTACCAGATGCAGAGGATAAGAGGCTGGTGATCAATTCCACATGAGGATTGCCTTGATTTGGGTTGATATCGGTATCTTCACCTGTTTATAGAGTATGATACAGTATAGGTTTGTCGAATCATAGCTTTTCGGGGGACTTGCGAAATAACAAAGCATCATGTTCAATCCCATTATGCATATCTAATTCGGATAAACTAATGGTATCTTGGTTGTAATCTTTGCCTAACATCTGAGCTGCATAACGAGGAACAAAATAACAATATGTTGATGAGAAATTTTATGTATTTCGTATGGCTTGACCCATTTCTTTGAATTGAGTGTTCTTCCCATCATGTGGTAATATACCTTCAAAGAAACATCATTTGTCAAGGAAAGTCTTCGACCCTGAAAAAAGATGTTACCATGGTTTGCTAAGGTATTTAAAGCAGGATGGAGAGTGAGGATGTGTTTGGCTGTGACAAATGACTCAGTAGTTAATCCATCCCACACAACAGAATACACACCTGACCATCTTTTGAACCACTTCTCAACAAAGTCCACCACTTCTTTCATTGTTTTAGGAAGTCTGATACTCTCTGCCATGTTTTTCATTTCTCTGTGAGATTCCTCTTGAGCTTTGAAATGCTGTTTGTAAGAACTGCCTTAGAACTACTCCTAGTCCAAGTTGACAAGGAGAACTCAATAGAGTTCCTATTTGATTGCTGTACACTACTTATACACATTCTGTATTTACTTCTATTTATAAAGTCCTGTGCATCTCTTTTGAGTCATTCCCTCTCATGCATCTACTGATTTCTTAATTAAATGAAAAAGAAAAGAAAAGAAATATAAATAATGACTTAGCCATTTGGCCATGTCATAACACCACCTCCCTCTCAAGATTCCTTGTCCTGAGGATTTTTGCAACTCATAGTAGAGATCACAAATGTTCCCCATCTCATTGTTATCTTCTTCTGTCCACTCCCTGAGTCCTGAATTTTCTTGCCCAATTTCTTCTTCTTCTTCTTTGATTGTTTCTATTGTTTTTCATCCCCTTACTCTTTCTCCTTTCCATTGTCTCCAATTCCTTTCTAACCCTGCCCAATATTCCTTATCATACCTTTTATCTGACAAACCAAATAGCTTTCTTGCTGTAAATTGTCCTGGCAGTTTTTCTCTTCTAAGCATTCTCTCTTTCTTTTTCTGTCTTCTAATGTCTTCTATATCTCACTGGTATTTCTTCTCAAACTCTTCAACTGCTTCTTTTGCATTCTCCAGGTTCTCTATCCCTTCCCAAGTATCTGATTCTGCTGTGAATCCTCTCCATTGTACCAGATATTTGTCTTTCTCTCTAATTCACTGCTTATTCAATATTCTTTCTACTTTCTACTCTTTCTCTCCTTCAATTATCACTGGAGCCAGTTGCTTCTTCTTTTGTCCCTCTACTTGTCCTATATATCTGTGTATTCTACTAACATTTACTACTGGATGTATCTTTACTGTACTAGATAACTCCAATTCAACTACATTTGTTGATACAATCTTCTTTATTTTATAGGAGCCTACAAATCTCTCTGTTAACTTCTCTGTCCTCTTTTTGATCATCTGATATTTCAAGTCCTTAGTGCTGAGCATTACTAAGTCCCTTACTTTATATTCATTGACTTTTCTCTTTCTGTCTGTATACTTCTTCATTTCCTTCTGTACTTTTTCTAGTACTACTTTTGCTTCTTCCTGTACCTCCTTCATTTTAGTCACAAATTTCTCTGCTCTCTTGTATTTTCCTTTTCTCCTTACTTCAACCCCTATCCTAGGATCTTGCCCATAGTTTGCCTTGAAAGACAATGTCTTAGTACTCAAATATGCCTTATTATTGTAGGCAAACTCAGCTGTTCCCAACCAATCTGGCTACTGCTCTTGTCTATGGTCTATGAACATCCTCAAGTACTGCTCTAGTTCTTGGTTGATCCTTTCTGTTTGCCCATCTGTCTGAGGGTGGAACACTGTTGACATCTTACTTTCAATCCCCAACATTTTATTTAACTCTCTCATCAATCCTACCATGAATTGGGGTCCTCTATCTGAAATGATACTTTTGGGTAACCTATGCAGTTTCTATACATTATCTCTAAACAGCCTAGCTAGCTCTTCTGCTGATGTTTTCTCTGTAGTAGGAATGAAATGAACCTGTTATGAGAGCCCCAAACAGGAAAAGGTTTCCCACACATTCAAGCATTTAGTCCGAAACCTCAAGGCATACAATGGGGTCAAGATATAAATAGCACAAGGACATACAAGGGAAGGTCACATGACAAGATCATGTGACTGTAGAAGGTTCTAGGGGAACATGTGATTGTGGACTAGCAGTAGTACAGCCACTGTAAGATGTTATGAGAGCCCCAAACAGGAAAAGGTTTCCCGCGCATTTGAGCATTTAGTCTGAAACCTCAAGGCATACAACGGGGTCAAGATATAAATAGCACAAGGACATGCAAGGGAAGGTCACATGACAAGATCATATGACCATAGAAGGTTCTGGAAGATCATGCGACCATAGAAGGTTCTAGAGGAACATGTGATTGTGGACTAGCAGTAGTACAGCCACTGTAAGAGTAGTATAAGTAGTAGTCGAAATCCAATGAAGAACTCCATTGAGTTCTTCTTGAACATCCATCTAGGGTGATCACTAAGGGCACTCACTGTTTCTCGATAACATTAACAAGTTCACGAAAAGGATAAGAACTGCCACTAAAGAAGCTAAATCTGCAATACAGAAGGTCTAGGAAGACATGGCGAGGTATTACAATCAACAAAGGACTCTGGCCCCCATCTTCAAACCCAGAGACAAGGTGTTCCTAGACATGTTGGACATCTGGACTACTCACCCCTCCTAGAAGCTCTCCCACTGAAGGCTAGGTCTGTTCACTGTAGAACGACAAGCTGGGCCTATGGCTTACAAGCTGAAGCTACCATACTCGATAAGATAGCTTCATCCTGTCTTTAATGTAGTCAAACTGTCTGCCACCCTAGAAGACCTGATACCAGGCCACAAACCAGAAGGATGCCCTCTGCCTATACTCATTGATGGAAAAGAGGAGTGGGAAGTGGAAGAGATTCTTGACAGTTGCTGGCACTGGAGACAATTCCAATACCTCATCAAGTAGAAGGGATATAGCTGCAAACACAACTCCTAGGAGCCCATCTCCAAAGTTTCTGCACCCAATCTTGTAGTGGACTTCTATCGCAGACACCCAGAAGCTCCCAGATACATCTGCTAGACTGAGTTTAACACAATTTCCCCATTCCAGATCCATTGCTTCAAGACACAGCAACCTTGGAAGGGGGGTAAATATAAGGGGACTACATTAAGTCACACTCCTGATGCACTAGTGGTAGTCCACCAGAGTGACCCTGCACTAATTAAATAATAATTACATAACATTTAATTAGTTGCCTACTTCTTCTACACTTCTGACCCTGACCCTCAGGGCATTCTGTAACTAGGAGAACTTATATATATAGTATAGAATACCCTCCCAGGAGCTTCATTCTATTCTCTGAGGATTCTCCTGGAAGGTGAGTTGTAACATACTCCAGAGTGTATTTATAGACTGAGGATTCTCCTGGAAGCTCTACTCCAGTTGCCCTCATATAGAAGGTATTTTATATGAAATTCTTTTCCCATCGCAAGAGGTAGAAATCACAACCATTTTGGATTCAAGTTGTATGAGATCCAATGGCTATGTCATTGGTCCACATGATAGGCCAATTTTTATCGTTGAGCTCAAACGCCAGCTAACCACAGCTGAGCCCCAAATGATGGCATACTTTTACCATTTAGCAATGAGGACACCAGAAGCAACTGCCCTTGTATAGTGCCAACCATACCTTGGCATTATTATCAGAGGTCTGATCATATACTACTTGGGCATGTCAGTCTACTGAAACCTTGTAATAGGGGGATTTATCTCTTTTCATGGTCTAGTCATGGTCGACACACAGGTCTGAAGCCTTCCAATAACCACACAATACCCCTTGAATGACAATGGACTACAAAATCAAGCTCCCCTCTATGTCACCTTCATAGCAGCCTATAACTTCCTGCGAGACCTAAAACATGATGGGGATTATTACAAAGGCTCACCACCATCACAAATTCCACTGGAGTATAGACACTTTCCAAATGTCGGGGGACTGTGCTGGGTTTCCAGCTCCAACAAGCTTGACTTCCAGATCATAAAGATTTTGGGTGAAAGCACAAAGGGCTACTATATCTACTTGGCCTTGACCTCTGGCCCAAAACCTGAGAAGATTGTGGTCAAATTTACGAGAAAGTATGGGAAAGAGCTGCATGAATTCTGTGCAAACCAAAATTATTCACCAAAGTTGCTTGCCTATGAAAGTTTGCCAGGGGATTGGATTGGTGTCGCTATGGAGTTTGTCACTTCAGCATGTCATTTCTTGGAGTCAAAGTTCATACAGGAATGCAGACAATGGTGGCTCAAGGAAATGGATGAAATGGTTGCTGCAATCCATGGAGCTGGTTATGTACATGGTGATCTTTGTCCTCCAAACTTCATGGTTGATGAGAAGAAACTTCTTTTGATTGATTTTGATTGGGGTGGTAACGAAGGTGATGCAACGTTTCCTGATATCAAACTTCAGAGAATAATATGCATTGATCGAAATGACACAATGATTACCAAGGCGCATGATGATAGGGTATTGGCGCATACGAAGGCAGAACTACAGAAAATTCTGAGTTGACTTAAGTACATAATACTTGCATTGAGCATCATCTGTTCCAAGATGTTTGTGCATGAACCTAATGTACGCTTCTCGAATGTTACTAATATGAGACCACCTTTTCCTTATCTTACTCCCAATCACTGATTTAGCTACTCTAGTTTGAACCTAAGTACTTTGGCAGAGGACAAGATGCACCCTGTTTGCAGATTTCCTACTTCCTTCTCCTTTTGCTCGAGTTTTCTCAACCACTCTTTGTCAATGCATTCCATCCACTTTCTGCTGAATTTTGAGTTATTAATAACATGCGACGGAGTCAGATGTGGGCATGATCGGATAGGATTACGCTGGTATACGGCACCAAGTTGGTCTGGAGCTTGTTGAGGTCGACGTTGAGCAACCCGTCGAAATCCAGGGACGCCATGACAGAGGATACCACCTGAGCAATCAATATGGTCATCCGGGATGACACAGCGACTATCAACATACCAGTGATGATATCAACACGATCCATGACAGAATTGGGAATGGAATTTGACCAGCAGCAAGATGAGCATCATAGTCCAGATGTTTGGCGACACCGGCACCGCGGGGACAGTACAGGCCAACAGCGTGAACCTGACGCATTGTTATTCAATATGAAAACTTTTCCATCATTTTCAATGTGACACACCTCATCGAGAAAAGTCAGTGCACCATATTGCTCAGCTAGATTGCAGGTCTCCTTGATGGGTCCGATACTGCCGCACATGGAGTAAACGCTCTCACAAACGATGAGGAGACCACTCGTTGTGATACAGATTGCTCTTTGTTCCTTCATAGTCTACAAGCACTCAGATATCAGTCGGTGCCCCTAGACAATATACATACCTTCAAGCAATGCCCGCACTGAAGTCTAAGTATTTTCTGCCTTCGGTATCCCAAATGTATGATCCTTTCCCATGCGAAATAACAAACTTGGGACGGGCATAGTCGCCAAGAAGGGGAGCTCGAGGCGCTTTGTTCTGCTCTGTTCGTACATCCAAGTTATAGAGCGGTTCAGCATATCTGGTGCTAGGGGATGTAATCCATAAAAACTGTGAGTCATGAATACATTCATTGAGAATTTGGCACCTACAGAAAGTGGACGGGTGTACGATATACTTGAACTGATGCTTCGAAGTATATGGTGCCTACGAGAGGTAGCAGAAATCAGGCGATGCATTACAGAATCTCCGCTGAGTCGATGTAGGAAATCATGGCCTCAGGGACGAATTAACAGGTAATGAGGTATAACGACTCCAAGTCATGGACGACGGGTACATATAAATTACCTAATCTCAATCTTCTCAGGGTAACTCCTGGTTTTGTTGCCTTTGAATCCTTTTGAGTATAATATTCAGGTCAAAACTAAACTGTTGTGATTCTAAAATCTTGCGTTAGGAATATAGTCGAAGCTAAGGACCTGTGCTGTGAGCAACCACATATATAACGAACATGTGATCAACACGGTGATATTACATAAAACATTACATTGTAAGATGAGCAATGATCATCTTCCTCGAGTAGATGGTCCCTTACTATACCTGAAGCTTTAGACTTTGAGTGCCAACATGATTTTGCTGAGCCGACACAACACACCTTTCATAAGATTGGGCGTGTTTGCGACTGGGTTTCACACTAAATTTATCCCAATTTTGCCACCGACGTTCTTCAGCATCATGTCATTCTGCTTAGTCTCATGAAAACAGACTTTGTAGCGAGCTCACGACAGATGCTCGTTCTTGATACATGACTAAACTGATCTCGTTAGTCTTTTCGATTTCTCCTCAACTCAGTCCTGGCACCATCGTCTATCTGAGAGCTACATGTCATGATTTGATTGCTACTCCAGCCACCCCCCGTCTCTACCACTATCCCAAAGAACATTGTCTATGCTTACCCTACAATTGAAAGACTTGCTTGTTACCTCTCTCGCCTCGTCATTCGTCAAGACCAGTCTCATGAGAAGGAGCGCTCAAGAAAAAATGGAATGATAGCACAGTATTATATTGGACAATCTGCTGTACTTTAGACAGTTTCCACAGGCCATACGGGCTGTCCTCTGGCCAGCCTTATCAAGAACTTGACTGTTCATTGCATCTATACCTTGAATCCCAAAAATATGAGAGCAGAAGAGAGGCATCAAGAACGATCCCAGACAGCAGGGCTTGATCTTGATGATTTGAAATCATCCAGGCTCAATTTATTGAGGGTGATCTATCTGCAAGAAATTTTGGTCTCTCAAAAGAGTTATATAACGAGGTTTGCAACTCTCAATTACATTTGTCTTTCTTATTCATTCTTAAATGTGACAATCCTAAATGACTTCTACTATTTATAGTTAAGCTTGTGATCCAGCACATACTTCAAAATTTAAAAAAAAAAGGCACAAAGACCGGATCTCACTCTCGGATATCTATAATAAGTTATGTCCTGGTAAAATTCTTGACAGCTGTCAAACTCTAAAATTAAAGATAAAAATATATAAAAACACGCCGATTTAAAAAAAAAAACTCGGGTATCTATAATCAGATTTCGGTCAAATTTTTGTAAGATGCCAGTGTGGGTATCTAGTTCATGTGGACGTACCTATGATCCCCGAGGATGCTCACTAAACCATCCGGTTTCTTGTCGGGGGCCGTCTCCCCGTTTTTTGCCATGCTGGCTGATACTACCACAAATCAGTCAGGTTGGACAATGAATATCAGGCACGAAGACCAGACCTTGCTCTATTCGCATATCTATAGCAAGATTCCGGTCAAATTCGTCTTTGAAGGCATCGAGTTTGTCCTTCAGTGCAATTGCTTTCTCCATTTGAGAGTCAACAAAGATGTGCTTGACTAGAGTCAACTAATAAGTCACGAATCTACTCAGATGAAGATGAATGGACATTTACACATCCAGCTTTTCAGCCATCTCCGAATGAAGATCACCACTTCTTCCATGATATTCGGAAACTCTTCCATAGTCCTGTGCAGTTGATCTGAGATTGGGACTTTTTCGAGCCTTTCGAGCTGACTAGCGAGCACTTGTATGCTCTTTGCAAGGTTTTTCATTGCCTCATACGATTCCTTTTGAGTCTTCAGATGCTGCCAAAACGATCAGTAATGTCATTGACGCCGCAAACAGAAAAAGAGCCAACTCTGTATACGACCTCGGTACAAGAGAATACGGCATGAGTGACAGGATTCAGCTGCTTCAAGTTAGAGTTAGACAACATATAGGAATAATAATCAACAATCAATCACCTTGCTGATTGCGGTTCCCTAGACTGATGAATATCCCAGCATCATTTTCAGAAGCAGGATAATGCAGAGCAGACTGTAACTCGTCCAGTTCTACCACTAGCTCCTTGATCCGTGGATTCTTCATATCCAGATCAATGTCGTGACTCTACAATTGCATTTGAAGACAAAAACATAGCAGCGAAAAGGATAGCGTACCTCGATGACCAGCCACAGCCGTAATTCATGGATTGGATTATCAAATTTCACCTCAAATTTTGCTGAAATACTCTGAGTAAATCAGGAGCGATCGAGGTAAATATTCCCTCACAATTTGTTCCTGTTCTACAAGACAGGTGTTTTCGTAGATCGTCGAAACTGATATTGGCTTTGCGCATGGGTCCCTTCTTTGAACTAGGCTTGCGAGTGATTTTTTTCCATAGTTGGGCGTGCTTCTTGTGTATTTCGATACTCAATTCACTTCCTTCCACAAGCATGCTACACCACGTGAACACGTACGACTGATCAAGCACAATGACAACTTACCACGCATTTTTGGTGAGCTCCAATTGCTGTTCACCCTTGATCCTTTTGCGCAATTTTGTTTCAAGGCAATCATTGACATTGTCAGAACATTTGACAATGACTGAGTGTGGAGATTTATTGAGCTTTCCAATTAATTCTAAATATTAATCTAGTCCCTGATCGACTGAGCCGATCGACGATCGAACAAAGTCGCACTCACTGACAACTTTGATAGCTAAAAATGGTTCGAGCGGATTTGCCATAACTTCAACCATTGAAGAGAGAGGGCGAATGAGAATGGAGGGTTATCACACAAAGAACAAAAGCTGTGGCGGATATTTTTAGATGTCGAATCGCCGCTTGAATTGGGATGTCAAGTCGTCTAAACTTGTCATGCAGTCACATTCTACCCCTAGCCGCACTAATTGTCGCCGTTATACCTTTGTTACGCCCAACAATCAACTCATTTATGGAGAACTAGAATATTTGTTTGCCAATGCTTATATCATTACGTACTTTGCCAATCTCCCGGCCATCAGTGGCAATGATAATCATCATTTGTTTATTTACAGCTGCTGTCTTTTCATCGATAAACGGGCATCACCCTTCGACCACTTGTGTACCCCACAAATTTACTGGATATGGCTCTACGTAAAGTGCTCGGTATACTTGGACTACCGTCAAGGTAAGTGGTCCTTTATTGCTCACATCTGAGCAGCCAGTCTCTGCGGTCTTACCATTTGCAAATCAGACCTTGTCTTGATTTATGGTTCCGTCTGCGCTGCATCTCCTCGCCGTGGAGCTGCCTGCCATACTTCTCCTGACATCACAGTCCCTGTCAGCAACGACATTGACATCGCTCTCGTTGCTGTCGTTCCCCTTGTCCCACCACTCAACAATGCTGCCCCAGCCCTTGCGGACTGCAGCGCACCCACACAACTCCTTGGCATCAGAAGCCTCCAATGCATAGCTTGAACCAGGCCTGTCTTGTCTCTCTGTGGCCTCACATAAAGCCCCTTCACAATCCTCCTCTCCGATTCTTTATTCTCTTTCCAAGTCCAGTATCACCCTGAAAACAAAGTCCCAAATAGGAAAACAACTGTATGTTCAGACAGGCCGTGCCTAGACTTCTCAACAGACTTGCACATGATGCTCTGCAACCAGCTACGAGAGAAGGTTATATCAAGACTACGACCATGTTCGGAGACACAGCCAGTGCTTGCACCCCCTGGTTGGCAGTACCAATACTGACTACAGTGACAGATTGGACTGGTTTTCGTCGCCCTCCTTCCCTTTTCTTATGCCATCTCTCGGCCATGCTCAACACCCCAGTTCATCTGCCCCTTACTGCTGACATCCTCCTCGAGGAGGCTTCCATATCTGAGGTATCACAGAAAATACCTGCGCCGTAGACGAGTCCCTGTCCAAGCAACAGAAAGAATTTTTTTGTGTCAACAATCTGCAGCTTTTCAACGCAAACTATCGGTCCTCCGAGGAAATTTCAGTAATTCGATTGCATCGAGCCCCACCAATAACGGTTTCAAGAGTGAATTGGACGACAATGAATTAGACAATCTGAAGAAAAAGATATAGGCTATGCAATCTGGCACCATGGAGAGGAAGATCGACATTAGGGAACAGAGAAGAGAATCTCGTAAAGGAGTGTTGAAAATGGTGTCGTTAGGAGCTATGCATCTTTTTAATTGAAAACTTCCACTCATATACACTGTGCAGCTCGAGTGGCCGACCTCAATTCCCTGACCCAACTCATCATTCTCTACTCCCTCCTCCATTATTCGCGACAAAACTTTCCATGATGTCAATCATTTCGGCCTCGACAAAATCAAGAAACGGCAAATTGAATACCTTGCAACAGTCTGCGAGAAAGAACTTAATGCGGACAGGGAGACATGGGAATACAGATACTGACATGGTTAAAGGTTTTGGTCTGAGTCTCTCAGTCCGACATAAGGCACCCGGGTAGCTGTGTCTCATTCGACCTGAAAGGTGTCCGGATCAAAGGTCCAAACATGTAACAACCTGGTTATATATTTTATAGACATCAAGTTTGAAGAATTCCCGTTCCTACTCCTGGCACCTGATGGCTTGACTGTTGTCTTGGTCTTCTTCCGCTGCATGTTATTCATGGAACCGAAAGCTGGCCAAAGATTTCTTGACAAATGCTCAATAATCAACTGCAGTGCTTGGTTCTAATTTTCCAAAGCCATGGTCGAGCTCTTTACTAAAGTCAATGATGCGGTAATGGCCTTTTTTTGGTTCCCCCTTGTGCAGACTAATGTTCGTCTAAAATCAAAGGTTGTGCAGTCGTTTGTCGGAAAGTGGTTTTTTCTGGAAGGCTGCAGAAAGCTCAAGGAACGTAGTGGTTCACGTTTCACGGTGTGCATTCTGTTCTGATAAAGTCTGGTCGTCATCCTCACTGGTTACCATACACTGAACTTTGTGCAGGTCTCATGACATGGGTGAGCAGTTTTGAAACATTGACGTATTAAAGATGTCTGGACTCTTCTGTCTCTTCCCGTTTACTGAGAGGAGCTAATAGATTGAAAAGCCGTTGAAGATCACCAGGATATTACCAAAGGTGGGAATACAAGGGAACTGTTTGGATTCGAAGTGTGGCCCAAAGTGCTAAAGATAGTGTCAAGAAGCTGTGGTACGGTCGGGACACGATGCGTGGTTTGTTGTGCTCAACTTGGAACTCGGATACTTTGATGATGTGGTGTGCTTACATCAGACGCGACTACTTTTGTAACGTACTGGATGCTCATATCAATATGATGCGATTTGTACTGCTGCTCTAGAGACAGAGATGTGAGGAATGAGATTTTCTTTGTCATGGTTGTTCATAAAGTGTCGACAGTGTAGGCTTTCATGCTTTTTACTCTCTTGCGCCTACAGCTATGATATTCTCTTTTTCTTGGTTATTGCAGCTCCCCTCCATTCTGCGTTGGTCGATCATCGTGCGATCAACATTACCAAAGACTGCACCGTGGGACTATCAAGACAATCCCATCATTGATCACATTGTTGGAACTATTCGTGCATGGTCCTGATCTCTCGATATATTGGTTGAAAGCTGAGGAAAAT